>Ga0209597_1000930_pt1 | contig 19159 bp, 10 predicted proteins | sample M_140625_MF_Meta_FD_187316 | JGI IMG/M metagenome (GOLD analysis project Ga0209597, IMG submission 187316) | Freshwater microbial communities from Lake Montjoie, Canada to study carbon cycling - M_140625_MF_MetaG (SPAdes) (version 2) | ecosystem: Environmental > Aquatic > Freshwater > Lake... | reverse complement strand
GCCTTCCTTTGATACATATTGTATATCGCTCATCGTTGGTAGTTTTTAAGAAAAAATGTGCACCAGCGTTAGCCACTGATGCACACTTTACAAATATATAAAAATGCTTGTATTATTCGGCAGTTCCCAAACCAATGCGCAATCCAAAAGAATGCACACCATTAAAAGGATTTGTTGCCCTGTAAGAGTAATCTAAACTCACCTTATTGCCGTCTTCACCCACAGCAAAATCATAACTAATACCTGCTTGAGGGCCAGTAAAGGCCGAAGGACGATTGTTGCTATCAAAAATTCCTTGCTGATAAACGTAGCCACCGCGCAATGTCAAAAATTCCTTATATGAATACTCACAAGCCAACGTCAACTGATTTGCGGTGTAGGCATAATTCGTAAATCCGAATCCTACTGTCAATTTATTGTCGAATTGATTGGCATTTTTATCCAAACGGATATCGTAAGACGCTGCAATATTCAACAATGCAGGCAGTTTGATTCTATCCACTTTGACTTGAACTGTTTTTGTGAAAGACCCGTTATCCAAAATCGCTTTATAACTCAAACCATCACCCGTATGTTTCATATCAGGACCAATATTTTTCATAGAAATTCCGAATTTGAAATCATCCTTTTTCATGCTACCCTTTACAGGACGGAAAGTGGTGACATATTGAACACCCGCATCCAAAGCAATTCCAGAAGCACTGGCATCAGGAATACCCTCCGAAACGATCTTTGCCATAACACCTGCAGAGATGTTGTTACTGAAGCTCTTAGAATAGGCTAATCCAATATTTGACATATTCACTCTAAAGGTACCAATACCTCCGTAAGGATTTTGTTCTGTTGTGATATCAATCGGCTTGATGCTATACTGCATTACAGAAATACCAAAGGTACCTCCTTCGCCGCCTTCACCCATTTTCTGAGCCAAAGCAACACTATTAATGGCAATCCCTGAACCCATCAACCATTCTGTACGAGCAAATACCAATTCGGTGTTGTTTTTAAATCGATCCAAGCCCCCAACGTTCATGTACATGGCTTCTGCCCCAGATACTTTTCCGCCATTTGCCCAACCCATACCGCTGGATCTAGCCCATCCATTGATGGTCAACTGAGCAGCACCTGCCTGGCCCTGACGTTCAGGATTACCACCAAAAGCAGTTCCTACAAATCCAACAGCCATTAAACTGGCCCAAAGTATATTCTTTTGTTTGCGATTCATCATTCTATTTATTAATAACTATCCAAATCAATGGCGTGCATAATGCCATACCAACGTATAATTTTCTCACCCAAATCCTTGGTTTTTACATGGATTAAGTACAAGCCACTAGCGATTGGAACATTACTTCCGTTTTTCAAATCCCACTCATAGTACGTATTCACATCCGCCTTGTTAACTCTGCGAATCAAATTACCCGCCATATCGTAAATTGTAATTGTACAATCTGGAGGCAAATTGGTGATTTTCACACGAGAATCAATTGGAGAGTTTTCATAGGAACTATAACCACGATAAGGGTTAGGAACCACATTAACCAAGTCCAAATTCTTTTTACCTATCTCATTGCTCACTTTAGGTGCAATGCTCGCAGCGTCAAATTCGTACATCGGACGATCGTTGTTGATTGCATTGCCCGCATTGAAAGTAGTATATGCTTTGCGAATGTTTATCTTGATCTTAACATTGGTTGGAGGCACATTGCCATTTTCCATTTTAAAACCAGATGCCATATAGGTTGGAATCACCCACATCGCTTGAGATAACAATTTCATTTTCTCCGAGGTAGCAACTGATCCACCGGCAGTTATTGGCAAAGTCGCTGTCTTGAAACGTTGGAAATTGGCTTCTGCATCGCCCAAATATCGCTCACCTTTCACATTACGAGAAATAGCCGATACCCCTGTACCGAAAATGTAAATGAAATGTTTACCACCCATTGCAGGATAACTACCATTGTCGTTTATTACTTTATCGGTAGGATTCCACATCATATCGCGGCCATTTTCGCCTGCCAAATAACTATCTTCCGAGAATGCAATCACCAACCTTTCGCCAGTTTCCATATTCACCGCATAGCCAGGGAACCATCCCAAACCTTGAGAACCAGAAACATCTTTTCCGTCTTTGTCTTTTGAAGTGCCCCAACGCATGTTGAATTTAGCCATTTGACCTTCGGTTGAAGCTTTCATTTCATCATCTGCCATTTCAAATACAGGGCAGCGCGTCCACAAACTCTTATCCTTAGTAATAACCAATTCCACACTTGCCAATTCCGCCATAGGATTCTGCAAGCCCACTGAATTACCCCACCAAGCAAAGCCATACGTGTTCTTGCCTGCGGCCGTCAATTTTTCACGGGCAGTTAAACCATAAGGCGCAATTCTACCATTCCAAATTCTTTCAAATGCCTGGCCTGGATCGCAAGCAGTGGCATCTTGATTAAAGAAGTCATGTGCAATTGGATCAAACGTAGCACCACGACCTGCCTGACCGGCACGAATCCAGTTCTGCCAAGGGAAATTACCCGCAGCTGCTCCATCATTATCAGCCACAGCAGTTAACCACTGCTTTCCATTGTCTTCCCACTCCACACTCCAACTCAAAACACCATTGGATGGATCCGCCTGTGCATTTTCACCTGGATTATAAACCTGTTCAACTTCTACACTAAGTCCCCAATCTGCCAAAGTCTCCTTTGTTGCATTGTTAGCACTACGCTTACCTTGCACTGATTCAAACTTGGACCTAATGGTCGTATCAGAGAAAATGGTATCGTTAGAAACACCATCGGCGCCCTTCTTCACCATAAACCAACCCGTATTCTTGGTCATCGAATCCTTCAATCCAGAAGACAAACTAGCCTTATTTTCTTTTAATACGAATTCAAACTTCGCATTCGGCACTTTCAATGGATCAACCACCTTAATCTTCACCGGTCCAAACCCGCCGACATAAGTAGGCTTACTTGTACTGTTATTTGCCAAGATATCCTTCATGGTTTCTGGCGTGAATTCCAAAACATTACCACCATTTCCACGACCTGCCAAACGAGTTAACACTGGACCACTGCCATAACCTGAAGTCAATTCTGTCCCAAAATTTTCAGGCTCCGTTTTGTGAGGAACCACTTTGTAAGTCTTAATATTACGACGACCTGCCAAGAATTGATTTGGATCAACCTGCAAAGAATCATCAGCCAAGATGGCATAAGACATTACTAAGTAATACACTGGCTTAAAGTCGACCAACTGAGTATTCGCAGTCGTTGCAAAGAGGTCATTTTTGATACTCCATGTGTGTTGAATGCCTTCGTCGGCGCCTTCCACCTTAATCACTGGCAACAAGGCAGCCAATTTTGGATCGTATACTTTGTTTACAATCATACCGCGGTTGTTTTTCAAATCACACTGAAACAACAAACGAGCCTTGTCAACATTATCCAAATCACTGGTACTAACAGTTCCGTCTTTTAACTGATAAACCAAATATCCTTCAAACTTATAAGTGCGAAGCTTGTTGGTAGCATCTCTATATTTCTCAACGTAGTTTTCGATTTTACCAGAATTGGTATTCAAAAACTTCATCACCAATTCCTGTTCAAGCTCTTGGATCTCAATATCTGGAGCATTTGGACCATCCAAAATCTTAAAGTTGTTGTTAAATAACGTTTGTGCTTTGTCTGATGCCAATTTCAACAAATTCAATGACCCACCTGCACCACCGCTAGTAGTACGTGCCCAAACAACACCCACTGTAATACGCTGTGTTTGCCCAGGACGCAAAGTGAACGGACCGGTTGACTGAATGAAACGTCTATCTCCAGGTTTATTTCCTGCAATTTTTTCTGACCAAGGGTCTGTTGGATAGGCAGGATCCGTATCACCAGGGAACATATATTTGGCTGGCTTTGAACCACCAAACCCTGTTCCGCCATACGTTACATTCTGACCGCCCAACCATTTTCCTTGCAACAAATTATAATACTCAATCGCTTCACCCGGATTTCCACGTACCGGATCTGAGTCGTTGTTGTAATACATGTAGTGACTCAATCCCATTTGGTTACCTGCAGAATCTGTTGGACCTTCAAAATAGTCAACACCAATGGTAGGAGGATTCAATCCATAACCCAAAACGCCTTCATCATCATCGTCACCATTGTAACAAAATCCCAATCCACGAGCTACATCACAACCTACGTAGTCATCTGAATAGTTACCCAAATCTGCATCTACCCACTGACCCATGTAACAATCTTTCAACGTTGTAAATCCACGGTTAATAATCTTAGAACCGTAAAAAGTCATATTATTTACCTCGTCGTTTGTGCTAAATGCAAAAGCAGTTGTCTGAACTTCTACGCCAATTGCCTGCCCTGAAGTTTCAGAGTGGATGTTACCTTTATCATTGTAAACCCACCAAATAAACATATCAGGTTGCTTATCCACCCCATTCTCGATAATCGGTCTGCGATCATCCAATACGGGGTGTTCCCCTGAAAAAGGATCATACACACCATCGGGAGTAATTTCTTTGTACGGAGCCAAATATCTCGCTTCATTACCATACAATACTGCACGCTGTCTTCCCGCTGGCCAATCACGAATACCTGCACTTTGTGTCAAATATTTGCTTTTCTCAAACTCCTCCAACTCATCGCGAGTGACTTTCCACATCTTGTCGTACAACTTACAACGAACTGGATCAGTAGCCGCGGTTGTTGTATCCAATGGACCTGGCCAGAAATCAACTCCTTTTTGACGGTAGGTCATTGCGGCCAATTTCAAACTACCTCCATTGTCGCGACCACCAATCCAAATAGCACCGGCAAACAAAGAATGCTTACGCACAGCGTTTGGATCAGTCACCTTGGGGATTTCATATTTCGGATTATTGATATCCCACCACATATCGCCACCATTCAACAATTTGGTACGTACATTATTTACGTCCAAATCCGCACTTTGAGAAGCCCATTCACATGTATTGGCAAATTGACCCGCCCTGCGATCTACACGAGGACTGTTGGACCTGCCATTCAAGTTAAGAATGGGACGTGCGATCGACATTTGTGTCAACACGGCACTCAACAAAATTAAACCTAATCGTTTCATACTCTAAATTCCTTATTGATTAATTAAAATTAACACGCAAACCCAACCTAATAGTTCTTGGAGCGCCCAAGTTACCCGTTTGGGAGTTTAACAAAATTTTATAAAGATCCACATAGCTCTGTGCATCAATCTGGTTCTTAGCCAACAACTTACCTTGAGGAGAATTAATAAATCCATCATCCAAAGGCTGTCCAGTGTATGGATAAACAGAAACTACGTTGTATGCGTTCAATACGTTCGAAACAATAAAGAACACATTCATAATTAATGGCTGTACTTTGTCTTCTCTGTTGAAACGCAAACCTTTGGTAATGTTGATATCAAAAGTCTGGTTCCATGGCAATCTCGCACCAAAAGGAACACCTTTTATCCTTGAGCGATCCACCGCACCAATCTGAACTGGGTTGATGGTTGGCGTGTAAGGAGTACCACTATACGAGTTAGAGATGATGTTGAAACTCGCATATTTGAAGATTTCTTTGCCCTTCCAACGTGGTCCGTTGTACATATTCTTTTTGGTGATAGGGTTGATACCGCCGCCCCATGCCCAAGTGGCACTTAGCTTAATGTTGTGACGAATATCCAATTCTCCCAATGGGATCACGTTTCTTAAGTTGGGTTGGTTACTTGCAATCAAAGCAGCCTGTGAATTGATGTTTGAACCTGTTCCATCCGCAAACTGCATCATGTAACTTGCTACCAATGAGAATGGACCTGGCAAACTACCCTTACCTCCAATGTCGTTCATTACATAGGTTCCACGGAAACCAGTGATGGTTGAGAAATCGATGTTGCGGTAAGTTGTGTATGTAACAGGGTATCCTTGGCTAATTTGATACAAACCAAAGTCTTTTCTGTTTTCACTGTATGAAGCCGCAATTTCCAAACCGCGATCCTTCTTCTTACCCATAATTTGCTTGTAACCCACTTCGTAGTCTGTTTTGATACGTGGCTTCAAACTTCCGTTTGAAATGGTTGCACCTTGACGATTTTTCAAATAGTACAATTCATCGATCGACAAGAAAGAAGCAGTAGCATTAGGACGTTGTGCCAATACATCGTAGCTCACATAGAAAGATTTTCTTCCTGGCTCCAATGGGAAAGAGAACCAAATACGTGGCAACAAATTCACTGCAGGAATGAAATCTTCTAATGCATCTTTGGTTAATTCTTGTTTGTTGGGATTCACCAAAAATGGTGCGATACGACCGTTGCTGGTTTGGTTGGCTAGGAATTCAGCGCTACGCAATTCAGAACCGTCTGCATTGTACCATTTGTCGCCATTTCTGTAACCAATGATTTTGGTTGGCGATTGAATATCATTTACATACACTTTAAAGTCATCGCCGATGTTTCCAGGGTGTGTTACATCCAAACCATTGATTTGCTTCACTTCACCTTTGGTTTTTATTGGATACAAAGTATATGGATCCTTCAATACCAATTGGTTGGCATCATATCTCTCCATACGCAATCCCAAACGGAACACAAGATCCTTGAACTGGAATTGATCCTGCAACCAAGCCGCAATATAAACTGGCTGAAATGCGCCAATCGTCCTTTGTGTTTTGTTGTTTAAAAACTGATCTATACTCGGTTTACCTGAAACACGATTACCCAAATAGTCATATCCAAAGTAACTCACATAGTTATTACCGTTATTCAACAATTCATCGGCATTGAACATGTTCAAATTGAAATCGGATGGTGCAAAAGAGTTAATATCAACATAAGTGCGCTCATCAATCTTTTTACCATACACATCCGTAGCACCTTCCTTAATCAATTTATCACGGAAATTTCTATCGAATTGAGATTGTTCACCGTAGTTAATCAAACGATTGTATCGAACAGTATCTGTAAACTGACCATTCGCATCATAGCTCAAAATAGGATTTGATAAATCCAATTCAGAGATGTGTTTGTTCATCAACTGACGCATCAAAATCCACAAACTGTTGGCACCCAAACCATAACTGCGGCTAATTTGCTGTTCATAATAGAAACCCGCCTGTAAATCGTGCTGTGTTCTTTCACGACCGCCTACAGTTTTTCCTTTCACACTCATCTGTCCTACCGCAAACAAACCATATCTTTCCGCATCAGACTTGCTCCAACCCGATGTATTTCCGCCAGGCGTATTGTGTAAAGAATATACTGGGTTAGGATTCATACCATTTACTAAGCCTTGGCTCGACAACAAAGTGTTGATATTGTTAATGTTGAAACCTCTTCCGTTGTAGTAATCATAAATACTCTGGGTGTATTTTGCTCTTACTGGATTTAAATCACTCGCATTGTAAGTCATCAAAGTATCCATGTTACCCACTTGCTCCCAGTAGTTTCTCAACTGAACATAGTTACCAAATTGGTCGCGAACGATTTTTGGCTCTCTGTTAGGGTTTTGCTGTGGATCATTGTTTGAATAGGCATAAACCGCCATTGGATAAGATTTAAACTGACCGATGTATCCATAATCAAAAATGTTGTCCATGTGGACCGCGTCTCTGCTCTGAGAATATGAATTCTGATATTCCGCACGAATTGAATAGTATGCGTTCTTGATTGAACTTTCTTTGTTAGTCTTGAAATTCTGGGTAAACAACAAATAACCACGGAAAGTCTGGTTATCGCTTCTACCATTGTTTTTGTAGTTCATAATGGAGTTTGAAACCGCCAAACCCTGTGAGTAGAAATAACTTGCATATCCTACAACACTCACACCTTGAGATGGTCTCCACTCCAATTTACCTACAAAGTTACCATTGGTAGTTGGGCTGTTTGGACGCGCCTTCAAATGATCAAAATCAGATTCACGCAAGTATGCCGCTGTACTCACGAATCCATTTGGAGTAAATACCAATGGATTGTTTTCTATTGCCCTTAGTTTTTGATCGTTAACCACATAAACACCTGTACGTGTGGGATTGGGATCTTTGTAATATCCCACGTTGCCATTTAACACATAGCCCAACTTCACCATTCTGCGCTTCTTTCCAGTTTCAGCATCCTTCACATCTTTCACAATCAATGGTCCAGAGATAAACCCTTCCACAGTATTATGACCGAAAGCGTCCAAACCCGTTGATGTCTGGGCTTCAACCGCAGTTACAATTTTATCTGTCGCACTCTTCGATGTACTGCTAAATACACCACCCGTTAAATCACCATACATTGCTGGGATACCACCTACGTTTGCAGAAATCTGCTCCGTACCTAAGGTTGGTAAACCACCGCCACCTATTACACGCTGACCATCAATATAAGTACCGTTACCGTCTGCTCTTGTTCCACGAACTGAAATACCCTGTGGAGTACTCATAATCGCAGAGTTCGTCCCTACCAACAAGCTAGTACCACGACGACCTGAACTCAAAATCTTGGTTTGATCAATTACCGCATCATTCTTCATCATATCCACCGGCGTCCTTTTACCCTTCACTCGGATAATTACGTCGGTCATTTTACCATCGGATTTCACGAATACGATTTCCTCCGTATTGTTATAACCAGGGCCCAATGAAATAGAATTCAATCGCTGATCTGGAAAGCCTTCTTTGGTAGCCGAAACATCGTAAATACCTGGGTTCAACGTGGTGAATTCTGCATTACCGTCCGAATCCGTTGTGTCAGATGCAACTTCAATGTCGTTCAAAATCATCCGAATGGTTACACCGCTCAATTTGCGTCCATCACCATCCTTGGCAGTAATTTTAAAATCGGCAAAGTTTGTTTGCGCCGTCACCAAGCCGGTAGCCAAAAGGCCCAAACACAGCGTGAAAATCTTGCGTATCATATTCTTCATAGGTCGTTTTCTATTTTCTTGAGGTCGTTGTACAATTAACGATAATTTGGCAAGTTTACCCAAAAAGCAAGGATTTATCAAGTTTATCTACCTGAATATTGCATGTTCCTCGCGATTTATTTTTACCTGCCGTTAGCAACTCAATTACAAGTTACTCTGTATGTCGTACAATTTCAACATTTTATCGAATAAAATTACCGAAATTTTACGATAGCTCTCTACCGTCCATCCACCCACATGCGGAGAAAAAATTGTATGGTTTAAATCCATCATGCGATCTAAGGCCAATTTTCGATTTTCATCCTTGTCATTCCATGGTGGCTCAACCGACAAAACATCGGCCGCGAAACCCAAAATTTTTCCGCTGTTCATCGACCGCTCCACCTCCACCAAATCCAGAACCATCCCCCGAGATAAATTGAGCAAATAAATCCCCTCTTTACACTGATCCAACCTGCTTTTGTTTAGCCACAATTTTGTTTCATCCGTCAGTGGAATGTGCAAAGTGATGACATCTGATTTTCTCAGCAAATCCTGCTCCGAAACTTCAGTAACGATGTCATCTCCAAATCCACTTTTGTATTTGTCGTAGGCCAAAATATCAACCCCAAACCCCTTCAATTTCTGAGCCACCGCCGAACCTGTATTTCCATACCCAACGATGCCTACAGTTTTGCCTTTCAGCTCAAATCCTCGATTCCCTTCACGATCCCATTTCCCCGATTTTACTTCAGCATTGGCCTTTGGCAAGCGAGTGACTAGGCCCAACAACATGGCCAGTGTATGTTCACCCACGGCATCAGAATTCGCCTCGCCTGCATTAAAACAATGAATACCCAATTCTTGGGCTGAAATCTCATCAATGTTATCCATGCCCGCACCACCACGACCTATCCATTTCAACCCGGATGTGGCAGTCATTAACTCTTTATCGATAAATATCTTGCTCCTAACAAAGAGGCCTTCCGGTTGATGCAATTTTAGCAGTGAACCCACCTCAGTTGCATCGCAATCGCCACAATCTATCACATCGAAATCCCCTTGCATCGATTGATGCAAATATTCATGAAAATCATCAATCAAAAGGACACGACGTTTCATCAAATCAATAGGCTTTTCGCTGCAAATACCAATCCGTGTGACCGTGATTTACGGCTGTTGAATCCATAAGAGCGACATCAGATTTACCACCTTGTTGGAAAAACTGAATCGCTGCCATCGCCAACAATTCCTGCTCAGATTTGTCTAATTCCGGTGCTTCCAATTCCGTTCCTGTGAAATAATGCTGTATGAAGTGTGTATCGAAATTGCCCTCAATAAATGCGGGGTGCTGCATCACAAAATCCCCAAACATCAAGGTTGTCTCAATTCCAGTTATCACATATTCACCAATCGCTCTTCGCATTTTGGCAATCGCCTCCAATCTCGTTGGAGCCCAAACAATCAACTTCGCCAGCATATTGTCGTAATAGATCGGAATCTCCATCCCGCTTTCCATACAATCATCAACCCTAATTCCCGGACCCTGAGGCACCTTGTAGGTTTCCACTGTACCCACGTTGGGTAAAAACTGATTGACTGGATCTTCGGCGCAAATTCGCAGTTCTATTGCATGGCCATTAATTTTCAATTCATCTTGGGTAAAACTCAATTTTTCACCGGCAGCAACCAAAATTTGCTCTTTTACCAAATCTACGCCCGTAATCAGTTCAGTAACAGGGTGTTCTACTTGCAATCGAGTATTCATTTCAAGGAAGTAGAATTCCATCGACTCACTCAAAAGAAACTCAACGGTTCCTGCACCTGAATAGTTACAAGCTTTGGCTACATTTACTGCCGCCTCGCCCATGGCTCGGCGAATCTCAGGAGTAAGCACCGCACTCGGCGCTTCCTCAACCAACTTCTGATGCCTGCGCTGAATGCTACACTCACGCTCAAACAAATAACAAGCGTTGCCATAATTATCAGCCATCAGCTGAATCTCAATATGTCGAGGACTCCCCACATATTTTTCAATAAACACACTATCATCGCCAAATGCATTTCTGGCTTCGTTTTGAGCCATTTGCAATGCCGAAATAAAGTCTTCTTTTCTATCCACCACCCGCATTCCTTTTCCGCCTCCACCCGCACTGGCCTTCACCAACACTGGAAAGCCCACTTCTATCGCCACCTGCAAAGCATCTTCCGGATTTTTAATCGCCTCATCAATACCAGGGACCAAAGGAACTCCAAAGGCCTTTACCGCCTGTTTTGACGCAATTTTACTTCCCATCACCTCCATCGATTCGGCACTCGGCCCAATCAAAACCAATCCCTCGGCCTTCAATGCCCGCGCAAAGCCCGCATTTTCACTCAAAAAACCATACCCCGGATGAACCGCCTCCGCCCCTGTTTTCTTGCACAATTCGATGATACGATCCATTCTCAAATAACTGTCTGAACTCGCCGCACCACCCACACAATACGCCTCATCAGCATAACGAACATGCAACGCTTGAACATCAGCTTCGCTGTAAATAGCAACCGTTTTAATGCCCATTTCCTTGCAAGTACGCATTACCCGAATGGCAATCTCCCCGCGGTTGGCAATCAATATTTTCTTAAACATGAGTAAGTGCAAATATCGCAGTCTGAATTGTGATTTTCACCCACCTTGGGCAAGAATTACTAACCACCCACCTTTTGATTTAACTTCGCACCCTTATCGCGATGCAAAATTTCTCGAATTTGGTCAAACTGGTGAAAGCTGAATTTCAGCTCGATCTCAAAAAACCTGCCGTCCTGGCTGCCGCCCTGTTGCAGATGGCTACAATGACCTTACTCGCATTTCTTTCCCAACCCAATATCAATGCAAAAATTTGGAGTAGCCTTTTTTGGATCATTCTGATATTCTGCACCTTACAAGCCATTTCCAAAAATTTCCTCAGTGTAAATCGCGCACGATGGATTTACTTCAACCAACTCTCCCCTCCACAGAATATACTATGGTCGAAAATGATATACGGCTGGTTCACAATGAGTCTCCTCACCCTGGCCAATCTTCTTTTATTTGCCTTCTTCATGGGTTTCCCCATTCAGCACCCCATGGCTTATTTCTGCAATCTCACCCTAGTTATTGCTGGAATCGGAAGTATATTCACACTCATCGGAGCCATTGCAACCAAAGCCAATCAGGCTGGCTTCCTAGCCCCCGTGCTTAGCCTTCCCGTAATACTCCCCCTAATCCTTGTTGGCATGCAAGCATCCAATAAAACACTGAATCCTGTTTTGGTTTCCTCTGTTTGGAACGACATTGCGCTGGTGGGCGCATTAGACGGTTTGATTGTGGTTCTAGCGGTCATTCTCTTCCAACCCCTGTGGAAGGATTAAACGCCACTATTTGCCAGTCCAATCGCACAAAATCCTTACCGCTTCGTCCATGCCAGCATCCTCGCGATAACGCTTCAACCAATCCAACTTTTGTGCTTCCTTGATTGCATCGCCTTTCACCCCTTGCATGTCTACATCCAAAGCCATCACCGTATCACAAATACTGCGATACTTGTAGTCTCTCAAAGGCTTGTCTTGCGCCCTTAGAGCGGCTTCTTGCTGCTCAAATTTCGACATATTCAATGAATAAGTATATGAAGTGCGAACAGCTGCCAACTCTTTGGCTCGTTGCTGAACCAAGTTGTAGTATGGATTTTTTTGCAAACGCTTTGCAGATTGCTCTATCGCTTTCTTACGCTGTGCTTCCTTATAGGGATTGAAAGGCTTGTATTCCGCCGCAGGGATTTTATCGTACGCCAAATGGAAGTCCATCTCCTTTTCTCCCTGTTCGATACCATCGTACACATCTGGCAACACCACATCTGGTTCAACTCCCTTTAACTGTGTGGTCCCGCCATTGATGCGATAAAACTTCTGAATTGTCACTTTCAACTGCCCATAACCCCTGGGGAAAACCTCAGACATTCCACCTTCCAATGGAACAAATGTTTGAACCGTTCCTTTGCCAAAAGTACTCTTGCTGCCAACAATGACTGCCCTGCCGTAGTCCTGTAACGCCGCTGCTAAAATTTCCGATGCCGAAGCGCTGTAAGTGTTGGTCAAAATCACGATCGGACCCTTGTAATTCACATCGTCATCCTGATCTGCATACACCTCAATACCTCTCATATCTTTTACCTGAACAATTGGACCCCGTGGAATAAATAAACCACCCATCTCAATCGCATCAGCCAAACTTCCACCCCCGTTATTTCTCAGGTCGATAATAATTCCCGATGCACCCGCCTTCACCAATTTATCCATTTCGATTTTCATATCGCCGGTGCAATTACGACCTCTGCCTCGTTGTGAGAAATCGGCATAAAAACTCGGCAAATGAATCAGCCCAAATGTCTTTCCTGAGTACTTCAACAAAGCGCTGCGCGCAAAGCTCTCTTCGATCACAACTACCTCTCTCACAATTGGAATTACCACAACACTTCCATCCGGCTTTTTAACTGTCAACCTCACTTCAGTACCCTTTTTGCCTCGAATCAATTGAATGGCATCGTCCAACTTCATGTCTACGATGTCCACTGGCTCAGCCGATCCTTGGGCCACTTTTAAAATCAAATCGCCTGCTTTCAATTCGCCCTGACGGTAACTGGCACTGCCCGGTACAATGCGTTCAACTTTCACATAACCATCTCTCTCGGTTAGCGTGGCTCCTATACCCTCCAATTTGCCGGTCATGCTGATATCAAAATTCTCCTTGTCCTCTGGTGGAAAATAGTTGGTGTGAGGATCATAAATTTCTGCAATTGCATTGGCATACATTGAAAGTTGGTCTCTTCGATCCATTTTCCTTAAACGCTTAAACCAGTCGCTGTAGAATTTCTTGGTTTCATTGCGCGCTTGCAATTCCAAAGTATCGTAAGGCTTTTGCTTGGCGATGCCGGCCGAATCCTTCAATTTCTTCTGGGCTTCTACTTTGCGCGACAATCTTTCCATCGATTGGAACTGTAACCACTTGGTCCAATCAGCCTCAAGCGTTTTCCAATCGGGTTGAAAGGCAACAACATCGTCATAAACCGTATAGGAATCGTCTGTTTGATAATTAAATGGTTGAGCAAGAGATGACTGAATCATCGGATCAAGTTGGTCCAATCGCTTCATCAATACAGTCCAAGTAGAATCAAAAAAATCAAATTTTCCCGCCTGAATCTGATCGTCGATTGAAGTTTTAAATACCGACAGTTTATCGATATCGCCTTGGGTAAAAAAGTGCTTGTCGCGATCCAAGTTATTAATCACGTTGGTGAAGATCTCACCAGACAACTGATCGTCAATGGCCTTCGGCTGATAATGTGCTTCGGAAAGCATGCGCATCAGGGAACCTAAGAAACCATCATTATCACCAAATTTCTTGTTGCTACAAAAAACAAACAAGGCCAACATCATCGACGTGGAGGTTAGTACCACCCATTTATTAAATCTCATACGTTATTTCTATTCAAATTTCGATTACAAAAACTCTTCAATTCCTTACTAAACGAGCAAAAATTGCTGCTCTTATTTTTTTGGCAATGGAGCAGGGGGAGGCATTTGTCCGCCAGGACCACCTTGACCGGGGATATTTGGCTGACCGGGAGCGCCCATTCCAGGACCACCTTGACCGGGACCGCCCATTCCACCGGGACCGCCCATTCCACCAGGACCGCCCATTCCACCAGGACCGCCCATTCCACCAGGACCGCCCATTCCACCAGGACCGCCTTGACCAGGGCCACCCATGCCAGGCTTTCCTTTTCCGCCCATATTCTGCATTTTCATTTCAGGCAATGGCTTGTAAAACTTGGATAATCCCAAAGTTTCAATCCCTTGATCAAAAACCAAATCAACAGGAATACCAGCCGTTTCTAAACGTTTGATATCCATCTGCAAAGGCGCACCAATTAACCCTCTGCCGTCTAACATAGCTGTCACAGCAGTCATATCGCCGTTGCCTTGTAAAATCAACAATTCAGCAGCCAAATCAGAAATTACCTGACGCATTTTCTCAACATCAACTTTATACCATCTTTTTTCTGCGCCACCATCTTCTTGGACTTTGCCTTTTTCTTCTACTACTATAGCGCCACGCTGCAACAAAGTATTGAATGTGATCATGTTGGCTTTACCATGGGCTGATGCCGCACCAAACCTCACAGAACGGAATACGCTAGCAACGAACGTGACATAGTAATCATCCAACGAACCTTCCAACTCCTTTTTATCAAACAATTGAGTAACCATGTACAAACCCAAAACATCGGCTTTGCATTCTTCGATGGCAGAGTAATCGGCACCCAAAGCTTCTCTAACGGTAAGTTTAGGATTATTCACCACATTTTTGATGCCCAAACCGTGCGCCACTTCGTGAAACATCACATTGGAAAAAAATGCATTAAAGGTGATGTGTTTTTGCTGCGATGGCAAAATCACAAGTTGAGAAATTGGGACAACCATGTTCTCAAATTTCGCCTGCATGGTATTCTTTAATTGTGAACGACGTGTTCCAAAATTCTTCTGGATTCGCTCATCATTTGGCAAATTCACTGCAATTGTTTTACTACCGGAATTACAATCACCACCATAGTAAACCACATCAAAAACAGCCAGCTGACTCAAGGGTTTTTGTGTACCATCCATTGGCGGAAATCCTGGCTCATTTATTTGCATGTCTACGGCACCGTTTCCATTGCTTTCGACAACTGCGTTCAAATCTGGCTTGTATTCTGCAGAAACGGGCAAACCTGCCTGTAAACTCGGCAAATAGGCGATAAACTTATCCAACTTGGCACCCCATTCTTTGTCTCTCACCAAAACATAGGCTTCGTATGAAGTTTTCTGACCCAATAATTTGTCTTCATAATTCTCAATCGGTCCAATTACAAAATCCAAGTGGCCTTTCAAACCCAACCATTTGATATCACTTCCGATATAGTCGTCCATCATCAAAGCACCCATTCTCTCCCTCAAATACATCGCAAATTCCTTGTCTTCTTTCATGATCGCTTCTGAGGCTGCATGCATTTCATCGCCCAACTTCATGACATCCTCACGATAAAATTCGCCATACTTCAAGGTTTCATATTGCTTACCAGAAGCAGTCGTAATTGGCATTCCCATCGGTTCTGGAAAAATTGGACCATCTTTATGCTTGCTTGGGTCAATCGGACCAGGCAGTTTAAAGTCGCGCACAATCGAATAAGGACTTTTGATAAACTCCATCATGTTTGCGTCTATCCCTTGCGTAGAAAAATCGCGGGGATAAAAGTTTACACCATCAGGTTTTGGACCATAGCCTTTCATGAATGGCTCATTGTTGTTCAATCGATCCCAAGGACCGTAATTGATTTCAGCAAATTTGCGTTCTGAAGAATCTTTGATACTTTTAAGAAATTGATCCTTATCGCCGTAAGTCTGCTTCCAGAAAATGCGATCTGCAATCTGGGCTGCCTTGATCAAGTGGGTAATACATTCGCGTTCAGCAACCGACAACAAAGCCGTATCTGTTTTTAATGCGAATTTTTTATACATCCCCAATCGTTGTGCTGCGATATTCTTGGTAGGCGCAACTTGTGTGGGAGTTGGGGTTTTCTTTTTCGCTTTACCCGACGATTGCGCGTAGGTAGGTGCAACTACGGCAGACAATGCCATAGTAAGTAAGATTGAGAATTTTTGTTTCATCGTAGAATACTTCAATTGAAATTTTATGCTAGAATTACAAACCTACAAGAATTTTGCCACAAGCGAAATACCCATTTGTTCCAATCAACGATTTAGAACCATCTTTCGTCGGCATTTTTTGATTCATTCTCACCAATCACTTGGTTTGAGGGCTCTTTTGCACCAATTTTGCCGACACAAAAACATTCACCCATTGGGTTTTGTTAACCCCACACACAATCGCACATTGAAACCCATAGATTTTTCCAAATTTTATCAATTACAATCTGCTTTTGGCAATTTTGGAGGGAGTCTCTATTTGGATGGGAAACCCTTTCCTTACAGTTATCTAGAACTATCCAAGCCCACAGGAAAATACGTAGATCGAACCATCTTAAAAGCCATCAACCTTTTAAGTACCAAAGGATTTATTCACTACGCCGGCAATGCCTGTAGCCCGGGATTACAATTTCCAGAAATCTCTAATTCAGGTCATGTCGCAATCGATGATGCAAACAACTGTGGAGTGCAAATCATCAACGTACAAGGCATGCCAACAATTTCCAATGCGGTAACGATTCCGGCAGAACCATTCATGAATCTAGAAATAAGAGAATCATGGAAAACGTTTGAAGATTACATTTCAAACATGAGTTCTAAATACCGTGTTCGAACCAATAAAGTACTCAAAACCACCGAAAATTATATCGTCCAGCCCTTATCCATCGAACAAGCAAACGAATGGATTCCGCAGTGTGCACAACTGCTCGGACATACCCTGAAAGACAAAACCTTGGCCATTTCTCCCAATATTTCGGCCATGTTACACACGTTCGTTAGGACATTGAAGGAGGAATTTAAAGTTTGGGGCTATTACAAAGACGGAACATTGTACGGATTTATTACGGCAATCGACAGTAATCATGGGACCTATGCGATGCATTTGGGACTAACCGACCAAGCGGCGGAAGACTCTCTATACCAAAGGATGATGTACGATGTGATTCGCGATGGCATCGAAAATCGATCTCAATTTGTTTGCCTAGGCAGAACTGCCACCGAAATAAAAAGTACGATGGGCGCTGTACCTGTAGAAAATAGTTACCTGTTTTTCACCAAAGGCAAAATGCTCATGTGGGTGATAAAAGGCTACAAGAAGTACTTCCATCGAACCAAAAGTTATCAAATTAGAAGCCCATTTAAAGAGTAATTTCTACTGCCATTTAGAGCACTGTTAAAAGCCTTGCCTAAAATCTGTATTTTCGCATGGCTATGAAATCAAATCTTCTCGCAGTAATCATCGCTTTAGGCTCAACCCCTTTGTGGGCGCAAGATGCCGCAAAGATCGAAACCAAAACCATCGACTACTCTATCAATAAAACCGGTAGTAGTTATTTCTTTACTCCAAGTAAAATCTTACAAGCTGCACCTGTAGAAGATCAATGTAAAACGCTAACCTGTTGGAGTTATAGCACACTCTCTTTGTTAGAAAGTGAATTGATCCGTATGGGAAAAGGAGAATACAATCTAAGTCAGATGTATGTCGCCCGATGCGCCTACACCGAAAAAGCCAAAACCTATTTGCGCATGAACGGCAACCACAGCTTTGAACAAGGCGGTGAAGGTTGGGACATCCCCAACATCGTATCCAAATATGGCATCGTGCCAGAATCTGTTTACACCGGCCTTAAAAATGGCGCGACAAAACATGACCATAGCGAAATGATCGCCGTGCTAAAAGGATATATGTCGGCCCTGGTAAAAAGAGAACCCGGTTCCTACACCGAAAATTGGCTGCCTGCATTTGAAGGTATTTTGGATGCATACCTCGGCCCCATCCCCAAAGAATTCACTTACGAAGGAAAGACATATACCCCACAATCTTTTTCCGCTGCGATCGGCTTAAACATGAACGATTACGTGGCTCTATCAAGTTTCACGCATCACCCATTGTATAGCAATTTTGTGATTGAAATCCCCGACAACTGGTCGATGGACCGAGTCTACAACTTGCCATTGGATGAATTCACAAATGCCGTTAAATCTGCTCTGGGCAAAGGATACACTGTGGCTTGGGCAGCGGATGTGAGCGAAAAAGGCTTCTCTTTCCGCGATGGCTTGGCGATTGTTCCAGCGGATGAATCAACGATCAAAAAAATTGGGACCGACAATGTAGGTTTTAATGATGCGGGTGCTAAAAAAGAAGGCAATGCATTTTCTCAGCCGGTGGCGGAACTTGAAATTACCCCAGAATTACGTCAGGCCGCGTTTGACAAACAAACCACCACGGACGACCATGGAATGCACATCGTGGGCATGTCGACAGAGAAAAACGGAGGCACTTATTTCTTGGTAAAAAACTCTTGGGGCACTGGAAATGCGCTCGGCGGATACTTCTATGTAAGCGAATCGTATTTTAAATTCAAAACCATTTCGGTGATGATGCACAAGGACGCCATCGACAAGGGAACAAGTAAGAAGCTTGGACTTTAAGGAATATTAAACTTATCGCTTATCTTTGCGCCACTTTAAAATCATGATCATAGGCGT
>Ga0209597_1000929_pt1 | contig 19171 bp, 10 predicted proteins | sample M_140625_MF_Meta_FD_187316 | JGI IMG/M metagenome (GOLD analysis project Ga0209597, IMG submission 187316) | Freshwater microbial communities from Lake Montjoie, Canada to study carbon cycling - M_140625_MF_MetaG (SPAdes) (version 2) | ecosystem: Environmental > Aquatic > Freshwater > Lake... | reverse complement strand
CCCGTTGCTGTAGTTAGTCTTGTTGATCGAAGCGGCGGTAATTTGCCGGACTTCGGCTGCCCTTTCATCAGCCTGTGCCAGTTGCAGGTGGAAACCTTCGCCCCAGACCAACTGCCTCCCGACCTCGCCGGCACACCCGCGCACAAGCCGGGCAGTAAGTAGATTGTAAACATCTTACCGTATGGGCGCCCCGCGCGCTCCCCATTCTCATGATCCAGTGGTTATTTAAGAAGATTATCGGCTCTAAAAACACGCGGCTCCTCAAGAGCCTCCGGCCGACTGTGGAGCGTATCAACGTGGTGGAAGCGGAGTTCCAGAAGCTCAGTGACGCCGAACTGCGTGAAAAAGTGGACGAATGGCGTAGCCAGTTGCGCAGCTTGGGGCCCAACGAACAAGCAAAGGCGCTTGAGCAACTTCTCCCCGAAGCATTTGCAGCGGTTAAAAACGCCGCGCGCCGCCTCACTGAGCGAAGGCACACCTTCGTCGCCTGCGATCAGGAATCGCGCTGGGAAATGGTCCACTTCGATGTCCAGCTCATTGGGGGCATTTGCCTGCATCGCGGCACGATCGTGGAAATGGCCACGGGCGAAGGGAAGACGCTGGTGGCCACGCTGCCGCTCTTTCTCAACGCGCTCACCGGGAATGGCGCGCATTTGGTGACGACCAACGATTACCTCGCTCGCCGAGACGCTGAATGGATGGGACAGATTTACGGCTTCCTCGGAATGACCACCGGCGTCATCCAACACGACCAATCGCCGGAATTGCGCCGTCAGCAGTATTATTGCGACATTACGTACGGGATGAACTCCGAGTTCGGGTTCGACTACCTGCGCGACAACGGAATGGCTAGCACGCAGGCGCAGCAAGTCCAGCGGGGCCACACGTTTGCAATCGTGGATGAAGTCGATTCCATCCTCATCGACGAAGCCCGCACCCCGCTCATCATTTCCGGTCCGGCCACCGTTTCCACCCATCAATTCGACCGTTTCAAGCCCATGGTCGAGGACTTGGTTCTCAAGCAATCGCTGCTTTGTAACCGACTTTCCGGCGAGGCCGAGGAGCTTTGGAAAAAAGGCGAGACAGAGGAATACGGCAAGACGCTCTACAAAATTAAACTCGGCCAACCCCGCAACAAAGGCCTCATGCGCGCCATGGAGGACGCTGAACGGCGCCGCGCGCTTGATAAGGGCGAGTTGTTTTTCGCCACAGACTCCCGCAAAGAAGAGCTTTTTGAACTGAAGGAAGCCCTTTACTTCACCATCGACGAACGCGCTCACGAAGCTGATCTCACCGATAAGGGCCGCACTTTCATGAGCCCAGATAACCCGGACGCTTTCGTGCTGCCCGATCTCATGATGCAGTTCGCCGAGATTGACCAAAATACGGAACTCTCTCTCGCGGAGAAGGCTGAGGAAAAACTCAAGCGCCAAGCCCACATGGATCACCAGTCTGAGCGCATTCACAACATCACCCAGTTGTTGCGCGCTTACTGTATCTACGAGAAGGACGTAAACTACGTGGTCGAAGAAGGTAAGGTGATCATCGTCGACGAGTATACCGGTCGCAAAATGCCCGGTCGCCGTTGGAGTGACGGGTTGCACGGCGCGGTCGAGGCCAAGGAAGGCGTCACCATCGATCGTGAAACGCAGACGCTCGCGACCATTACCATCCAGAATTATTTCCGGTTATACGGCAAACTCGCGGGGATGACGGGAACCGCCGAGACAGAGGCAAACGAGTTCCACGACGTGTACAAGTTGGACGTGGCAGTCGCGCCCACCAACAAGGCTTGTATTCGTAAAGATCTCAACGACATGATTTACAAGACTCGGCGTGAAAAGTTTAACGCCGTGGTTAACGAGATTCGCGACGCCCACGCCAAGGGACAGCCCGTGTTGGTGGGGACCGTCAGCGTGGAGCAAAGCGAGGTGCTTTCTCGTATGCTCAAGCGCGAGAAAATCCCGCACGCGGTGCTGAATGCGAAGTACCATCAGCAGGAGGCGGAGATCGTCTCCAAAGCGGGACAGCGCGGGGCGGTGACGATTTCGACAAACATGGCCGGGCGCGGTACCGACATTAAACTGGGCGAGGGTGTGCGGGAAATCGGTGGTTTGTATGTCATTGGGACTGAGCGGCATGAATCGCGGCGCATTGATCGGCAGCTGCGCGGACGTTGTTCGCGGCAGGGGGATCTGGGGCTGTCTCGGTTTTTTGTGTCGTTTGAAGACGACCTGATGCGCAATTTCGGCGCGGCAGATCGCATGACGCGGATGATGGAGCGTTTTGGGCTGCAGGAAGGCGAGGCGTTGGAGCATCCCTGGCTTAATAAGTCGGTGGAAACGGCTCAGAAGCGTGTGGAGCAGCGCAATTATTTGGTGCGTAAGCGTTCACTCGAGTTTGACGACGTGATGAACAAGCAGCGCGAGGTCATTTACGGCTGGCGCAACGAAGCCATTTCCACGCCCGATACCCGCCAGATGCTTGAGGAGGTCATCGAGGAAGTGTTACCTGCCAAGGTGGCCGAGTTTCTCCCGCCCGAAGGGGGTGAGCGCGAACCGGAGGCCCTGTTGCACTGGCTCAATATCACCTTCCCGCTCGCCTTCGTCATGGAGGAAGGGCCTTTCGCAAATGGAACAACGGAGGAAGTTTCCGCCTTCCTGTTGGAAAAAGTTCGCAGCGCCTATTCCTTGAAATGCGCTCACGAGGATGCTGAAAGCCTCGTTCACACCGAACGGATGATCTTGCTCAATGCCATCGATCGGCTTTGGCAGGAGCACCTTTACGGAATGGACGCCTTGCGCGAGGGTGTTTATCTCCGTGCTTACGGTCAAAAGGATCCGCTGGTTGAGTTTAAGACGGAAGCCTACGACATGTTTGAAGTGCTCATGGGCAACATCAAGAGCGAGGTATTGCACAATCTCTTCCGTTCGGCTTCCACGCTGATGGCTTTCGAGCAGTTCCTCTCAAGCTTGCCGCAGTTTTTACAGTCTTCTGACGAAACCGGCGGTGTGGTTGAAACCCGCGAACCGGCACGGGCGATGTTGCCGGAGCCATCTCTGGACGAGGTGCTGAGTGCTCGTCAGCAGCAGCGCCAGCCGGTGCACGTTGGACGTAACGATCCCTGCCCGTGCGGCAGTGGTCGGAAGTTCAAGGCTTGCTGTGGGAAAGCGACGGCTTAGATAGCTCTGTGGCAGCTGCTTCAACAGAAGCTTCCTCTTCTTGATTATGGTCCTGCACTATCCCTTCGCCGCCGTTGTCGGGATGGAACGCGCTAAGCGTTCCCTGCTTCTGCATGCGGTGGACCCACGCATTGGAGGTACGTTGCTATTGGGCCATCGTGGGTGCGCTAAAAGCACGCTCGTGCGCGGATTCGCTGCGCTACTTCCAAGTCCAAGTGTGTTCGGAAAGGAGTCTTCTTTTGTGAATGTTCCCTTGGGAGTTACCGAGGATCGGTTGCTGGGATCCGTTCAGGCCGAGCGACTTCTGCGCACGGGTGAATGGACTCCCCAAGTGGGACTTTTGGAACGGGCGCACGGTGGCGTTCTTTACCTCGACGAAGTCAATCTGCTGCCCGACGCGCTCTCAGACTTGTTATTGGATTCCGCCGCGTCGGGCGTTCACTATTTAGAGCGTGATGGAATATCGCAAACGCTGCACGCGCGGTATATTCTTGTGGGCACCATGAATCCCGAGGAAGGGGAATTGCGGCCGCAATTATCCGACCGTTTTGCTCATGGCGTCTCGGTGGAGGACGATTTTTCAACTGAGGAGCGTGTGGAAATTGGTCGCCGCCGCATGGCGTTTGACGATGCACCAGAGGCGTTTCTGGGCCGTTGGGCCGTGGAAACGGAGGCGCTGCGCGAACAGCTCTTGAGGGCGCGATTGCTGCTTTTGGGTGTGGAGATTCCCGAGCCGTTGCGCCTGCTGCTCGCTGATCGGGCCCGACTCGCCGCTGCTGAAGGTCTGCGCGCCGAACTCGCCGTGTTGCGGTCCGCGCGCGCTGCGGCTGCATTTCGGGGCGAGGGAATGGTGACGCAAGACGACATCGAAGAGGCCTGGACGCTTTGCATGGGCCACCGCCCTTCAAATCCGCCCCAGCCGCCGTCAACTCCCAAGTCGCCATCTGCGCCAAAATCGCCTTCCTCCGGCTCAAGCCCTGCGACCGGTCCATCGCCTGCCGCGGCTGCCTCCCCTCTCACGCCCAAAGACTCGCTTCCCACTTCCATCCCATTGAACTCGATGCTCAAACCACGCGTCCTCTCCATTCCTGAACCGCTCTGCAAAAACCGCTCACTCACTGCCGCGTTTTCGAAGGCCACCGCGCATTTGTCGAGCGCTGTACCGTCCCAATCGGGATCTCTCCGCTGGCAGGCGTCTTTAATTGCCTCGTTAAAATCCGGCTGGAAACCCGGTAAAACGGGTTGGCAATGGATGCGTTCTAAGCCGCAGCAAAAGAAGCGTTTTTGGGCGTTAATCGACGCCAGTCGCTCCACGGGGGCCGCGCAGTTTTTGGCTGCTGCGCGCGATGCGCTCGCGGGTCTGCTTCGGACCCCGATGCGGATTCATCTGCTTTTGATTCAAGAAGGACGCGTTCGTTGGTTGCTGCGAAACGGCGCTCCACAAACGGCTCTGGCGCGTCTGGAAACGCTCCAGGCGGCATCTGGAAAGAGCCCACTAGCTGCCGCGCTACGGACTTTACGGCGCTCTCTTAAAGTGAGTGGCCCCGGCGTGCGCGACATGGCGTGCGTCTGCTCGGATGGCATGCCGACGTTACGCGCAGGCCAGACAGCAAACGGAGCTGCGCAGGAAGTGCGCTTGGCGTTGCGGCGTCTTGCCCGGACGTTGTCGTCGCCGGTGCTCTGGTTGAGCCCGAAGGCGAGTCGGGCGTTTTCTGGGTGGTTAGACGGCTTGGTTCAAGGCACCGGAACGGTATGCGTGGGTTTGGAGCGGTAAACTAGAGTGGTGCGGAGTGTAGGAAATCTTTGATTTTTCTTTGAATACTTTCTTTCCGTAGTGGTCTGAGTTAATAAGGACTAACACTGATGAAGACTTCCCCACCCACCTCTTTTGGATTTAAGGGTTCAGGCTGTAACACCCCAGTAAACATCCCGTATATTACGCGCATCACGCGCATCACGCGGTGGTTGGTTGTGGCGCTAGTTGCAGGGTTATTTTTAAATCAACCCCAAGCGCGTGCTGATGGCGCACGTTTCGGGGGCCACTCTGGCGGTTCTACGTTTTCGACTGGTGGAAGGAGCTTCCACAGCGGCGGCTACTCAGCTCGTCCGCGCACGAGCATCGGGATATCTTTTTATCAAGGGTTCGCTCCGCGTCCGTCGCCGTATTATTATCCCGCCCCTGCTTACCCCTACTGTGCTCCTTATGCCCCGGTCTATTCTGGCCCAGTTTATGTACCTCCGGTGGTGGTGTATCAGCAGTCCCCAGTTTATTATGGAACGTCCGTACCGAATCGGTATTCCTCGCAAGTTTCTGTGGGGGACGAGCAGATGATGGAGGCGCAGGGGGCGTTGCGGCGGTTGGGTTATTACAAGGGGAATATTGATGGGCTAAGTGGTCCAGCGATGCGCGCCGCCGTCCGGGCTTATCAAGTGGATCGCGGTCTCTCCGTCACCGGCCGCTTGGACGAGGATACGTTTCAGTCCTTGGGATTGTAGATTCTTCCAGCTCCACGGTCGCACCCAGCACCCAGCACCCAGCACCAAGAACGAAGCACCAAGAACGAAGAATCCCCTCATCGCATCTCCCCGACTTCCCAACGCTTGTGCAGTGTGCGCAGTGCTTGCTTTTGAGCGGCAGCGGTCAAGACTTCCGTGAACAGCGGTTGCGGTTCCAGCCACTCCAGAGTGCCTCGGCTTCCCACCCAGCCCAATACCTGAAGGGCTGTGACGCGCTCGGTAACCGTCTGGGCATGGGTTAGCAACTCGCGCGCGGGCGGTTCAATTTCTTCAAACCCGCAATGGCCGGCCGCTTCAATAGCGGCAATTTTTGATTGAGGATGCGCGTTGGGATTGGTGGCGAGTTGTAGTGCGGCTGTCCGAATCCAAAGCACTGCATCCGGCGCAAAACAGGACCGGCATAGGGCCTGCAAAGCGTGCCCAGCCAGCGGCGAGGTGCTCTCAGCCGTCACAAGAGTTTGAAGAGCCTCGAGCACGCGAGGCCTCGCTGCGTGTTCCTCCGCCCAAATTCCAAGATGCTGCAGCGCGAAGTCCCGTAGCGCCGGTGGGATCCTTGTGCTTTGGACGAGCTCTACGAAGCCCGTTTCCACCTCGTCCCCCGACTGAGTTGCGCCACGAAGCCACGACAGGGCCTCGTCGGCTCCAAGTAGCCAGAGTGCCTCTCCTTCGGCGCTCCATTGCGAGGCGTCGCGCAGAAAACCCCATACCAGCGCGCGCTCCTCGCCCGTTGCATCCTTGGGGTCGCGGCGCAACACCTCTGCGACCACCGCCGGAGTGCGACCCGCGCTCTCTTCCAACTCGTTCGCCACTGGACCATCTGCTTTAGGCTCTGCCTGTGAGCGCTTTGCTGCGGGCGTCGCGCCTTTGGCCTCCGCGAGGGGCGCCAGCAACGTGCGGCCCGCCCGAGCGCCCTGCTGCCGGCTCGACCAGTTCCAAACTACTGCCCACACCAGTGCGCCGCTTCCAAGCGCTACCACCGGTGCCAGCCAATATCGATTTCGAGACCACCACAATGTGCGATTCATAAGCCTTTGCGGCCCGCCCCAAGGACGCTGCCACTTCCCGAATCGCATCATCGGGCTTCGCCCGAGCGGCCACCCTGTCTAAAAACCAAAATTTGGTCGAAACGAACTCTTTAACCGCCTCGAGCAGCTTCACGAAATTCCCCCTCTTGGCCCTCAACGGCTAAAATACTCGTGAATCAGTAGTCGGTATCAGCAACCCAGAAAACAGGATGATATCGGTATTTCTATCTGTATTCAGGCGGATGATTCCGTTTCAAAACTGCCAAATACCGAGACCCATTCTCGCGAGTACTTACGCAGGCTAAGCTGGAATCTTTGTCAGGCTGCCATTCTCGCCTCCCAGTCTCGATTGGGATCTTCGCGAGGGTTGGGCGTTCTTGCCCTGCAGTTTCGGCTGGAATCTCAACGCCGCCGGCGTTGCATCATTCAGCCCAGGGTTGGGCCGACGTAGGAGAGCCTACCCTGGGTCACTCCAAGACGCAATCAACCCTGAAAGGGTTGGAGCAATCCCAGGGCTCGAACATGACTATAAGTCGTTAAGCGGCACGTGCGTGATTTCCCTCCGCCAGCGATACAACCCCTTCAGGGTTGATGCGCAATTCAAGGATTTGACCTAGGGTAACTCGTTGCTCGCAACCCTAGGCTGGATGCTTGAACACCGTTGGTGTTCATTTGCCGCGCCAACCGGAATCTCAGCACGGCGGCGTTCGTGTTGCGCAGTGTCGCCCGGAACTTCAACACGTTGGTGTTCGTGCTGAATAATCGCGAATCAGTAGTCCGGTATCAGCAACCCAGAAAACAGAATGATATCGGTATTTCTATCAGTATTCAGGCGGATGATTCCGTTTCAAAACCGCCAAATACTGAGATTTATTCTCGTGAGTGCTTACACCAAAATAACTGCGCGCTCGTCGGACCAAGATCAAGGAAAAGACCGTCTCTTCCCATTTCCAGGCCGTCCCGCTCCCAGTGCTCCGTTCCCAACCGATCCTCCAGCGTCCAAAGGCCACCCTCCAGACCGCGTGCAGTCAATCGCACCCGACATTGCGCCCGGTGCGGAGCAAGATTGACTACGACTAAATTGAAGCGCGCCGCGTCATTAGGCATCTGCCATTGCACGACTGTGAAAAACCGCTCGCTCGCATTCCCTTCCCAAGCTGGAACGGGATCCAGAACGCATCCCTCCCCGCAGCCGACGGCCCCCTCGACGAAGGCCGCGAACAGTTCATCGTACATATTTTGAACCGCGATATCTACCGGCTCGGTCGCGCGTCGGGCGAGCTGTACGCGGGCGAAACGGCGCACCCCTTCCAACTGACCTTCGTGGAAAAAGCGCATCCCCGGCAGGCCCAGACAAAGCACGGCCGCCGCCCGTTGCAACTCAAGCGGGGCTAACCCTGCCAGCCGCGGCTCGTCGTGGTTTTCAAGAAAATGCGCCCTCCGCTGATTATGGGCACCCAGTCCAAGGAGATGCGCCTGAACTCCGTCGAGATCATTGTGCAACAAGCGGTCGTATAGTGTTTTGTCATAAGCGAAATCAAACCCGAGATCGCAAAGGCGCCCTTCCAGTCCCCAATAGGCTTCAGCCAAAAATATGAAATCAGGATGCCGCGCCTTAACCTCGGCTATCGCGTACTCCCAAAACTCGCCGGTTGCTTGAGCGCCTTCCACGGGAACGTGCTGCCAGGTGGAGCGAAATACGTCCGACAGTAGCAGCATGGCCATGTCGCAGCGCACGCCGTCGCATTTCTCGGCGATGGAAAGCAGCAGTTGCGTCATGGCCTGACGGGTTTCGTCTCGGCGATAATCAAGCTGCACGGTGTCGGTCCAGCCGGGGAAGTACGGGTCCTTTCCGTGTGCAAGATACTGGGGTCCAGCGGCTATGTGAACGGCGAAAGAATTGTCGAAAGACTCGGGTTGCCCGACAAAAAGATGGGTCCGATCCTGCACCCACTGATGGTCCAACCCGAGGTGGTTTGGAACAAAGTCCAGCAGGAGCCTGATGCCGCGAGTGGCGAGCCGTCCCCGCAAAGTCGCCAGTGCAGCATCCCCTCCGAGGCGCGCGGCCACCTGCACGTCCTCGACCGCATACGGAGAGCCGATGATGTCCACGTCTGTCCAACCGGGTAGTGCTTCGTCGTAGGACTTGCGCAACCCGTCGTGCTCAACTGCCTGCGCACGCGACTTTGCGCCGGTGGGCCACACCCCCATGAGCCAAAGGTGCGTGAAGCCGCGCCCCTGCAAACGCTCGAGCTCAATCTCCGGAACAGACGCCAGATCCACAGGCGCCCCGTGGGTCCGGCCAAGGTCTGCTAGCCAGTGGCGTGCGTTGACTTCGTACAGCAGCGGATGAGTCATGAGTCGTAGATAACAATGCCTCACAGACAAACAAGCCTCCACGTTCCATAGAGTTAAATTAGACGACAAATATGATTCATTGGTGAGACCTCCGCCAACACGTGTGTGAGAACTTGGTAACAGTTTTCTATCTAAAAATCCTCTGATACATTCTGGCTTCATGGATCGGGAAATTGAACGGCTCTCGGAGGCAAAAGGCGACGCCACGCGTTGGCGGCGTTGGGGGCCGTTCTTAAGCGAACGTCAGTGGGGAACCGTGCGCGAGGACTACTCGGATCACGGCAATAGTTGGGACACCTTTCCTCACGACCACGCTCGCCGCAGAGCTTATCGATGGGGCGAGGACGGCTTGCAGGGTTGGACGGATCGGCAATGTCGAATGTGCTTTGCTCCAGCACTTTGGAATGGAAGTGATGCCATCCTTAAGGAACGCCTTTTCGGACTTAACGGGTACGAAGGCAACCACGGCGAAGACGTCAAAGAGTGTTATTATTATTTGGATTCCACTCCGACGCATTCCTACACCAAGGCGCTGTATAAGTACCCGCAGGGAAAGTACCCTTATACAGAGCTGCGCTTGCAAAACCAGCTTCTGGGGCGCCTCGGTCCGGAGTTGGAACTTGCGGACATGGGAATGTTTGATGAAGGCCGCTATTTCGACATCCTTCAAGAAGTCGCCAAACGCACCCCTGAAGACCTCTTGTGGCGCATTACCGTGACCAACCACGGTCCGGAAGCCGCGCCCCTGCATCTCCTGCCCACCCTTTGGTTCCGTAATGTTTGGAGCTGGGAAAATAACCGAGAGATGCCGCTTACAAAGCCCGGTATTATCGGAGTAAATAACCAACTTTTGACTCAACACGAGTCACTTGGAGAATATCAGTTCATAGCAGACTCACCGGATTTTGAAGGCTCGCCAGAGTGGCTTTTCACCGAGAACGACACCAATTTTCATAGCCTCTCCGGTGCCGAAAATCCCACTCCTTACGTCAAGGACGCCTTCCACCGCTACCTAATCGACGGCGAGGCGCGGGCCATATCCCCCGAAGCGCGCGGCACCAAAGCGGCGGCCCACTTCCAGTTCATGGTTCAACCGGGCGCGACAATCACAGTGCGCTGCCGCTTGGTGATGCGTAAGGAGACCCCTGGTGTGGAGGGCTTTGACGGTTTCGAGGAAACGTTCGCGCTGCGTATTGCCGAGAGCGACGCGTTCTATGCCAGCGTCATTCCGCCAGACGTGACAGAAGAAGGACGCCTCATTTGTCGCCAAGGTTATGCGGGTTTGCTCTGGACCAAGCAGTTCTTCTACTACGTCGTCGAGGACTGGTTGCGTTGCGATAAGGACGCGCCGCCCCCAGACTACCGTCTCAAGGGGCGCAACGCTGATTGGCCCCACTTTTTTGCAAAGGACATCCTTTCCATGCCGGACAAGTGGGAGTACCCGTGGTTCGCCGCTTGGGACACCGCATTTCACATGATTCCCTTGGCGGTTGTGGACCCGGATTTTTCCAAGGAACAGTTGCTTTTATTGCTGCGCGAGTGGTACATGCACCCAAACGGTCAGTTGCCTGCTTACGAGTGGAACTTCTCGGATGTTAACCCGCCAGTGCACGCTTGGGCGGTTTGGCGGGTGTACAAAATTGCCGATCGTAAGGGCCACCGAGACCTCTTCTTTTTGGAGCGTGCCTTTCAAAAGCTGCTCTTAAACTTCACTTGGTGGGTTAACCGCAAGGATGTCGAAGGGCGCCATGTATTTGGAGGCGGCTTTCTTGGACTGGACAACATAGGAGTGTTCGACCGCTCACGTCCGCTGCCGGGAGGTGGCCGACTCAATCAGGCGGATGGGACGGCTTGGATGGCCTCGTTTTGTCTGACGATGCTTTCTATTTCACTGGAGCTCGCGCTGGAGCGGGCTGTTTACGAGGATATTGCATCCAAATTTTTTGAGCACTTTGTTAATATTTGTGATGCTATCAACTCTCTTGGGGGCACCGGTCTTTGGGATAGTACCGACGGATTTTATTATGATCAGTTGATTATCAACCATAAGGAGCCGATCCCACTGAGAATCCGCTCCCTGGTCGGCCTGCTTCCGATGTGTGCGGTCAATGTGCTCAAGCAGAAGACGATCGATGCACTGCCGAGCTTTCGCAAACGCATGGACTGGTTTCTCGTCAACCGCCCCGATCTCCTCAAGTACATTACGGTGCGGCGCGCCACGGGGAAGAACCCGGGAAGGTGTTTGCTGGCCATTCCTTCCGAAGCGCGTCTGCGCAAGTGTTTGGAGTACATGGTTAACTCCGAAGAGTTCCTCTCTAATTTCGGCATACGTTCCCTGAGCAAGGCGCACGACCAGAAGCCCTTTACTTTTATTCACGAGGGTCAAAGACATGAAGTCGCGTACGCACCCGGAGAGGCCACGACGGATATGTTCGGTGGCAACTCCAATTGGCGCGGGCCCATTTGGTTTCCCATTAACTTTCTCATCATTGAAGCACTAGAGCGTTACGCGTATTTTTACGGCGATACGTTCATAATCGAATATCCCACAGGCTCGGGCAAGATGGCGACGCTACGAGACATCGCCTTGGATTTGTGCGACCGCCTAATCTCCCTATTCGTTCCAGATGAGGCGGGTTATCGCCCCTGTTTCGGGACCGCTAAACGGTACAGCGACGTGGAACACTGGAAGGAATTGCTTCTGTTTCACGAATATTTTCATGCCGAAACTGGGGAAGGCCTCGGTGCCTCGCACCAAACTGGGTGGACCTCGCTGGTCGTCAGTCTCGTGCGTGATCGCCGCGAGGCGCTTCGTAACGGAGCCATTTGAAGCGATGCAGCAGGGATGATGAAGCCGACTTAAAACACAAAACGAACCTTTATGATGCCTCCGCTTGCAGCATCACCAAGCTAGGCTAACTTATTTAAAGGAGCCCCTACCTATGGAAGACGACGCCCTCTCCACTTATAATCTAGCCACGCTGCCTTTCGAAATTTCGCGGGATCCTGTCCCCTCGGATCCTTCCGCGAATCCGTTCCGTCTCGTCGTGGATCCAGTAATGCGCCTCCGATTGCGCAAGGCACTGATGGACCTCATAGACAGTCACGATGCGGAGCTCGCTAAGTACGTCTCTGACGGCGCTTTGGCGCTGGATAGTTACAAGGAATACGTCGAGCTTTTTGCGCGTAGCCTGCGTGAGACCATGCATTCCAAAGAGGGCGTGGCCTTCCTCTTGGAATCCTGCGGCTTTGATATCGATTCCGATAATGTGAATCTTTATCCGGAAACCCGTTGGCGTGTGACCCGCGAAGACCAAAGCTGACTCACGCGAAGCTGAACCGTTTCTTTGTCTGATTTAGCGATTCACTCGACTAATCTTTATCAGACGAAGGAAACGCTTTCTTCGCTTCCTACGCCCCAAAACTTTATGAATGATTTCATCCCTCTAAGCCGCTCGGTTGAAGCCACCGCGATACCAAGCGGTCACATCACCACTTTGCCGGAGGGTACAGTCGTCTCCATCACCCAGTCCTTAGGCGGAACTTACACCGTACACGCCTCTATTGGTGGCCTTTACCGGATCGCTGCACAGGATGCTGACGCCATGGGGTTGGATGTGGTGCCCCAGTCCCGCCCAGTCGCTGACGGACCGTTTTCCGAGGCTCTTGTTTGGGAGACGTTGAAGGGCGTGTACGACCCGGAGATTCCAGTCAATATCGTGGATTTAGGGCTGATTTATAACCTTAAGGCTGAGGTTGTTGAGGGTGCCTCCGAGGTGTACAAAGTCTTGGTCCAAATGACGCTGACGGCTCCTGGATGTGGCATGGGGCCTGCGCTCGCTGCAGATGCCAGACAGCGCATTTCCGAATTGCCAGGCGTCGCCGAGGCGGACGTCCAACTGGTGTGGGACCCGCCATGGGGTCCGGAGCGTATTTCCGTCGAGGGACGGGAAAAGCTGGGGATAGCTTAGAAGACGCTTTTTAGACGACAGCAGCGGGCAAATGCTCGTAATCCATGAGACAATAAACGTAGAGTGTGGTGTCTCAGGCGTAGTCAGCCAACCTCGAAGCTTCTATCGTCTTCTAATGAGCGCTCTCGATCTTAGCCGCCGGAGTTTTCTGGGCGATATGACCACCGGTCTCACGGGTGTCGCTCTTTCCCGTTTGCTGACAAACGAAGTGCAAGCAACGCCGTCGCGCGCGCCCCATTTCGCACCAAAGGCGAAGCAAGTACTCCAGATATTTTGCCCCGGAGCGGCTTCGCACATGGATCTTTGGGATCATAAGCCGATGTTGGAAAAGTACGATGGCACGCCGCTGCCGGGAGCCGAACAGGAGGTCACTTTCCAAGGCAAGAACGGGACATTGATGCGCTCGCCATGGCCGTTTTTACCAGCGGGTAGCAGTGGGAAAATGATTTCGTCCATGCTCCCTCACATGAGCCGTCACGTGGATGATATGGCGTTTATTCACTCCATGGTGTCGCGAAGTAACACGCACGGCCCCGGCTGTATCGGCATGAACACCTGCTTTACGAGGGAGGGCTTTCCCAGCGCAGGCGCTTGGGTGAATTACGCCTTGGGTTCCCTAAACGACAACCTTCCCACCTACGTCTCAATCCAAGATTTGCGCGGAGAGCCGCCCAATGGAAAGGCGAATTGGAGCAACGGGTTTTTGCCTGCGGAGTACCAAGCCGTTTCGATGTCCGCCCAGCAACCGCTGCGTAATCTGGCGCGGCCCGCAGGAATTAGTGAAACGGAAGATTCTGCGACACAGAATTTTCTGCAAACACTGAACGCCGGTTTTGCGGAGAGCCACCCGGGGCAGGACGAGCTTTCTGCACGGCTCGCGTCTTATGCTCTTGCTGCGCGAATGCAGATGAAGGCGCCCGAGGTCAGCGATCTCACGCGTGAGCCACAGCATATTCATGCGCTTTACGGCACGCAGGATGCCAACGCACTAAAGGCTGCGTACGCTCGCAATTGTTTGCTCGCCAGACGTTTTCTGGAACAGGGAGTACGCTACGTCAGCCTCTATTGCGCCTCCAGAGCGAGTGCCGTGGATGGCCTCCTCAACTGGGACGCGCACAAGACGCTCAAGGCGGACTACGAGCGACACTGCCCCATCTTTGACCAACCGACCGCTGCCCTGCTGAGCGACCTCAAGCAGCGGGGGATGTTAGACAATGTGTTAGTCCTTTGGTGTACGGAGTTTGGGCGGATGCCCACCCGTCAGGAAGGTACCTCCGGGCGCGATCACAACCCAGACGCCTTCACGACCTGGATGATGGGTGCCGGGGTTAAGGGCGGCATTAGCCATGGGGCCACCGATGAATTCGGGCGGCGCAGCGTGCAGGACGTGGCCACCGTTTACGACTTCTACGCCACAGTCTTACAGCTTCTCGGACTCAACCATGAGCAACTCACCTATTACCACAACGGCGCCAATCGGCGTCTTACCGACGTACATGGTCATGTGCTCAAGGCGCTGCTGGCTTGAGTCGCTTCCCAACCTGTGATGAAAGCGTATCTACCCGTCTTGCTGGCTGTAACCGCTTTTACCACAACGGCTTTCTCTGCGAGTCCGAGTCCGGAAGGCATCGCATTTTTCGAACAAAAAATTCGGCCCTTACTCGTAGAACACTGCTACGAATGTCACAGCACTGAAGCTAAAAAGTTGAAGGGCAACCTTTTCCTCGACTCAAAAGCTGGCTGGCAGAAAGGCGGCGATGGCGGCGAAGCGGTCATTATCCCGGGAAACATCGAAGCCAGCCAACTGCTTAAAAGCGTGCGGCACGAAGATGCTGACACCGCGATGCCGCCGAAGAAGCCCAAGCTGCCCGACGCGGCGATCGCGGATCTCATCGCTTGGGTCAAAATGGGTGCGCCGGATCCCAGAGACGGAGCGCAAGTGGAGGCGAAACGTGCCGACAAATCGTGGTGGTCGTTGCAACCGCTCGTGCGGGAATTTCGACACAAGGACATTGACGGTTTTCTCGAAGAGAAGCTTACGGAGAAAGGGTTACACTTCAACGCACCGGCCGATGCGAGAGCCCTGATTCGTCGGATGAGTTATGATTTGACCGGGTTGCCTCCGAGTATGGAAGAGGTGGAGGCCTTCGCAAAGGCGTATCAGACCGAGCCGCGCCCAGCGGTGGAAGCGCTGGTGGAACGGCTACTTGCTTCGCCCCAGTACGGCGAACATTGGGGCAGGCACTGGCTGGATGTAGTGCGTTTTGGCGAGAGTAATGGGTTCGAGCGGAATTTCATTATCAACGACCTTTGGCCGTTTCGCGATTACGTCATTCGTTCGTTTAACGAGGATAAGCCGTTTAATCGCTTCATTGCAGAACACCTAGCCGGAGACATTCTTGGAAAGGGAAATCCCGAGGAGGAAGTCGGCAGTGCCTTTCTTGTCGCTGGGCCGTATGACGATGTCGGCAATCAGGATGTAGTAGCGCAGAAGAACATACGCGCCGCCACTTTGGATGAAATCGTAACCTCCACCAGCAGCGCGTTTCTCGGGCTCACAGTGAATTGCGCTCGTTGTCACAACCACAAATTTGATCCCATCCCAACAGAGGATTATTACAGGTTAAAGTCTGCCTTTGAGGGCGTTAAACACGGGAGGCGTGTGCTCGCCTCGGCGCAGGAAAAGACCGCCTTTGACACGGCAAGTAAGCCGTTGAACGACGAAAAGAAACTTCTTACCGAGCAGCAGCAAGCTCTGGAGAAAGCGGTTGAAGCGCGCTGTAAGGCTGCGGCGGCGGCTCAGAAGACTGCCAAACCGAAGGTAGACCCCACCGCAACTGAAGATCGGTTTTCAGCAGAACAAGTTCGTTTTGTGAAGTTTGTCATGCACGCGAGCACGGCTAACCCAAAGTCAGCCATCGGCGCACGCCTGACGGAATTCGAGGTTTGGACCGCGGATGCAGTGTCCAGAAATGTAGCCCTTGCGGCAAATGGTGGGAGTGCAAGCGGCACGCAATCCATTAAAGCCGAGGACTATCCTGAAGCTTACGGGCCGCAACTATGTATTGATGGGAAACCTGGCGAGCAATGGGCAGTGGGCACTCCGGCGGAGTTGACCATCACTTTGGCAAAGTTGGAAACTGTGGATCGAATTGTATTTAGTAACGCCAAAGGCAAGGACGTGCAGGACAAGAGTCAGGGAGCGACTCCGTGCGAATACGAAGTGAGGGTTTCAGTCGATGGAACTAACTGGAAAACAGTGGCTTCTAGCCTGGATCGAGCATCATGGTCAGATGCCCACGGGATTGAGCGGGTGCGCCGGGAGGTGACCACCGAGGAGGAGCGAGTACAGTTAGCCGCTCTGACGAAGTCGATTGCGGAGCTACAGCATAAGATCGAGGCAGTCCCGAAATTGCGTGAGATTTGGGCAGGAAAGTATTCGCAACCTCCGGAGCAGACCTTTGTGCACAAGGGCGGGGATCCGTTGAAGCCGGGCGATTCCGTGGTGCCAGCTAGCCTCAGCGTGTTGGATCGTGTGGGTAAACCCTTTGCGTTACCGGCCGGTGCGCCTGAGGGCGAACGCCGCCTCGCGCTTGCGCAATGGCTCACGAGCGACGACAATTCTCTGCCCCCGAGAGTGCTAGCTAACCGACTCTGGCATTACCACTTCGGGACGGGATTAGTCGACACACCAGGCGACTTCGGCTTTCTTGGAAGCCGCCCCTCGCACCCAGAACTTCTCGACTTTCTCGCCACGCGCCTTCTTTTTCATGGCTGGCGTCTCAAGCCCCTACATCGTGAGATTATGCTCTCCCGTGCCTATCAACAAAGTGCAAATCCGAACGAGGCGGCCGCCCGTGTCGATAAGAGCGCTCGCTTGTTGTGGCGGTTTCCACCTCGGCGCCTGAACGCTGAGGAGATCCGAGACACGGTGCTTAGTGCGGCGGGGAAGCTGCAGTTAGTCCCAGCGGGTGGCCCAGGATTTCGGTTGTATAAGGTGCTCTCCAATAATGTTTCCACGTACGTGCCTTTGGAACAACATGGTCCCGAGACGTACCGCCGCGCTGTCTACCACCAAACCGCGCGGGCGAGCGTGGTCGATTTGTTGAGCGACTTTGATTTGCCAGATACCGCGTTCCCCGCTCCGAAACGGGCTAACACCAGCACTCCTTTACAGGCGCTCACGTTGCTGAATCACGGGTTCACGCTGGAAATGGCCTCAGCGCTGGCCTCGCGCTTGGGTTCAACCCACGCGGTCCAAACGGCCTACCGAATCGCCTTTCAGCGTGAACCTTCTCCCGCAGAAAAAGACGCCGCCGACCACTTTATCGCGGCGCACGGTCTGACTGCATTTTGCCGCGCGCTGTTAAACGCAAGTGAGCTTGTTTTCTTAAATTAGGTTGGCCTTCTCCATGGAGGGTGCGTGCGCACTGCCCGATTGAGAAAAGTAGTAAATTTGCATAACCCGCCGTTTACAGAGTGCTGCACTTAGTGCAAGAATCCTAGTGTCGAGGGCGTTTCGACATTCCGTCGGAGCCTTCGTAAATTCAGCCTCCCACCCACCAAATATTATGGGCGACAAATCCCCAAAGTCCGTGAACAAGGCGAAAGGCCAAAAGCAAAAACAGGCCGGCGCCGCTGACAAGAAAAAGAAAGACTCCGCGCCAAAGTCTGCTGCGCCTGTGAAAAAGAAGTAGGGCTAGAAGTAGGGCTGCAACAGCCTTACATTCAGATCGCTCGCTCTAAAGTTTGTAAAGATGGGAGCGGAGCCATTGGTTTTTTTGAGTCCCTAGGGCAGTCGCTTAAACGCCCTAAGAAAGGGCCGCGAGGCGGGTCTCATCTCTGTGGAGTGGACCGCCCCTAGAAAACTGTTAATCCGGACAACGATCAGCCTGCTTTTAGTCGTAGGCCTCGGTTGTTCTCGCGTAGCCTACCGCAAAAAAGCGGATCGGGACGTTTATGCGGCCCTTGCTGGCAAGGCGCAGTCTCTCCCGGTCGACGTTCCTTTTCGGGATGCCGGTATTGAACCAAATCCGGATTCACGTTTCTTTGACAACTCAGATCCAGATCAGCCCGCTATGCCCCCGGATGATCCGATGTCCCACGCGTTGATGCTTGAAGTTGATGGCCGGAAGGGGGCCGCATCTTGGAAGAGCATGGGAGATCCCAGCGCATTGCGAAACGATGCTTGGCGCAAGATTCTCCCGGGTGAGAAAGACGGCAAGGTGGCTTTGGATTTGAAGTCCGCCGTGCGTTTGGCGCTTATTAACTCTCGAGATTTCCAACACGAGAAAGAGGACCTTTATCTCTCCGCCCTGGACGTCAGCTATGAGCGTTACCAGCTTTCTCCAAAGTTTGCGCTGAGTGAAACTGCAAAAGCCGAGGCGGACGGCGCCAATAAAGGCGGGATCACAAATCCGCCTTCGGATCAAAAACATTTTGGAGCCTTAACCGATGGAAGCGTGCGTTGGATTACGTCCAGTGGGGGCGATCTTTTGGCAAGTTTCGCTAACCAGTTTCTCTGGGATTTTAAGAGCCACTCGCTGACAAGTTCCACTGGTTCGCTGTTAAACTTTACATTTTTGCAACCCCTCATGCGCTTGGGTGGCAAGGATCGAGCGCTCGAAGCACTTACTCAGACCGAGCGGACCCTTCTCGCTAACGTCCGTCAAATGCAGCAGTTCCAATTGGGATTCTATGTCAAAATTGCGACCGGCCGCAATTCTGGGGAGGGTCCTTCTCGCAACGACATCGTGGGCGCCTCGGGACTGGGAGTGATCGCCGGAACGCCCGGTGGCCGCACAGGTGCGCCGGCCGCCGGAGGTTATCTCGGACTGTTGTCGCAGACGCAGCAGATTGAAAACCTAGAGGCAAACGTCGCTCGATTGCGGCAGAGTTTGGATCAATTGGCTGCCGCATTTGACGCCGGTCGGATTGGAAGTCGGCTACAGGTCGATCAGGCGCGGCTCGCTTTGTTTAACAGTCAGAGCAATTTGCTTTCTGCAAAGGCCGCCTATCAGACGCAGTTGGACGCTTACAAAGTTGATATGGGTCTCCCTCCGGAGCTCGCCATGAGCATCCGCGATCCGTTGCTTAAACGCTTTAGCACCACGAATCC
>Ga0209597_1000928_pt1 | contig 19173 bp, 19 predicted proteins | sample M_140625_MF_Meta_FD_187316 | JGI IMG/M metagenome (GOLD analysis project Ga0209597, IMG submission 187316) | Freshwater microbial communities from Lake Montjoie, Canada to study carbon cycling - M_140625_MF_MetaG (SPAdes) (version 2) | ecosystem: Environmental > Aquatic > Freshwater > Lake... | reverse complement strand
CAGTCTCTGACGCATCTGCTGCAGAGGCGATGTTTGAACTATTGATGGGTAGCGATGTTGCTCCACGCAAGGAGTTCATTGCTAACGCTGAGATTGATCGCGAACATATCGACGCTTAGGACTTAATTTCTACTATCCTTTTGGGATGCGCCGCAGAGCCTATGTTGTACTTCTTGCCTTAGTGGCTGGAATTCTTTTTGTTCCATCAAGTAGCGCTGCCACACCCGTTACTGGCAAAGCATGTACCAAATTAGGCCAAACACAACTTTATAAATCTAAGAACTACACATGCATTAAATCGGGCAAGAAACTTGTGTGGAGTAAACCAGTTACTGTTGCTCCAAAAGCAAAAGTAACTCCAACGCCAACACCCACTCCAACACCCACACCGACTCCAACACCCACACCGACTCCAACACCCACACCGACTCCAACACCCACACCGACTCCAACACCCACACCGACTCCAACACCCACACCCACACCAAGTGGTTTTGTTTCTGCACCGGTTAAAGGGATAAATGTTTATACCGGTGGTCCTGGTGGAACCCCGGCAAATCTTGAACTTAGTTTTGAACTTCCTGTTTCAGTGCAAGCGGCCCCTGTTGGAACGAATGTGAAACTGTGGGTATATAACCCCAACGATAAAAAAACTAAAGCTGGATCACCAGGTGTGTATTTGCAAATATCTGGTGGGGAGTGGAAGTTCTATTCCGGCAATGCTGATGGCAGCTTTTATGCAAATTTAGTTTCAGGTTCTTATCTATTTGATATTGTCGAACCAAATCCAACGCAATATGTTCGAAAGCGCTACACAGCTTCAATTAGTAGTTCTGGAACCCTCTCGATTTCAGGTATGCGCGCTAATAGTGCTGGCTTCTATACGGTTACCGTGGATTTGCCTGCGACAACATCTTCCAATAAATATGTACCCACCACGCAGTGCCAACTTTTGGACCAGACTAACAATCTGCAAATGGAAGTCGGATTCCCTAAGGCTCCAGGACGCCTACCAAGTTTTGGCACCATTAGAGCTCTCATCGTCCCAGTTGATTTTGCAGATGTTGTAGGGCAAAGACCTCCAGCTGAAGAGTTCACTCCTATGACTGATGGTATGAATGATTTCTTTTACAAAATGTCAGGTAACAAAGTTAAATTTGATTATCAGGTACTTAAAAACTGGGTGCGTATGCCAGTTAGTTCCACTTTCCATAAGTTAGGTGTTTGGGGCCAAGGAGATTCTTGGGCTTATTGGAAATTAGCTGTTGAGACAGCCGATCCACTAGTTGACTATTCACAGTTCGATGTTGTTTATGTTTTGAGTCCTCGCGAGATTCCATGGAGTTCAATTGCATATGGACCTGCAGGTCCTCTTAATTCAAGTGGAATTTCGACAGATGATGGACCAATCACAAACATCACTTTATCTGGCGCAGATGCGTGGCAGAGTCTTGCAAAAGGTTCTGCTTGGCGTTGGATTTCACATGAGACAGGCCATCTATTTGGTCTGCATGATTTGTATGTAAGCCCAGGTACGGCCGTCTATGGAACTTGGGATCTCATGTCCAATAACTGGTCCACAGGTGCGATAGAACTTAATGCGTGGAATCGTTATTTGTTAGGGTGGCTAGCAGATTCCCAAATTAACTGCCTCAATGCCGCCGACATTAATTCAGCTGGAGTTATGCAGTTGATTAATCCGATTGAGCGAATAAATGATCTCACGAAGGCAGTGGTCGTCCGGCTTTCTAGTTCAAAGATTTTGGTAATCGAGTCACGAAGAAATGAAGGCTTGGATGTATTAACTTCAGCCCAAGAGGGTTCACTTGTTTACACCGTTGATATGACCATTCAATCCATCAAGGGTGGCTGGCAGGTTCAACGTCGCCCAGGCTCAACTAATCCAGAATTTACCGATGCGGCACTTCGATTGGGCGATGTGATTACGGTTGAAGGCTTAAGAATTGAAATTATTGGCCATGATCAAACCGGTGATACGGTAAAAATAAGTAAGCCTTAATCAATAGAAACTAAGTCAAAATGCTCTTCTTTCCACAGATCTTCACCGCCATCTGGCAACAAAATAACGCGCTCAGGCTTAAGCGATTGCACTGCGCCTTCATCGTGAGAAATCATGATGACAGAGCCTTGATATTCAGCAAGAGCTCCAAGGAGTTCATTGCTAACGCTGAGATCGATCGCGAACATATCGACGCCTAAAGGCTCTTTATCGGGTTCGGGCTAATAAATTCTGTACAATTTAACTATGGTGAGTTTTGATCTCAAGCATTTATTTTTTGCAGTTTTTGCTGGATTATGTGCTTATGCTTTTGGGCGTCGTGTGTTGCCTTGGATGCTCCTTGGTTACTTTGGAACATTTTGGATTTTACTGGCCCTAATGCTCTCTCCTAAAAATCCAAGAACACCAATTAAGCAGTGGAATCCAATTACGGAGTTAAAGCGAAAAGAAAAAGGTTAGTTTTAGTCAATAGAAACTAAGTCGAAGTACTCTTCTTTCCAAAGATCTTCATCGCCATCTGGCAACAAAATAACGCGCTCAGGTTTTAGTGACTGAACTGCACCTTCATCGTGAGAAACCATGATGACAGAGCCTTGATACTCAGCTAACGCTCCAAGGATTTCAGCACGAGATGCTGGATCTAAGTTATTTGTTGGCTCGTCCAGGAGCAGTACATTTGCAGCCGAAACAACCAGAACAGCTAGAGCCAGACGAGTTCGTTCACCGCCCGATAAGACCTTGACAGGTTTGTGAACATCATCGCCAATGAAAAGGAAAGAACCTAGAGTGTTACGTGCTTCAGGTTCACGCAGATCAGGGGTTGCAGACATCATGTTCTCTAAAACAGTGCGCTCGAAATCAAGTGATTCATGTTCCTGGGCGTAGTAACCGATTTTCAAGCCGTGGCCTTGTTCAACTTTTCCAGTATCAGATTCAAGTTCACCGGCCAGAATTCTAAGAAGTGTTGTTTTACCTGCACCGTTAAGTCCAAGGATCACAACGCGAGAGCCTTTATCAATCACACATGAAACATCGGTAAAGATTTCAAGTGAGCCATAAGACTTTGAAAGCTCTTCTCCCGATAGGGGAGTCTTGCCACATGGGGCAGGGGTTGGAAAGCGAAGTCGTGCGACTTTGTCATTCACGCGCACATCCTCTAAACCACTGCGAAGCTTTTCAGCACGACGCAACATGCCCTGTGCTGCAGTTGCCTTCGATGCCTTTGCACGCATCTTCTCGCCCTGCTTCTGCAAAATCTCTGCACGTTTTTCAGCATTGGCGCGCTCTTTCTTGCGGCGGTGCTCATCTTGCTCGCGCTGTAATAGATAAGCCTTCCAACCCAAGTTATATACATCGATAACGTTTCGGTTGGCATCTAGGTAAAAAACCTTGTTAACAACGGTTTCAATCAAGTTAACATCGTGGGAGATAATGACAAGGCCGCCGGAGTATTTAGCTAAAAACTCACGCAGCCACACAATGGAGTCAGCATCTAAGTGGTTCGTTGGCTCATCCAGTAGCAATGTTTCAGCCCCGCTAAAAAGGATGCGAGCTAACTCAATACGGCGGCGTTGACCACCAGAGAGAGTGGAGAGCTCATGGGCAAAGACGGCCTCTGTCACACCTAAAGAAGTTGCAATGGCTTCTGCTTCAGCAGTTGCTGCATAACCACCGGCAGCACTGAACTCATGTTCAACACGGGTATAGCGATCCATTGCTTTTTCTAGAGCTTCACCTTGGGCCGTTGCCATCTCTTCTTCAACAGCCCTCATACGATGTGAAATCTGATCTAAGTCGCGGGCCGAGAGAATACGTTCGATTACTGTGCCAGGTTGATCACCTGTGCGGGGATCTTGCGGCAAGTAACCGATTTTTCCGGTGCGATTGACGACGCCTCCTGCAGGCATAGTTTCTCCCGCTAATACTTTTGCCAGAGTTGATTTGCCAGCACCGTTTCGACCAACAAAGCCAATGCGGTCACCGCTATTGATACGCACAGTCACGCCCTTAACGAGCAGGCGAGCACCTGCTCGAAGTTCTAGCGCTTGGGTTGAAATCACGCCGTAGTTTAACGCTTAGAGCTTAGGCAGCGCCAATTCGAGTTTTTCTAGGTGTAGCAAATGACTTACCAACAGCAGTTAACTCATCTGAAACCTGTGCTTTGATCGCATCTTCGCTTTTTAGCAGTTTTGTCAGTTCTGCAATAGTTGTTTTTAACTCTTTTTGCTCTGTTTCAAGTTCTAGCTTGCTCATTTTAGTTAAACGTCGAAGTGGCATATCCAAGATATAGGTTGTTTGCTCATCGTTTAATTTAAAGTCCTTCATTAATTTCTCTTTAGCAGCAGCTGCGTCATCACTGCCGCGGATAATCTTGATGACCTTATCGATGTCAATAATCGCCTTTAAGAGTCCATCTACAAGAGTTAAACGACCTTCAGCTTTAGCTTTACGGAACTCACTACGACGACGAACAACTTCAATGCGGTGCTCAATAAAGACTTTAAGTAACTCTTTTATCCCAAGGGTCTGTGGCTTGCCCTTCACCAATGCCACGGCATTGATAGAAAAAGCATCTTCCATGGGGGTTAATGCATAGAGCTGTTCTAGAACTGCTTCAGGTTCAAAGCCATTCTTGATTTCAATAACCACGTTGGTACCAGTCTGACCATCAGTTAAATCGATGATGTCACTGATGCCGGCAATTTTTTTAGACTTAACAAGGGCTGCAATGCGCTCAACGACTTTTTCAGGCCCAATAGTGAAGGGAAGTTCTTTAATAACGATACCCATTTTGCGAGAGGAAACTTTTTCGATCTCAACGCTGGCACGGACTTTAAAGGAGCCTTTACCGGTTGCATATGCCTCGCGCACACCATCAAGGCCAACTAGTTCTCCGCCCGTTGGAAAATCTGGACCTGGAACATATTTCATTAACTGCTTGACTGTGGCAGTTGGGTTTTCAATTAAAAACTTAGTTGCAGCGATAACTTCGCCCAGATTATGTGGAGCCATGTTGGTGGCCATACCCACCGCAATTCCAGAACCGCCGTTAACGAGCAAGTTGGGATATGCAGCAGGTAGAACAAGAGGTTCAGCTAATTGGCCGTCATAGTTAGGACCAAAGTCAACGGTGTTCTCATCTGCTTCTGCAACCATTGCCATTGCAGCAGATGCAAGGCGGGCTTCGGTATAGCGCATCGCTGCAGGGCCCGCGTCCAGTGAGCCAAAGTTTCCGTGACCATCGATGAGTGGCAAGCGCATTGAAAAAGATTGCGCCATACGAACAAGTGCGTCATAAATTGCGCCATCACCGTGAGGGTGCAACTTACCCATTACTTCACCCACTACACGTGCACTCTTAACATGTCCACGCTCTGGGCGAAGACCCATATCTGCCATCTGATGCAAGATGCGGCGGTGAACTGGCTTTAAACCATCACGTGCATCGGGAAGTGCACGTGAATAAATTACTGAGTATGCATACTCAAGAAATGATTCTGAAACTTCTTTAGATACATCGATATCAACGATCTTGCCTGGGTATTCACCAGGTTTTGGACCGACGGGTTTCTTCCCCTTTGCCGCAGCTTTCGCGGGAGTCTTCGCAGTTGCCATTGGAGCATTGTGCCAAGAGAGTTGCTTAATCTAGGGGAGGGCGCGCCCCAACAGTTGCTACACACTTTGCCGCAAGTGCAGTTCCGGCTGAAAGGGCTGCTTCTAAATCATTTGTTTCAAGCCACTTTGGAATAAATCCAGCGGCAAATGAATCTCCAGCACCTGTTGTGTCGACCACATTGGTAGTGACGGCTGACACCTTTGCAACTATGTCACCATGAACTGCCATGGCACCACGAGAACCTAATTTGATGACAACGAGAGGTGTGTAAGCAGTTAAATTCTTTTCTGCCGTTTCAACATTTTTAGCATCACCAAGATAAAGAGCCTCTTCAGAGTTGAGCAGAATTCCATCCATAAGTTTGACCCAGGACAAAACTTCATCGCGAGAAACAATCTTCATGGCCCCAGTTGTTGTTGGGTCAAAATAGATTGGCTTACCAGCTGCTTTAATCTTTGCGATCATAGAAAGGACCGCCTCACGGCTGCGAAAATCTAGTAATGCATAACCACTCACATACACACCATCCACATCAGCTAGCGGTGGTAAATCACTTACTTCAAGGTCTGCATTAGCCCCGTTATCTGGAAACATCGTGCGCTCACCATTGGCATCGACCAAAATAACCACAACACCAGTGGGGCGTCCTGAGTGCATCAAATTCATGTGTTCTACGCCGTATTTATCTAAGTCAGAGATAAGGGCAAAACCAACAGGGTCATTACCAACACGGGCTACTAGCTGAGCTTTGGAGTGGGTGCGAGTAATCCAGGTTGCAACATTTGCAGCTTGTCCGCCTGGGTGGCTTGAAATTCTGCTGGCAGTGTCATTGCCATAGTTAATCGGCTCTTTTAGCTGGGAAATAACATCTAGGGCTAAATCGCCAATACAGAGGATCTTTTTCATTTAAGCGCCATCGCAATATCTGCAGCTAACGCGCAGTTTGATTTAATAATTTCAGTGTTAATAGCAAGTGATTCACCTTTGCTGGCGGTGTGGAAATGCTCAAGTAAATATGGTGTTACATATTTTCCATCAATTCCATCACGGGCAGCATTGGCAAGACCCGATGCCAAGATCTCATCATGGCGGAGCTTATCCATCTGCTTTTCAACAGGGTTAGTAACAATCAATGCTTGGTTCGAAGTTGAAACCTGACTACGGGCTTTAATGATTGCGGCAACCTCTTGGGCTGAATCAACGCGGTGTTCAATCTCAAAGCCTGAATCAGTTAAGTAGAAACCAGGGAAGCGGTTGGTTTTATAACCCACGATGCCAATTGCTAGGGTTTCAAGGCGCTCTAAGGTGGCATGGACATCAAGAATTGATTTCACCCCAGCACAGACAACGGTGATATCGAGTTGTGAGAGTGCAGTTAAATCAGCTGATTCATCAAATGATTCATTGGCCCCTCTATGAACCCCGCCAAGACCACCAGTTGCAAATACTTTGATTCCTGCAACTGCTGCGATGTGAGCTGTGGCTGCAACTGTTGTGGCCGCGCTCTTGCCTTGGGCAATGATGATTGCTAAATCTCGGCTCGATGCTTTTGAAATATCATCACGATTGGCAATGGCTTCTAATTCATTAGCTTCAAGACCGATATGAACAACGCCATCAAGGAGTGCGATTGTGGCTGGGATGGCGCCGCGCTGGCGAATAATGCGTTCGCACTCTTGGGCAACTGCCAAATTGGATGGCCGTGGCAATCCATGGCTAATAATCGTAGATTCGAGTGCGACGATGGGAGCGCCAGCTGCAATTGCAGCCGAAACTTCGGCTGAATACTTAATTGCACTCTTCATGGGTCAACCTTAGCCGATGTAATGAGAAGATATGAACGTGCATTTGTCCCAGATAACTCCATCGATCTTTACATCCCTGGGGCTATCGACTTCCGAAGACCTTTTAGCGATTGGGCCTTCACCCAGTGGGCGAGAACTTCTATTTCTTATCGATGGTTTTGGCGCAGATGTCACTGAAAAATACGCAGATGCCATGCCCACTATCTCGCGCCTAACTAAGTTCACAACATTAAATACTTCATTCCCATCAACTACTGCAACTTCGCTGGCAACACTTACGACTGGCGAATTGCCTGGTGTGCACGGAATGTTGGGTTATACCGTGCAAGTTCCACGCAGTGGTGGTCGAATTCTCAATGCACTTAAATGGGATGAGCGCGTTGATCCTATTAACTGGCAGCCAGTGCCAACGCTATTTGAGCGCGCAGTTGCTGAAAACATTAACGTCACACATGTTGCAGCTAAGCGCTATGAGAACTCAGGGTTCACACGAGCAGTCTTTCGTGGTGCTAACTACAAAGGTGCAAATGTCACAGCAGATTTAATTGCCGAAACTAAAGCAGCGCTGCAAAAGACACCATCTTTTGTTTATCTCTATGTCAATGATCTAGATGCGGCTGGACACAGTGATGGTGTCGGAAGTGATAAGTGGTTAGCGGCGCTTTCTGCCATTGATCAGATGTTTTCAAACCTGATGAAAGAGATGCCACATGGCACTCGCATTTGGCTCACTTCAGATCATGGAATGGTGAATGCCAGCGAAAAAATAGTTATTGGACAAGATAATCCGTTACTAGAGGGCGTGGCCGTCATTGCGGGTGAACCTAGAGCCAGACATCTTTATTTATCTCCAGAAAATGACAGCGTGAGCGCACGAAGTGAATTAGCTAGCAGGTGGAAAGAGTTTTTAGGTTCCAAGGCAACAGTTCTAACGCGCGAAGAAGTGATTGCTACAAACCTTTTTGGTAGTCAGATAAGTCCTGATGCACTTGATCGTATGGGTGAAGTAATTGCTATTGCCCAAGGTGGTGTTGTTTTACTTGATCCAGAGCGCTCTGAAAAGGAAGGCGCAATGGTGGGCCATCATGGTGGCGATAGCCAGATTGAATCTCAGGTGGGTTTGCTTACTACAGCTTTGAGTTAATTACTGATCTTCAGTTGGTTTGATGCCGAACATAATTTCATCCCAACTTGGAACTTTTGCACGTGCAACAACACCATCACGCGCGGCCTCATCATCTGGCAGTTCGCGAATCACGGCTAAGCGTGGAACTTCTGGCATAGGGGTGAAGTCTTCACGCAAGGAAGGGTGATTTGCATCTGAGTAAACAAGTCCAGGCGTTGGAATCTGTCGTGCTGGTGGCTCATCGCCCATCATCCAACGCGCATTTTCATCCATGGAAGTCAGTACTCGACGAGTGGTGTCAAAGTTCCATTGCGCAATTCCAACACCGCTGGTGTTTGGATAATGCAGTTCAACTGTCCATGTTGAATCTTCATGGCGCCATGTGGTCCATGAAAGATCCGAAAGATCGATATTGCGCGGTGCAAGACGCGAAACAACAACGCCTAACAAGTTAACTGGGTCGCGACTTCCTTCTTTACGAACAGAGACTTGTTGAGCTTGATCAATGATGTAGATACGCTCTTGCAAGATTGGACCTGAGAAGCGTTCGATTTTTTCAAGTGGAATATTATTTTCGCGAGCTAACTCTTCTGCTAATTCACCAGCACGCAAGCGACGCTGAATCTCTTTGATAGAAATTGTGTCGGCTTCTTGTTCTGGAACTGCAGAAAGACGGGGTTGATTAACTGTGGCGCGCAGAGTGTCGCTAATGCGAACAGTGAACTCATTGCCATCATTATCATGAAGGGACAAGTGAGTACCGTCCTCACTCTTGCCATTTAATCGAAGCTCAGTCACGGTTCAGAGAGTAATGGATGAGCCCCTTATAAACGCGAAAGTAGGGCAGTGTGGCTAATAATGCTGCACACATAAATCCCAGAGGCACCCAGAAAGCGTTTTGTGCCCCATAGGTTTCGATGACCCATCCGCCAAGGGCGCTAGAAATTGCACCACCTAATGGCATACCTGCCACCACCCAGGTAAATGATTCAGTGATCTGTGCACTCGGCACCGCATCCTGCACAACACCGTAGGCATTTACTATTAAAGGTGCGATGGCAAAGCCGTTAAAGAAGAGCACAATAGCGAGCCAAAATATTGAATCCACAAATATAAATGGAATTGATAGAACGGTCAGCGCCGTTAAAAAGATGAGGAAGCGGCCGACATAGGGGGTTTTCCATTTGATTAAGCCATTAATGATGGCCATGACTGCGCTACCTGATGCCCACAAACCCAGTAGTAAACCCGAATGTGATTTTTGCCCTTGGCTTTCGGCAAAGCCAACGACAGTAATTGCGATTGCACCAAAGAATCCACCGGTGAAAGTTGTGGCAAGTGCAATTGCCTGAACGATGGGTATTCCAATAACTGGGGGATGTGGATCCTTAACGCGAACTGGTGATGGAGGCGGCTCAGTTGCTCGTTGCATTGCAAAGAGAGGCAGTCCAATAGACATCAAGATCATTCCGGCAATTAATCCGGCCGCAGGTGCAATCGATGTCGCACATGCTGTGGCAGTAATAGGACCAACGATAAAAACAATCTCATCCATCAAAGCTTCATATGAGTAAGCGGTATTGACCACATGCTTATCTGCCTCATCTTCAGCAGTTGTTGATTTATCTGGACTCAAAACATGTAACCAACGGCGGCGCACCAGGCCGCCAGTGTTGATTGCAGCAAGCTCAGCCAAAATAATGGAGACAAACCAGGTCCAGACAGGTGCCTCATTCATGACAAGAGCGATAAAGAGTGAGAGGCCAAGGATTTTGAGCGGGACAACTCGCAGCAACATCTTTTGTTGTCCGATGCGATCGGCAATACGCGACCAAAATGGTGTTGCAATAGAGATAGTAATTGATGCAACTGCGCTCAACGCCCCAGCTAAGGCATAGGAATCACTGACGGCAACAACAATGAATATCAGAGCTAATGAATCCATCGATATCGGCATTCGGCCGATGAGGGCTGGAATTGAAAATCTCATCGCTCCCGGTGTGCGAAACAGGGTTGTATATGCCGAGAACATGCTGCCCATCCTATGACAGGGTTAGGATGTCTAAGTGAGCATTAATGAGCAACTTCTAGAGTTGGCATTGGAAATAGCAGCCCAAGCTGGCCGTCTATTGGTTGATCGCCCAGCCTCTTGGGAGTTAACATCTAAATCAACTGCAATTGATATTGCAACACAGATGGACATTGCAAGTGAAAAACTCATAGTCAACGCCATTCTTGCATCCCGCCCAGATGATGGAATCATCGGTGAAGAAGGTGCTGACAGGACGAGCAAATCTGGATATACCTGGGTTATAGATCCGGTTGATGGAACCGTTAATTATTTCTATGGACTTCCAGCATGGAATATCAGTATTGCCGTCAAAGATGCTCAAGGTGCGGTGGCAGGAGTGGTGCATGCACCAACTATTGATTCAACATGGCATGCAACCCGTGGCGGTGGTGCGTTCTTAAATAACTTGCCGATAACGTGCAATGAGCCCATTGAATTAAATCGAGCCCTAATTTCCACTGGCTTTGCATACGATGTAAAAGATCGCATAAATCAACTGGATTTAGTGAACAAACTCCTTCCGAAAATTCGTGACTTCAGGCGTATAGGAGCAGCGGCGGTGGATATATGTTGTGTGGCAACTGGGATGGTAGATGGCTATATAGAAACCGGATTAAAAGAGTGGGACTTAGCCGCAGCGGCATTAGTTGCCACAGAAGCTGGGGCTATCGTGACTACTCATGCATGGCGGGGGATGGAGTTAACCGTGGCTGGTGGAGCCCACCTACATGGCGCCCTCATGCGGGAGATTCCCGCTTAGATTTACCCGATTTAGGCTCAAGGCCCCTTCTGTGGCAAGATACGCAGTCTGCACCTGCCACAGCCGGTGCTTCATAGATAAAGATAAAAAAGGACGAATTCCATGAACATTCTTGACGCCGTAGATGCAGCATCGCTGCGCAAAGACATCCCACAGTTTCGTGCTGGTGATGAGCTCAAGATTCACGTCCGTGTTATCGAAGGTAGCAAGAGTCGTCTTCAGGTATTCCAAGGAATCGTTATACGTCGTCAAGGTGATGGCGTTCGTGAAACATTTACAGTTCGTAAAGTTTCTTACGGCGTTGGCGTAGAGCGCACATTCCCAGTTCACACACCAGTTATTGAAAAGATTGAATTAGTAAAGAAGGGCGAAGTTCGTCGCGCCAAGCTTTACTACCTACGCGATCTACGCGGTAAGGCTGCAAAGATTCGCGAAAAGCGCGATGGCGTTGAAGGTTACGGTGATGGAATTCTTTCAACACCAGAACCAATTGCCCCTGTAGTTGCTGCAGCGCCTGTTGTTGAGGAAGTTGTTGAGGCGCCAGTAGTAGAGGCAGTTGTCGAGGCTCCAGTAGTTGAGGCTGTTGTTGAAGCTCCAGTTGCTGAAGAAGTTGTTGAAGAAACTCCTAAAGCCGAATAATCACCTCAATGCGTCGTAAGGGTTCCCTCCTTCGGGAGCTCCCAATCCTTGTTGTAGTTGCTCTCGTTGTCTCCCTGTTTATAAAGACTTTTTTAGTGCAGTTTTTCTATATTCCATCTGGTTCTATGGAAAACACTCTGCAGATTAAGGATCGCGTTGCAGTAAACAAGGTGCCGTTCCTTTCGCGCAATATTGCCCGTGGTGATGTCGTTGTTTTTCGCGATCCTGCTGGCTGGTTACCTGAAATTACAGATTATTCAACAAACAAATATGTTGCCAAGGTAAAGACAGGTTTAGTTGCAGTAGGTGTTTTGCCTAATCCAGCTAAGCAGTACTTGGTCAAGCGTGTTATTGGTGTTGGCGGAGATCGCATCGTTTGCTGTGACAAGGCGGGTCTATTAACAGTTAATGACAAGGCGATAACTGAGCCTTATATCTTTGCTGGAAATAAGCCTAGCGATATGAATTTTGATGTCACTGTGCCAAAAGGAAAGATTTGGGTCATGGGAGATCACCGCGGAGCAAGTGCGGACTCTAGATATCACCAAGAAGATATCAATAAGGGTTTTGTTCCACTCTCTCGTGTTACAGGCCGAGTAGTTGCAGTTATCTGGCCTTTCAAACACATTACATACGTTCCACAAATCAACGTTCTTAAGTAGTTCTTTGTGAAGGTTATTGAGCAGCTGCTCATTCAAGCAGGAATCTCACCCATTGCCGGCGTTGACGAAGCTGGACGCGGGGCATGTGCTGGACCATTAGTTATTGCAGCTGTTGTATTAAATGATCCTTTTGCACCAGAGCTTGCACCAGTGCGAGATTCAAAAGAAATTAGCGAAAGTAAAAGAGATGAAGTCTTTGAACTTATTCAATCAATTGCAGCCAGTATTAGTGTGGTGATTGTGCCGGCCCAAGAAGTTGATGCACGAGGTGTGCATGCAGCAAATCTTGATGGGATGCGCAGAGCGGTAAATGGCTTGGATATAACACCCGCTTATGTATTAACTGATGGGTATGCAATTGAAGGCTTAGGTTTTCCTAACTTAGCGGTGTGGAAAGGTGATCAAGTAGTTGTGAGCATTAGCGCTGCATCTGTGGTTGCAAAAGTCACACGTGATCGCATTATGCGCCAGATGGATACAGAGTTTCCGCTCTACGGCTTTGGCGGACATAAGGGATATATCACCGCTTCTCACACACAGGCCCTGAATGAGCATGGGCCTTGTGCACAACACCGCCAATCTTTCTCAAATGTAGCTGCACTTATTCACAAGCAGTAGTTTTATTTAAGCTTTTTATCACCTACTAGTTTTAACGTGGCGCCTTATGTACATACAAACACCTGCCTTTCTGACTCCTTTTGAAGCCCGCGCCATTCTCTTTTCCGCCATTGAACCTGGACATTTCTTCTGGAGCGCTGAGATATCGCACAATGGACCACTTAAAACTTTGGAATCCATACTTTCAGGGCAATATCCCGCAGAGAAAACTAAAGCGGTCATCACCTCCATTCGAGCTGCTGAAGTTGGCCAGATTCTCTATGAGATTGAAAAAACGGGAGCGAGGTTTCTTACCCCTGAACATGAGCACTGGCCCGTGGGCGTAAATCAATTAGCTAATCCGCCTATCGGATTAATAGTTAAAGGGGATTCAACTTCGCTCATAACTCCAGCTCTGGCCATTGTTGGTTCACGCAAACCAACTAACTATGGGGCGCAGGTTGCTAGTGAGTTTGCTAGAGCTTTTTCAGATTTAGGCTGGACGATAATTAGCGGGGGAGCATATGGAGTTGATTCCTATGCACATCGTGCAACGCTGCAAGCAAATGGACGAACAATTGCGGTTCTGGCTACAGGTATAGAAGTTGCCTATCCGAAATCTAATCAAAAACTCTTTAACGAGCTAAGTGGAAATGGCGCACTCATTAGTGAACTTATGCCACATGAGAGCGCAATGCCTTCTAGGTTTCTGGTTCGCAATCGATTAATTGCATCGATTGCCAAAGCTACCCTGGTGGTTGAAGCTGCCTTTCAAAGTGGATCTCTTCGCACCGCACGAGATGCTGCAGAACTACTTCGCCCAGTTATGGCAATTCCAGGACCGATTAACTCTGCAATGAGCCAGGGATGTCATCGCTTAATTAGTGAACGTGCTGCAGAGCTGATCACTTCAGTTGCAGATGCAGTGGAGTTTATTGGCGCAAATCAATGAGAGAATAAGCCTATGAGTGATTTCCGTTCGGGCTTTGTTGCCATTGTTGGCCGCCCTAACGTTGGTAAATCAACTCTCATTAACGCCTTAGTTGGTAGCAAGATTGCAATCACTTCACATCATCCCAATACAACCAGAAGTGCTATTCGCGGCATTGTCCATGGAGATAACTTCCAAGCAGTTTTAGTTGACACTCCTGGAGTCCACAAACCTAAAACGCTATTAGGCCATCGTCTTAACGCTGTAGTTGATCAATCTATGGATTCAGTTGATGTTGTGATTCTCTGTATTCCGGCCGATGAGACTTCAGGTGCTGGGGATATATACATCGCTCAAGAAATAGCGAAGCACCCGCGAGCTAAGAAGTTTGCAGTTATTACCAAGACAGATTTACTCTCTAAAGAAAAGCTGGCCCTTCGCTTAAGCGGGATTATGGAGTTAGCTCAAGGCTTTACGTGGGATGAAATCATTCCTGTCTCTGCTGCAATTCATGATCAAATTGATTTACTCAATACGCTCATTGGCGCGGCGCTTCCTGCAGGACCTGCTTATTACCCTGAAGGCACAACCAGCGATCAAGCAATTGAACAGTTGATTTGCGAGTTCATTCGAGAAGCTGCGCTGCAAGATGTTCGAGAAGAACTTCCTCACTCTATTGTTGTGACAATTGATGAGTTTGGTGAACGAGAAGAAAAAGGATCACGTCCCTTTTATGATGTTCATGCAACTATCCACGTTGAACGTGACACACAGCGGGCAATTCTGCTGGGTCATCAAGGAACAAGATTAAAGGAAATCGGAATCAGAGCACGAGCAGATATTGAGCGCGCACTCCTTGCCAAGATATTTCTTGGCCTTCATATCAAGGTTTCTAAAGAGTGGCAGCGTGATGCACGCTTGCTAGACAAGCTAGGTTTTGAAGAGCGTCGTTAAACTTTCTCTTTACGACTTGCTAAAAACGATCCCAGTAAAACCATGGGTAGACCCACGATAATTCCTAAGGTAATTGGCTCATCTAAAATAAGAATTCCAAGGACCACAGCAACTGCTGTGTTGACATAGGTTGTTAATGAACCGCGCGCTACACCAATTTCAACGATAACAATAAAGAAGAGCATGAAGGCGATTGCAGTACTGAATACACCTAGCGCTAGTAGCGCTGCGATAGCTTGAGTTGAGACTGGATTACTTGGCCATGTGGCAATTGCGATGGGTGTGTAGAAAAGACAGGTGAGTCCCATTGCCACACCATTAATGGCAATACCGTCAACACCTGGCAAGTTAGTCGTAACCATAAGAACTGCGTATGCGTACATGATTGCAGCCAGTATCACCATGGCGATCGCCTTTGGGTTGCTGGTTCCAGTTATAGATTCAATTCCAACCAAGGCAACGATTCCAACAAAGCCAACAACTAGACCAAAGATTCTCTTTGGTTGCCAGACGCTGTGATCTCCTCGCAAGGAAGAGAAAATAGATGCAAAGAATGGAACGGTTGCAATTAGTAATCCAGCTAGACCGGATGAAATCTCTTTTTCAGCACTTGTTATGAGAATCCAGGGGCCAACCATTTCAAGAACAGCGTATGGAATTACATATTTAATGCCCTTAATGGCATCTTTAAATGTATTTTTCTTAATTGCAATGGGAATCAAAATTGCAGCACCAATGAGTGTGCGTCCAGCAACGATCAGGGGAGGAGGGATATCAGCAACAGCTACCTTCATGAGTAGATAAGGAATTCCCCACAAGAAGCCGACAATGCCAAATAAGATCCAGGATTTACGAGTCATTTAAGCAATCACAGAGCGATTGAGATTATTGGTTGCAGAGACAAAAGCGTCCCAACCAAATCTCTTCATGTGCCTACTCTACCAAGTTGCGGTGTTATCTCGCAAAGTTCGATATTTATCCATTACATGTGGTGTTGCTTGTGAATCATGATGTGAAACTTTTCCTAAATCCCATATTGGCATTTCACCTAATAGCGCCCATGCAGCTTGTTTAGCTGCGCCATCTGCAACATATTCTCCTGCCGGCGGCACCAAAACTTCGCGGCCAAAGAGTGCGCTAGCAATTGCTGGAATCGCAGGGTTTTTTGCTGCCCCTCCAATAAGAAGTATGCGATTGACGTTTACGCCAAGCGCAACCAAAGCATCAACGGCATCGGCTAATCCGGCCAACATTCCTTCGATCATGGCCCGCGCAATATCGGCAGGATTGGAGTTGTTTAAATTCATTCCTGCAAAGACGCCAGTTGCATCTGGGCGGTTAGGGGTCCGCTCACCTTCAAAATAGGGCAGAAGAGTTAAACCATTAGCACCTGGGGTTGCAGAGAGTGCAAGTGCTCCAACTTCATCATGCGTTTTACCAAGAATCTTTGTTGCAGCATCCATGATGCGTGCAGCATTTAATGTGCAGACAAGAGGCAAGAAGTGACCGGTTGCATCGGCAAAACCAGCAACTGCGCCACTTGCATCATGTGTGGGAGTTTCAGAAACGGCAAAAGCTGTTCCAGAAGTTCCGAGGGAAACGATGACATCTCCAGGTTGTGCTTGCACACCCAGAGCAGCTCCAGCGTTATCGCCAGCACCTGCAGCAATTGGTATTCCAGTTGTTGTTGTTCCGCCAAAAGCGTTAGGTGCAATTATCTTAGGCAAGCGAAGTTCTAAATCATGGCGCAGAGCTAGTCGAAAAATATCTTCACGGTAGTGAGAAGTTGTTGGATCAAAATATCCAGTTCCAGATGCATCGCTGCGATCTGTAAAGAGCGTAGAAAAATCTTTACCGCCTTGTAGTTGCCATGAGAGCCAGTCGTGGGGCAGGGCTACGGATGCAACACGGGCCGCGTTCTCAGCTTCGTTATCTGCCAACCAACGAAGCTTTGATGCAGTAAAAGATGCAACTAAAACTGAACCAACTTTGCGAGCAATTTCTGCGTTGCCGCCTTCTTCGCGGTTTAAATCCTCGGCAGCTTTGGCAGATCGTGTGTCATTCCATAGCAACGCTGGTCTAATTACTTCACCATTGTTATCGAGAGCGACCATTCCATGTTGTTGTCCGGCGATAGAAATCGCTGCAACATCATCTAGTCCACCGGCATCTTTAATTGCGCTATCAAGGGCGCTTTTCCAATGAATAGGATCAACTTCAGTGCCTTCAGGATGTGCTGCTCGGCCTTGGCGCAGCAGTGCTCCCGTGCGGGCATCGCGCATGACTACTTTTACCGACTGAGTAGATGAATCCACGCCTGCGATAATTTGTTGATTGCCCATGTGGCAAGGCTAGACTGTTCCAGTCAGCGTTGACCACAGGCCGGGCGCTTTTCTTAGCTCGAGCCCTTCATCATTTTCTTTTTAATGGAGTTAATAATGCGTATTGGTGTGCTAACTGGTGGCGGAGATTGCCCAGGTCTAAATGCTGTGATTCGCGCTGTAGTTCGTAAGGGCGTAAAAGAGTACGGACATGAATTTGTTGGTTTCCGTGATGGTTGGAAAGGTCCACTAGAGGGCTTCACAATGCCTCTCAATATTGAAACAACTCGTGGCATCTTGCCTCGCGGTGGAACAATCTTGGGATCTTCTCGTACTAACCCTTTCAAGATTGAGGGCGGTGTAGAAAAGATTAAGGAAAACCTTGCTAAAGCTGGAATCGATGCACTTATTGCAATCGGTGGCGAAGATACTTTAGGCGTTGCAACAAAGCTTGATTCATTGGGCGTAAAAGTCATTGGTGTTCCAAAGACAATTGATAATGATTTGAACAACACTGACTACACATTTGGCTTTGACACAGCAGTCAATATCGCAGTTGAGGCAATCGATCGTCTACACACAACAGCAGAGTCACATCACCGTGCCTTGATCGTTGAAGTAATGGGCCGCCATGCTGGCTGGATTGCACTTCACTCAGGTCTTGCAGGCGGAGCAGCGTGTATTTTGATTCCAGAGCAAAAATTCTCAATCGAAAAGGTTTGCCAATGGGTTGAATCTCGATTCAAATCTCACTACGCGCCAATCATCGTTATCGCAGAAGGTGCTATTCCTCAAGATGGCGACATGAGTGTGAAAGATCAGACACTTGATTCATTTGGTCATGTCAAGCTTTCAGGCATAGGTGATTGGCTTGCTAGTGAGATTGAAGCACGCACTGGCAAGGAAGCACGCACATCTGTTTTGGGTCACATTCAACGTGGTGGGTCTCCAACAGCATTTGACCGTGTTCTAGCTACACGATTTGGTCTTCATGCAATCACTGCCGCTCATGAAGGTGACTGGGGCAAGATGGTTGCACTACATGGCACCGATATCGTGCGTGTTCCGCTGGCATCTGCCACAGAACAGCTCAAACTCGTTCCCCTAGAGCGCTATAAGGAGTCAGAGATCTTCTTCGGATAATTGCGGTACGCGATTATCAATTGATTCTCTATTCTTATCCCATGAATTCTTCCCTGGATAATCTCTTCACGCCGCACCTTGTGGCTGCCCAACAACCACAGTGGCCTGGCGGTGCGGAGGGTGCGCCAATAAAGGCCGCAGTTGCCGAACTTAAATCATTTCCACCACTTGTCTTTGCTGGTGAATGTGATGATTTAAAGGCACGTATTGCACTTGCTGCAGAAGGAAAAGCTTTTTGGTTACAAGGTGGAGATTGCGCAGAGACATTTGCTGCGGCCACAGCTGATTCTATTAGAAACCGTATTAAAACTATTTTGCAGATGGCTGCAGTCTTGCAGTACTACTCATCTTTGCCGGTCGTAAAGGTCGGACGCATGGCGGGCCAGTTTGCTAAGCCACGCTCTAATGACATGGAGACCCGCGGGGATATAACACTGCCTGCTTATCGCGGAGATGCAGTTAATGGTATTGATTTTGATGAGAAATCTAGAACACCAGACCCACAGCGTTTAGTGCGTGTTTACAACA
>Ga0209597_1000927_pt1 | contig 19180 bp, 25 predicted proteins | sample M_140625_MF_Meta_FD_187316 | JGI IMG/M metagenome (GOLD analysis project Ga0209597, IMG submission 187316) | Freshwater microbial communities from Lake Montjoie, Canada to study carbon cycling - M_140625_MF_MetaG (SPAdes) (version 2) | ecosystem: Environmental > Aquatic > Freshwater > Lake... | reverse complement strand
CCAACGCACATTTTAAAACTTACAACTATGCCAAACAAATTAAAAACACCACAGGAAAAACATTTAGAACTATTAGCTGCCCGTCAAAAGAAATACGCCAATGAATCATTGGGTATGGGTTGGTTCTTTGCTATTATTGCCGGCGCTTTATTGTTAACTGCTATAATTGAAAACCTATAATATGCCATATTCAACTTGCTGCGGCGCACATACCAATTTTCCTGAAATTGACATTTGCCCTGATTGCTTAGAGCATTGCGATTGGGAAGAAGAAGACGAAGACGAAATTGCACAGGACGAACAGACAGAAAACCAAATTGACCAAGATAAAATTGACCAAAATGCCTAATTACTACGAACTAAAACAGACTACTTTAATGGAATTGGAAATTGAAGGTTTAATTGAAAAGATTAAACAACTTGAAATAAGTTTAGGAATTAAAGAATTGGAAGTTAAACAATTAAAAATGCGTATATTAGCATTGGCAGATATTAACCAATAATACTTTATGATAACAAATTTTGAATACCTTACAAGGGAAATGACTGACGAAGAAAAGAAGTTAGTGCCAATTCTGATAAAAGGATTTAGCACAAAGACAAAAGACAACCCAATTAAAGCGCCTGAAATTGTACAGTCAATCAATAGCAAACGTGAAACATTGGGTTTAAAACTAAACTTTTCTGAAGTTAGGTTGCGAAAAATAGTTAACTTTATAAGGGCAGAAGGGATATTGCCGTTAATAGCAACGTCAAACGGTTACTATTGCAGCAATGACAAAGAAGAAATAAAGAATCAAATTGAAAGCTTAACGCAGCGCGCTGAAGCAATAATGTCAAGCGCTAACGGGTTAAATAAATTTTTATGATAATAGTTTTATCAATAATATGTTGGGAATGTACTAAATTTATATTCTATAAACTTATAAATAAATAACTTATGAAGGAATTAATTGAACTTCGCGATTGGGTTGACCAACAATGCAAAACAGGTCAGCCGTTTACCTGCGCAGACGTTTTAAATAAGATTGACGAAATGTGCGAAACTGACGACGATATTGATAATCTTTTATTAACTTCGTGCTATGAAATGGAATAATTTAACCCTTTGGCAGTACCAACAATTGATGCCTATTTTAACCAACCCTGAAAAGGATTGGACAGAATTGGACAAAGAAGTTAAGCAATTAGCGGTAATTAGCGGACTGACTGAATATCAGATTGACAGTTTAAGCATTGAAACATTAAAGGAAATGCGCCAAGACTTGGCATTTTTAGACGAACCGATTGAAGGCAAACCGGTTGACTTTATTGTTGTAAATGGCAGACGATACAGAATGAATTATGATATTAAGAATATGCCGGCGGCACGATATATTGAAAGTAAGGTATTCAGCAAAGACACATTGGGAAACCTGCACAAAATAGCTGCGTCAATGGTTATACCGCAAAAGAAGACTTGGTTCGGCAAATGGGTTGACGATAAATATGACGCAAGTAAGCACGAAGACTATGCTGCGGATATGCAGGAAGCTAATTTTATACACGTTTACCATTCGTTGGTTTTTTTTTATCAAGTTTACAGAAATTGGATAGAAGTTTCGCGGGACTATATGAAGGCGGAAATGATGAAAGCGGGAATGACGGCGACGCAAGCGGATTCGGTGGTGTTGCTTTTATGCGAATCTATGGGTGGCATTATACCGCCAAGCTTGTTGCCGAACACGAAAATATTAGAAATTCAGAAGCTTTTGAAATGAAGACTTTGGAGTTTTTGAATACAATGGCGTATTTAAAGTCAAAAAACGCATACGACCGCGAAGAAGCAAAGCGGCAAAGATAGTTGGTTTTATGTTGTGAGTAAATGAAGAAGACCCCGTTATTTAGCGGGGTTTTTCTATTGGCGGTATTTAGGCTTATTTTAGCTATTTATGGGTATGAACGAGGCAAAAGCACAGGCAATTTTTTTAAGGGAAAAGTATTTAAAAGAAATAGGCGACTATTATAATTTGATTGACCCAAGTGAATATCCTATTGCTGAACAAATGTTAATGTATTATGGTAAGGTTTTTAATGATACTGTTCAGGCTAATTTAGATAAAAGTGGTTCAATTGCTTCAGGAAAAATTGGTGATTTGGTTGTACCAAAGATTAATAAGTTTGGTAATAATTACGAAATGCTATTAGGATATGACCCAAAAAACCCTGCTTCAATTTATTATAAATTTGTAAATAAGGGGGTTCGTGGTGCAGGTGGCGAAAATGCAAGACCTAAAAAAGTATCTTCTGATTCACCTTATCAATATAAAACACCTTTTCCAAATAGCAAAATGGCTAAGTCAATTTTGGAATGGTATAAACTTGGAAAGGCAAAAGCTAATACAGATTCCCAAAAAAAAGGATTGAGCAAAACACAAAAGAAAAATAAAAAACTAAAACAGGTTGCAAATAAACCGTTAACATTAATGCAGGTTGCATTTAGAACGGCTGCGGCAATAAAAAGGGACGGTTTAAAAACAACACATTATTTTGACAATTCAATTAAAACAGTATTTAATAAAGACTTTTTTACAATAATGGCGTCTGCTTTTGGTGGTGACGTTCAAATACAAATTAGACAAATAGGAAATAAAATAGAATCAAGCAATGGCAATAACAGTAAATAGTGTACCGGCTACATATCCAAGTATGCACGAAGACCTTTGGTTTGTAGCTTCTTCAACAAATGTAGGGGTTACAAACTTTAAATTTGTGTATGACGTTTATGTTAACGGTACACAGGTAAGTAGAAATAAAGTATTCCCTGCACCAAGTGGCGAAGGTAGTTACGGCGTATTTAACGCATCACCAATGGTGCGCGCATACGTAACCAATTACTTTGAACCTTCAGGAAGCAGCGTATTAGTTGCGTCAAATAACAAAATAAAGGTTGACTATCAAGTGCGTATTGGCGAAGAAGTAAGTGGTGCAGTTGTTGCAAACTTAGCTTCAGGTTCTTATTCTGCATACAACTATTATGCGCCTTTATTTGGGGATATATTCACAGAAAATGGCGACGTACCTTTGGTATTGTCTGACTATTATGACAATTTACTTATTGAAAATTATACAGACGATTGGTTAAGTGACCGCGACAATGGGGATATACCTATTGAATACGGCGACCAATTCTTTATTACATTCTTAAAGATTACAGGCGGTACATATAAACTTTGGGTTCAACCAACAAATGCAAATGGAACTTTGGGGACTGCGGTAAGTGGCGGAATTACAATGACCGGACAATTTAACTTGTTCAATTTTCAAGCTGCGGCAATCAATACTTGGGCGGGTTCAACAATAATAACAGAAAATACATACGGTTACAATGTTTATATTTCACTTGGTGCAGGCACAACAAGGGTATTACGATTCAGGCAAGTATGTAACCCAAAGTACAGACAATATAACCTTCACTTTCTCAATAGACTTGGTGGATATGATACAATGGCATTCAGATTGGTTAACAAAAGAAGAAGCCAATTTGAACGGTCTTCATACAGACGTAACCCTTATCAGTTATCAGGTAGTCAAATGAAGAATATTGATACGTACAACAAATACAATGAAACTACGTACAACTTCGCAATTCAGCATACTGACTATTATATGTTGACTTCAGATTGGGTTAATGACCAAGATTATGCTTGGCTTGCGCAATTAATAGCGTCACCAATTGTTTATATGGAAGTACAGGGTGCATTTTTCCCTGTAACAATTAACAATACAAACTATCAATACAAATATAAAGTTGCTGATAAATTATTTAATTTTGATTTAGAAGTTGAAGTTGGTAAATATTTAAACAGTCAATTCAGATAATGATAAGAACAGAAATTTATATTGAAAATCAATTAGTGGATTTGTTGCAAGATATTGGGACAAACTTTACATATACAATTGACGACGTAAACGACTTCGGAAGTCGCAATACTTCGTTTAGCCGTACAATTTCAATTCCTGCAACGTCAAGAAACAATATAATATTAGGTTTTGCTTTTCAATTAGGTATGGCTTCAGAACACAATATGGAATTGCCTAACGTAAATACAAACTTTACGCCTTCGCAGGCTGCTAAATGTGAAGTATTTATTGATAAAATACAGATATTTAAAGGCGTTATTCGCATACTTGAAATAGTTTCAAATAAGAGTGCAACAGAATATCAATGCGCCGTGTTTGGTGAATTAGGCGGGTTTATTACTGAATTAGGTAACAAGCGTTTAGAAGACTTGGATTTTAGCGAATACAACCATACTTGGAACGTTACTTCAATCCAAAACAGTTGGGATTCAATTACAGGTTCAGGTTACTATTATCCATTGATTGATTACGGTAACGTTTCAAATAATAAAGACGATTTCAGCGTTTCGGCTTTTCGTCCTGCATTATACGCAAAGGAATACATTGAAAAGATATTTGAAGATACTTCGTACAGTTTAAATTGCGACTTTTTTAATACTGATTTCTTTAAAAAATTAATTATTCCAAACAATAGTCAGGGTATTCAGGGTACGAATGACCGCTTTATACTTGCAACTATTGACGCAACTAAAACAATTTTAAATAGTAACACCCCAACCGCACGAAATATAAATGTACCATTTGATACTACGACTTTACTTTATTTTACGGAAAATGGAAGTAAAAGCATATTTACTTATACTGACGGTACAAAGACAGTTAGGGCGTTGGCTTCCATAACGGGGGTATATCAAACAGACGCAGCTTCTTCAATTACCGCTACTTTATACGTTGCAGGTGTTGCAGTTCAAACTTTAACACAAACAACTTTTTCAGCAAATAACCCTTATTCATTCAGTTTTGATTGGACAGGAAATATTGATAATACAAATACAGTTTATATAAATATAAGCGTTCCCGTTACTGCGAATACTTATATTGTAACAATATCAAGTGCAAATTTTAATTTTAGTCAATTAGCTGCGCAATTAGCAACTGTTGCTTATAATGGTACTGTTTCAATAAATAACAATTTACCAAAAGGAATATTCCAAAAAGATTTCTTTTTAAGTATTGTTAAAATGTTTAATATGTACGTTTATCAAGATAACATAAACGACAAACAAATAAATATTGCACCGTACATTGATTTTTATTCTGATGCCGTGACTAATTCTTTAGATTGGTCGCAGAAAATTGATATGGGTTCAACAATGTCAATTAAACCAATGTCCCAATTGAATGCGCGTTATTATGCGTACAGATATTCTGACGATTCTGATTATTATAATGAAAACTACAAAAAGAAATATGGTCAATCATACGGTGATTTTTTATATGATTCACAATTTGATTTTGTAAAAGACACCGCATATTCTCAAATTATATTTGCGCCAACTATATTAACGCAACCAACTTCACACGGACACACTGACAAATATTTTTCAGCTATTTATAAGTTATCTAATTATAATACACAAGAAGACCCAATGGATTCTGTGTTACGTATTTTAATGGCTAAAAAATTAAATATTGCGCACCAATGGCATATTAAAAGCGGAATCAATGGCGCAGGTTCTAATTTAGCTTCATTAACAACTTATGGTTATGCGGGACATTTAGACGACCCAACCAACCCAACTGTTGACTTAAATTTTGGCGCACCAAAGGAATTGCAATTTCCTGCGTCAACCTATCCAACGAATAACTTATTTAATACATATCATTTGCCGTACATTTTAGAAATTACGGATATGGAATCAAAACTATTAACGTGCCGCGCTTACTTAAATGCAATTGATATATATAATTTAGATTTCAGCAAATACATTTGGATAAATGGCGTATTATTTAGACTTAATAAAGTTGAATCATACGACCCTTTGGCATATAGAACAACACAGATTAGTTTACTTAAAGTAATAAAAACGAATTAATGGCAGAAGAAACAATTGGTATAAAAATCACCACAGATGCCGCACAGGCAACCGCAGATGTTCAAAAATTAGACAAAGCATTTACTGAAACAGATAATTCAGTAAAAAGTTTAAGAACACAAATGAAGGAAGCGCAGGCAGCAGTTGGTTTAATGGCTGATAAGTTTGGCGCAACTTCAAAAGAAGCAATTAATGCAGCTAAACACGCAGCAGATTTAAAAGACCGTATTGGTGATGCTAAAGCATTGACAGACGCATTTAACCCTGATGCAAAGTTTAAGGCAGTTGCTTCTTCTTTAGCAGGTGTTGCCGGTGGATTTAGTGCGCTTCAAGGTGCAATGGCATTATTTGGAACTGAAAATAAAGACGTTGAAAAAGCTTTATTAAAGGTAAATGCTGCAATGGCATTGTCGCAAGGTTTACAGGCAGTAGGTGAAAGTATTGATTCATTTAGGCAATTGGGTGCAGTAATTAAAAGTACAACAACATTTCAAGAATTAAATAGTGCAGCAACAAAAACCGCTGCTGCGGTTCAACGTGCTTTTGGAATTTCTGTTGAAACTACTTCAACAGGATTTAAAGTTTTAAAAGGTGCAATTGTTGCAACAGGAATTGGTGCATTGGTTGTTATATTAGGTGAAGTAATAAATAATTTTGACGCAATTTCAGATTGGATAAAGAAAAGTCCATTGGGTGCATTGGCAAAAGGTGTTGGTGAATTAGTAACACAGTTTACAGATTTTATTGGTGTAACAAGTGAAGCAGAACGTAATTTAGATAAACTTTCTATTGCTAATAAACGTGCAAATGAAGATATACAAAACAGAATTAAAGTTTTAAAAGCACAGGGTGGTTCTGAAAAGGAAATATATGATTTAGGTCAACAAAGAGTTGAAAATGAATTAAGCACTTTACGTGAAAGTTTAAAAACAAAAGGTAAATTAACAGATGAAGAAAATAAACAATTTAGAGATTTAAAAACAGAACAATTAATTTTAACTGCTGATTATAATAAAAAAACAGCTGATGCAAATAAAAAAGCAGCTGAAGATGCAAAAAAGAAGCAAGATGAAACAAATAAAAAAATAACAGAAGATACTAAAAAGGCAAATGATTTACTTCTTCAAATGCAAAATGAAAAAGCAATTGCAGAATTAAAAACAGAAGATGAAAAAAATCTTGCTTTATTAGCGCAGCAAGAAAAACAAAAACTTGCTGAAGTTGAATTATTAGAAATTAAAGAAAATTTAAAAGGTGAATTAAAAGCTGCTATTATTGCTGATTTTGATGCAAAAGAAGCTGAATTAAGAACTAAACAAGCTGAAGAAAAAGCTAAAAAAGATGAAGAATCAATAAAAGCTGAAAAAGACTTTAATTTAAAGGTTGCAGAAATTAAAGCAAGCGCAATTAAAGACGATAATGAACGTGCAGAAGCACAAAGATTAGCTAAACTTGCAAAAGATATTTTAGATTTAGAAGCAGACAAAGAATATATTAAAAAGTCTGAAACTGAAAAAGCTGCAATTAAAAAAGATTTGATTGATGCTTCAGAATTAGAAGGTCAAAATTCTAAAAACGAAATAGTTAAAAAAGGTTTAGAAGAAGAATTAAATATATTACAGGCACAACAAAAGACTTTAACAGAAGGTACTGAATTATATACAAAAAATGCCTTAAAAATTGAAGAAGACGCATATAAATTAAAGATTCTTTCAGCAAAAGGAAATACTAAGTTAATTCAAGCTATTAATATTGAACACGAAGCAACACTTAGGGAAATAAATTTAAAATCCTATGTTGCAAAAAAAGAAATTGAAATTGCTAAATATGAATTAGCAGCTAAAATTGGTTCTTTAATGCAACAAATTGCAGGTAAAAATAAGTCGCTTGCAATTGCAGGATTGGTTATTGAACGAGCAGCAGCAGTAGCGCAAATATGGGCGAATAATGCTATTGCAAATGCAAAAGCAGTAGCAACATTTTGGATAACAGGTGGTTTACCTTGGACTGCTATAAATACTGCAACTGCAATTATTAGTACGGCTTCAGTTGTTGCTTCAACTATAAAATCAATACAAGAAATTAATAGTGCAGGTGGTGACCCTGTGCCAATTCCAAGTTTTGGTGATAGTGGAGTACCGCCGGGTGCAGGTGCAGGTGGTGGTGCTTCACCGGGTGCAGGTGGTGGTGCTATACCTGATTTAGGTGGTGGTGGTGGCGGTGGTGGTGCTGCACCTGATTTAGGTGGCGGTGGTGGAAGCACAGGTGGCGGTGGCGGTGGTGGAAATAATGCAATTCGTGCATACGTTGTTGAAAGCGATATTTCAGGTTCACAGAAAAGAGTTCAGCAAATACAAGACCAAGCAAGATTTGAATAAACGATAAATTAAATAAAATAAACTATTTATGGGTATGAATACAGAATTACCAATATATATGTTGGACATAACTGACGACATTGAAGACGATTCACAGGTTGACTTCATTGCATTGGTTGACCGTCCTGCAATACAAAAGAATTGGAACGCATTTAATAAAACACAGAAATTTGAAATTGTTAATGAAGACCGCCGTATTATTTCCGGCGCTATTATGTTGGCTGATACGCCAATTTTTCGTTCTGACGCTACTTATGGCGATTACTACGTTGCTTTTAGTAGGGATACTATTCTTAAAATTGTACAAAAGTTTTTCAAAAAAGGATTCCAAAGCAATGTGAACTTAATGCACGATTCAAGCGCACAGTTTGAAAACGTAACATTATTTGAAAGCTTTATTTCTGACCCTTCACGTGGCATTATGCCAATGAAAGGATTTGAAGATGCGCCTGTTGGTTCTTGGTTTGGTTCAATGATAGTTGACAACGAAGAAGCTTGGCAAAAGGTAAAGAATGGCGAAATAATGGGTTTTAGTGTTGAAGGGTTATTTAATTACAAACCAAAGGAAGTAAACAAGGTTTCTTCAATGGTTGACGAAATTAAAAAAATATTGTCACAGGTTAAGTGATAAACATTTTATTTTTTAACTATATAATAAAAAAAGTATGAACGCACAGGAAGCGATTTTAAAAATCAAAGCTTTGTTTGAAGAAAACAACGCTGCACCTGTTGAAGAAATGAAGGCTGAACCAATTGTTGAAGAAACAAAGGTTGAAATGTCTGAATATTCTTTAATGGACGGAACAAAAGTTGAAATTTCAGCTTTGGAAATTGGCGGTTCAGTTACAATGCCTGACGGTACACCTGCACCCGCAGGCGAACACCAATTGGTTGACGGAACTGTAATGCAATTAGACGAAAACGGTATTATCATTGAACTTTCTTCAAAAGAAGAAGACGTGACACCCGAAGAAGAAGCTGCACCTGCACCTGAAGATATGGGTAAGGAAGCAGACAAAAAAATGCAAGAAATGACCGAAGCATTTGAAGCGCAAATTGCTGAAATAAAAGCAGCAAAAGAAGTTTCAGACGCAAAGGTTTTGGATTTGGAAAATAAGGTTAAGCAAGGATTTGCACAGGTAGCTGAATTAATTGAAGCACTTTCAAGTACACCAAGCGCAGACCCAATTTCAAAGCCAAATTCTTTTAATTCATTTATAAAAACAAATGATATTAAAGAACAAAGATTGGAAAAATATAGAAACGCAATTTTAAACACTAAAAATTAATAACAATGGCATTTGATGTATCAGCATTAGCCGCATATACTGAACAAAACGCAGCACAATTAGTGACGTCTTCAGTATTAGGCGCAAAGACTGCAAACTTGATTAAGAGTGCAGGAAATGTTATGGTTGGCGTAAAAAGCGCTGAAACTATTAACATTATGGACACAGACGCAATATTTCAGGCAGGCGGAAGCTGCGGATTTACTGCTTCAGGTTCAACAACTTTCACACAAAGAACTGTGACTGTTGGAAAAATTAAAGTAAACGAAGCACTTTGTCCAAAAGACTTAGAAGCTAAGTATTTACAAAAAGCATTGCCTACGGGTTCAATGTACGATTCAGTTCCTTTTGAGCAAGAATTTGCTGATAAAAAAGCAAAAACAATTGCTGCACAATTAGAAACTGCAATTTGGCAAGGTGACACTGCAAGTGTTAACGTAAACTTAAACAAGTTTGACGGTTTAGTAAAATTAATCGGTGCTGCTTCGGGTGTTGTAGCTGCAAATGCTTCTACTTATATTAGTGGTGCGCCTTTGAGTTCAATCACTGCTGCAAACGTTATCAGCATTTTTGACGGTGTTTACGCTGCTATTCCTGCGAAAGTTGTAGCTGCTGACGATATGACCATTTTCTGTGGTCAAGATTTGTTCAGAACTTACACTATTGCTTTAAAGAACGCAAACAGTTTCCATTATTCAGTTGACGCTAAGGCAGACGGTGAGTTTGTTTTACCGGGTACAATGATTAAGGTTGTTTCTGTTGGCGGATTGAATGGCACAAACAAAATTTACGCTGCACGTTTAAGCAACTTGTTTATCGGTACAGACTTATTGAACGAAGAAGAAAAGTTTGAAATTTTCTACGCAAAAGAAGCTGACCAAGTACGTTTTGTATCTGAATTCAAAATGGGCGTGAATATTGCATTCCCTGATGAAACAGTGAAATTCATATTGGCTTAATTAATAGGGGGGTGAAATATTCCCCCATTTTTATAAAATTTAAAATTTAATATTATGCCGTGCGCATTAACACAGGGATATTCTTTAGATTGTCGCGATAGTTTAGGCGGAATCGTTGAAGTATATTTTACTGAAGCTGCAAACGTAACAACAACAACCGAAGCAAGTGGTGTAATTACCGCTTTAACTAAGGCAGTTGGAAAACGTTTTTGGAAATATGCTTTGGTAAAAGATACTTCTATGTTCAACCAAACAATGACTGCTTCCGTTGCAAACGGCACAGTATTCTATGCGCAAGAACTTCAGATTATCCTTAACAAATTACAAACCAATACAAGAAACGAATTATTGTTATTGGCTCAAAATAGTTTAGTTGCAGTCGCAAAAGATAGCAACGGAATTTATTGGTATTTAGGAAAAACACGTGGTATTGATATGACTGCAAATGCAGCTTCAACAGGTACTGCGCAAGGTGACAGAAGCGGATTCACTTTAACTTTCACAGGTTCTGAACCTGCGTTAGCGCCAAGTGTAACTTCAACTGTTTATAATGCGTTGGAAACACCGGGTGCTTAAAACTTTGTTTTTCATAGGTTTATAGGTTTGCCGCCGTTCGTTAATTCGTTCGGCGGTTTTTTTATGTAGTAATGTTATAACTTGACTTTTGTTATAACATAGTAAAGTTATAACTTGACAAAATCAGTAGTAATACTGCGACAATTACGGAAGTTATAAACACTTATTCGTACGATAAAATGTCATAAAACGCACTTTTTGATACGTATTTGTACCATATAAGTCATATTTATACTTAATGTGCAACAAATTACAATTTTGGCTATTTACCTATATGATTAGGTTCACAAAAGGACAGACACAAAACATTATACTTACTTTAACTGAAAAGCAGTTATTGACAAACCCAAATTACCTTTTTGTCTTCACAAATAGAAGCGCAAATACAGAAGTAAAGTTTGTTAAATTAAATGCAACGGATTTAAGTTTGTACAAAGATAGGTACAATGAATTTAGCATTGTAACCAACACAAATTTTGGTTCTTCTTTAAATGGACAATATGTATATCAGGTTTACGAACAAGCAAGTACGTCAAATACCAACCCAACCGGTTTGAATTTATTGGAAACGGGGATAATGGAATTGGTCGGAACGCCGTTTGAATTTACTGAATATTCAACAACAGACACATACACAATTAGACAATAATGGATTTACGCGTATTATCATTTGCAGAAGCACGTCAGCCTGAATTTAAGGAAAAAAAGGGTGAAGGATATGTTCAGTATGGCGACCGCAACGATTACCCAATTTATTTGGTTGAATTATTTAATAAGTCAGCCAAACACAATGCCATTGTAAAAAGCAAGGTGCATTATATAACCGGCAACGGTTGGAAGGGCAACGACCAAGCTGAAACATTTATTCAGAAGGTTAACAGAATGGAATCTTTGGACGATTTAACCCGCAAGGTTTCATTGGACACAGAATTGTTTGGTGGCTACTATTTGGAAATTATTTGGTCAGAAATGAAGCAATTAGCTGAAATATGGCATTTAGATTATACAAAAGTGCGTACAAATAAAGACAATACGCAGTTTTGGTACAAAGAAGATTGGACAGACAGAAACGAAAAGTCATTAATTTATACGGCATTTAACCCAAACAATCCAACAGGTAAGCAAATTCTTTACGTTAAGGAATACCGCCCAAATATGGGTATTTACAGTTTACCGGGTTACTTTGGCGCTTTAAATTACATTGAATCAGACATTGAAATTTCTAAACACGTTTTAGGAAACGCACAAACAGGATTCAGCGCAAGTAAATTAATTACTTTGCCAAATGGCGAACCTTCAGACGAAGAAAAGCGTAATATTGAAAAGCGTTTCACAAATAGGTTTAGCGGTTCAGACGGTAAGAAGTTTATTTTGGCTTTCGTTAATGATAGCGCAAGAAAACCAATTGTTGACGATTTAGGCGCGTCAGATATTACCAAAGAAGACTTTGGACGTGTTGACACATTAATACAAACAAATATATTTAGCGGTCACCAAATTACAACGCCTTCAATATTCGGTATTGCTGAAGCGGGTAAATTAGGCGCACGTTCTGAAATGCGCGACGGTTACGAAATATTTAAAAATACTTACGTTAATAGTAAGCAAATGCACCTTGAAGGGGTGTTTAATATGCTTGCGAAATATCGTGGCGTTGTTGAACCTGAATTAAGCATTATTCCAACCGAACCAATTGGTTTTGAATTTACTGAAAACTTATTAAAGGAAATTGCACCGAAGGAATGGCTATTGGAAAAAGCGGGTATTGATATTACAAAATATCAGAAGGTTGAAGAAACAGTACCGGTTGTACAGGAAGCGCAATTTGCAGACGATTTTAGCGCCTTTTATGACTTTGGCGAAACAAAGGACGGCTTCAATGTTTGGAAGCAAAAAACACGCTTTAACGACGATTCTGAATACCAAATGTTTGCAGACGTAAGCCAATTACAGGCAAACGTACTTGATTTGATTGCAAAAGACAAAAGGGTAACGCCGGACGTATTGGCAACAACACTTGACCAAAACGTTGACACAATTGCTTTGGTTATTGCTGATTTAATTGACAAAGGATATATTGAATCAAACGAATATACAATTGGCGAAGGAATTGACGAAAATACAATTATTGAACATACTTTAACTGCGTCAATTGGCAGTATTTTAAAGAAGGTTCAGCCACAAACAAAGGAATTGTTAATTCGTTATTCTTACGAATGGAAAACAGGTTTTTCAAATAAGGATAAAAAAACAAGCCGTCCGTTTTGTGTTGCTTTATTAGATGCAAATAAAATGTATTCACGTTCAGAAATTGAATCAATAAGCGCACGTTTAGGATATTCCGTTTGGGATAGGAAGGGCGGTTGGTACACAGTACCGGGAACGAACGAACACGAAGCAAGTTGTCGCCACCAATGGGTTTCAAACATAGTAACAAGAAAATAGAATGAGCAAAAACACATTATTTATATCAGTACAGACAATTAAGGACAGAACCGGGTTACACGCTAACGTGGACGAAAAATTGGTTTTGCCTGAAATTAAGACCGCGCAGGATATGTATATTTTACCCGCTTTGGGTTCAGCATTGTACAATGAATTGCAAACTGCGGTTGTTGCAAATACATTTACACAATTACAAACAACATTATTGGACGATTACCTTGTTGACTGTTTGATTTATTTTGTTATGTCAGAACTTCCGCAAGGTTTATCATATCAGTTTTACAATAAGGGTTTAATAAGAAAAACAGGTGAAAATCAAGAATCACCGTCAATGCAAGATATGATTGACGTTGCAAATAGATACCGCGCACGCGCTGAATTCTATAAACAAAGACTTATAAAATACCTAAAACAAAACAATGCTTTGTACCCGAATTATTTAAACTTCGGTTCAGGCATTGATTCAATTAAACCTGACAATGAAGGATATTCTGTTTCAATGTGGTTGGGGGATAATGGTTGTTGCGGGGACGGGGATAGCAGAAAAAGCTTTGAAGAACGTTATCAGGGAAACATTGGTTGTTGTTAATATATGAGTAAACAAGTAACTATTAAAAACCAAAATAAGCTTAAAGTTTATTTGGAAAAAGCAAAAAAGAATGACATTAAACCAAATAGTCAAAGAACTGACAACGATAGGAAACCAACACGAACAAATTGATTTTGTTTATTTTGGGGACGTTTGGGAACGTTTAAGCAATGGCGAAGTAACCTATCCTGCAATGTTTTTTACGTTGACAGGTGCAAGTTATGGCGCAAAAGAAATTGGTTTTTCATTTAGTCTTTATTTTATGGACAGAATGTTAAGCGAAGAAACAAACGAAACGGAAGTTTTATCAGATATGACACAGGTTGCCGGTGACATAGTTGCACAATTAAGATACCCAACAGATTATTCAATTGTGACTTGGACATTAAACCAAAATTTACCAATAACATTTTACACAGAAAGCGACCCTGATTATTTAGCCGGTATAAAATTAGACGTGACATTGACTGTGCCATTTATTAACAACAGGTGCGAAGTACCTTCAAATTATACTTATTAATGGAATCAAAGAAAATTAATCAATTAGCGACAGAACTTGCGCCTGATTTATCAGATTTAACAATTATAGGCGACCCTACAACCGGAATAAGTAAAAAAATTACGCTTTCACAAATGGCGTCTTTGTTTACAGGTACAGTTGAAGAATATGCAAACCTTGCGTCATTCCCTTTGGTTGGTGTGGCTGACACAATTTATATTGCGTTAAATACAAATATTATTTATCGTTGGAATACAGGTACAAGTGCATACGTTGAATTGTCGCCAAATATTGTAACTTCATTGGTATTTAATGACGCAAATGGATTTGACGGAACGATTAGTTTAGTTGGTTCAACTGCAACGCTTACAATTACAACTGCATTAACAACAGGTTCAGTTGGTTTTATAGGTGCTTCAGGCGCTTTATTACAAGACAACGCAAACTTCTTTTGGGACGATACTAATAACAGATTAGGTTTAGGTACAAATGCGCCAACAACTGCATTGGACGTATTCGGTTCAGGAATTATTGGACGCATAAACGGAACTTCAACAAACAATGCTTATTTAGGTTTTGCAAGTGCAGGTACAAACAAATGGTCAGTTGGAAATGTTCAGTCAGACCATAGATTTAGAATATTTAGCGAAGCAAATAGTGCTGAATTAATTTCAGTTTTACAAACAGGTGAATTTGGTATTGGTATTGCAAACCCGACAACAAAGTTTCATATTGACGGCGCTGCTTCAGCTTTGATTGCAAACTTAGACGCAAACGTTTCTGTTGCAAAAAGTGTTTCATTCCGTTCAGACAATAGTGCAAGAATAAATTTAGAAGTAAGTGGCACAGAATCAGGTTCAAATGCAGGTGCAGACTTTTTTATTAGACGTTATTCAGACTTAGGTGCTTTAATTGATACGCCTTTGACAATTACACGTTCAACAGGTGTTGTTACTTTGGCAAGTGCATTACCAATATCAAGTGGCGGTACAGGTTCAGCTACTCAAAACTTTGTTGATTTAACAAGTATTCAAACTGCTGCGGGTGCAAAAACTTTTAGTGCAATTACAAGCATATCAAATGCAACTGCATCAACTTCTACAACAACAGGTGCTTTAAAAGTAACAGGTGGTGTTGGAATTGGTGGTGCTTTATTTGGAACAAGTGCATCATTTGGTGGTGCTTTAAGTGTTACAGGTAATAATCTTTTTACTTTAGCTGCTACAAATGTAAGTGCAAGAATTGGTGAATATGATGCTGCAAATAGAATATGTTTAACTGCGAACCAAAATGGTGCAAATGCTCAAGACGATGCAACAAAACCTTCTTGGGGATTGGTATTTAATGCAAATGCAACTAATACTGCTTTTATTGGATATAAGGCAGCAGGAGGTGGAAGTGCAGCTTTAATTTCATTAATGACTATTGCAGGTACAGGTGGTATAAATATTCCTGTAAGTTTAAATAATAGTAATACAGGATTGGATTTAACAAATAGTGCAGGTAGTGGTTATGGTAATGCAATAAACTTTTATCAATCTACTACTAAATACGGACAAATATTATGTGAAACTTCGGTTGCTAATACAAGTGAAATATATTTTAAAACAATGGTTGCAAGCACTGTTGCTACAAGATTATTTATTAGTTCATCAGGTCAAATTGGAATTGGAACTCTAAGTCCAAGTGCTAAATTTATGGTTTTAAGTGATACAAATACTTCAGCTACAAATATTGCTCGTTTTGCAGCTCAAAATAATACACTTGCAGTTGGAATTGGATATGAATCTATAAGACAAACAGAAACAGGTGGTAGTTTATTATTTGAAACAAATGCTACCGAAAGAATGCGTATTCAATCAGATGGTAGTATTTTAGCTGGGACAAGTAATGATGGCTTTTTTAATGGTAGTGTAACAGGTACAGGATTATTTGGTCCAAATGGATTTATTGCAGCTTCAAGAGGTGGTGGTGCTTGTGCTTTTTTGAATAGATTTACTTCAACTGGTGATATTGTTACACTTAGATATGCAGGTTCAAATGTTGGTAGTATTTCTTATAATGGTTCAATTACTCAATATAATGCTACGTCCGATTATAGACTTAAAGAAAATTTACAAGAATATAATGGATTAGAAATTGTAAAAAAATTAAATACTTATAATTTTGTATGGAAACAATCAGGAGTAAAAGATTATGGTATGATGGCTCACGAATTACAAGAAATATTACCAAATTATGTAAATGGTGAAAAAGATGCGATAGATGAAAATGGTAATATTATAGCGCAAGGCGTAGACTATTCTAAATTAGTACCAATATTAATAAAAGCTATCCAAGAACAACAAGTACAAATTGATTTATTAAAAGCAAAATAATGACAATATTTTTAACCATAGTATTTTTAGTTCACTTAATAAGTTGGGTTTTATACCAAAAGCACCAATTTAAAGAACGCGACCTTTACGAAATAAACCCACAGGAAGCATATGAGCAAAATAAGAAGTGGCATTTTTGGAAGGGTATAAACCATATTTCAGTTTACGCAGTATTATTTTTAGCTTTTGGATTTAAGACAATGTTAGCTTTTGCTACTTGTTTTTGGTTAGGCTTTGACATTCTTTGCAATGTTATTGTTTTAAAAAGACCTGCATTTTATGTCGGGGTTACCGCAGACACAGATAAATTTATTCGCAAGGTCGCTGAATTTATAAAAATAAAACCTGAATATACTTCGGCATTGATAAAAATACTAATTTTGACAATATTATTAATTTTAAAATAAACACTATGATTACTTTGAACGAACAACAATTAACAGAACTAAACCAATTTTGTCAGGAACTTCCAACAAAATACGGAGTGCCTTTATTACAATGGTTTAAGCAAATTCAAGACGAACAGAATCCTAAAGAACAAGATTTTACAAACAACCCAAACGACCCTAACGCAGGTTTAGGATAATTTTAATATGATACCGCATAGCAATCAAGCCGACATAGGCACAGGAATAAGCGTTTTAAGCGCTATTGTAAGTATTTCAACAATTCAACCGGTTGTCACATTATTTGCCGGTTTGATTGCTATAATTTCGGGTATAATGGCGATTCGCTATTACTACAATGCAACCAAAAAAGTAAAAAATGACTAAAAATATAGGCATTGCAATTTTATTGGTTGTTGTTGCTTTATTTTTATTTACAAACCCTTCGTATAAAGGCAGTTCTGTGACCATTGTACACGATACAGTTTACCAACAGAAAACTTTTACCCAATTTAAAAAGGGAAAAGATATACATTCATATATCATTAAGACGGATTCCGTACAGATTCCTGTACACGATACAATCCGCATTTTATCCGATTATAGCCGCAAATATGCGTATTCAGATACGATTCGTTTTGATACGAATAGTGTCGTATATATTCAGGACACAATAAGCCAAAATAAGATTACCGGACGTTCGGTTGGGTTAAATATTGCTGAAAAAACTATATATGTTACAAAGACAATACAACCAAAAGACAGAACTGCCATTTATTTCGGCTTTTTAGGCGAATTAAGGCACGATAACAAACAATATGGTGTTGGTATCGGCATAGCAATTAAAACGGCTAAAAAAGGCGTTATAACGGCAAATGCAACAACTAACAGTTATTCTTTGGGATATTATTTAAAATTCTAATATGCGTCAATTCTTTACAGAAGATAACAACCGTTTTAGTATGAAAAGACTTTGCGGTTTTTTGTGTACTATTTCCCTTTGTGCTAAATTGATACATACACCGACAGAAGCATTGGTTTACACCGTTGGTGCTTTGGCAGGTGCGGCTTTTGGTTATACAATGGCTGAAAAAATATTTAAAAAGAACTAAGAATGAAGGACGAAAAAACACTTGAACGTATTAAATTACTTCACCCTAAATTAAGGGACGAAGCAACTGAAATGTACGACGAAATTATTGCTGCGCTTACAGGAAATGCAGCGTGTCGTTTTGCTTACACATTAAGAACATTCGCAGAACAAGACGGATTGTATGCGCAAGGTCGTTCAAAGCCGGGCGCAATTGTAACAAATGCAAAGGGCGGTCAATCATATCATAACTACGGTTTGGCAATTGATATTGTTTTATTGTTGGATACAGATAAAAACGGTAGCTTTGAAACTGCAAGTTGGGATACCAAAACAGATTTTGACAAAGACGGAAAATCAGATTGGATTGAAATTGTCAATATTTTTAAAAGGTACGGTTATGAATGGGGTGGCGATTGGAAGTTTACAGATTTGCCACACTTTCAAAAAACATTCGGAAAATCAATAAAAGAATTGCAATCATTGCATTCACAGAATAAAGTTGACAAAAACGGATTCGTACTAATTTAAACCAAATATGACAAAAACAAACCTAAAAACAAACCGCCGCAGATTATTTTTTGATATTGAAACTTCACCGAACATTGGTTTGTTTTGGGAAGCCGGCTATAAAAAGAACATAGATTATTCA
>Ga0209597_1000926_pt1 | contig 19181 bp, 13 predicted proteins | sample M_140625_MF_Meta_FD_187316 | JGI IMG/M metagenome (GOLD analysis project Ga0209597, IMG submission 187316) | Freshwater microbial communities from Lake Montjoie, Canada to study carbon cycling - M_140625_MF_MetaG (SPAdes) (version 2) | ecosystem: Environmental > Aquatic > Freshwater > Lake... | reverse complement strand
CTCCGTACATCCGGCACAGGTTGCCAACCTGTGCTACTTGCTCCGTACATCCGGCACAGGTTGGAAACCTGTGCTACTTGCACCGCCGTCGGGCGGCGATCGCGGCATGAGCCGCGATCACGAGGATGATCGAGACTGGAACGGTCGGCTCCGGCACGGCGGCGATACCTCCGGACGGACTGTTGTAGTCTCCGGTGTCGTAAAGGCCGGTGGTGATAAAGTCGAGGGCATCGTTGATGTCCACCACGCCGTCGTAGTTGAAGTCTCCCTCAAACCAGGATGCCGGGAGGGCCGTGTCGAACTTGCCGGCAGTGACGAAGTTGAGCGCATCGTTGACGTCGACCAACCAGTCGACGTTGGTGTCGCCCGGGGCCGCGTAGGCGAAGGTCGCCGAGCCATCGCCATTATCGAACCAGCCCACCGCCCGCGGGATGCTCGAGGCGACCGCGTCTGCCGCCGCGGTTGAACTGATGCCGCTGGTGCCGTTCCAAGATCCATCGCCTCGGCCCGCTACGATCGCGGTCACGAGATCGGCGGCCGAGAGTCCCGAGGCGACCGTGATCGAGCCATCTCGCACGTCGATGAGGCCGCCGGCGTTTGGGCCCAGCCCTCCGACGGTCGCCGCCAGTCGCGGAGCGATTGTCAGCGTGCCTCCCGCCATGGTGGTGATCCTGCTCGCGGCGAGGGCAGACGCATCGTCGAGTCGGAGGACGCCGCCAAGCACCGTCGTCGGCGTTGACAGCGAACTGGAGGTCGAGAGCACGAGCACCCCCGGCCCCGTCTTCCGCAGGCTGCCAGTCGATCCCGAGAGGGTCCCGGCAAACGTGCCGCCGCCCACCGTGAGGGCCGCTCCACCGAGGCTCACTCGGCCGCCGGAGAGCGTGGTGATCGTGGCCGTGGAGCCGGAGAGCGTGACGGAACCCGACGCCATCGTGCCGATCGTAGCCGGGCCCGCGAGCGTGGCGGATCCTCCGGCGAATCGCGTGATGGCGGCCGAACCCGTGACGCCGAGCGTGCCACCCGACACCGTCCCGCTCGTCAGGCTGCCGGCCGTGACGGTGCCGCCGGTGATGTCGGCCGTCAGGCCGCCCGCGACGGTCACGGTGCCGGCTGACACTCCGCCGACGATCGCCGCATGGCTGCCGAACCTCGTCGATCCGTTTCCCGAGAGCCCGGCGAGCGTGATCGTGCCGGTGGCGGCGGTAAAGTCGATGCCTCGGGCGGCCGCGCCGCTGTTGGTCACGGCGGCCAGCGACAGGCCGGTGCCGCTGATCGCGACCGACCCCGTCGCGGCCACCGAGAGCGGGGCCGACGGGTTGTAGCCGACGGCCGAAAGCACGCCGCCATCGACCGCGATCGACGACGTGCCCTGCAGCGCCGCGGCGGCCGCGGAGAGTGTGCCCGCCGACACGATCGTGGCCCCGGTGAACGACTGCGATCCCGACAGGCCGAGGGATCCCGACATCAGCCGCACCGCCCCAGAGCCGCTGATCGCGTTGGTGAAGGTGCCGCCGTAGGCGTCGGTGCGGTTGAAGCCGAGCGTGCCTCCCGCCGCGATCGTGATCGTGTTCGACACCGCCAGAGTCCCCGCCGTGCCGCCGGCCCCGATCGTGAGCATGCCGGCGTTGATCGCAACGCCGCCGGTGAGGCCGGTGCCGGTGCCGGCGAGGGCGAGCGTGCCCGTGCCCGACTTGGTCAGCCCGGTCGAGCCGGTGAGCGTGCTTGCGATCGTCGCCGTCACGCCGGAGGCCACGGTGATCGCGTTGGCGGCCTGGTTGTTGCCCCGCAGCGCCATCGTGCCGCCCGAGACGGTGTAGCCGTTGGTGCGGAAGTCGAGACCGCCGCCCACGCCCACCGTGCCCGACACCGTCACCGTGCCGCCCGCGCCGTCGAAGATGCCCACCGCGTCCTGCACCCAGATCGTCGACCGGTCCTTCCACGTGGAGGCGAGCACGCTCCAGGTACCGCTGCCCCCGGTGCCGCCGGTGCCCGACCAGCGGACGCTGGTGAACAAGGGATTCGCGGCCGGGCCGTTCGTGGGCACGTCGTAGTAGGCCTTGAGCTGGGTGTTGTAGTTCGAGGGGTTGAGCGTCCCCGACACGGTCACGCCCTCGCTGTACCAGATCGAGTGGCCGAGAGCGTTGTCGGCGCGGGTCTTGTCGATCTGCTGCTTGAGTTCGTTCCAGGGGGTTGCCGAACCCGTGCCGAGGAGCCGCAGGCCCGCGCCGAGCTCGGGCCGATTCGTACCCGAGGCGGTGATCTGGGCCGCCCAGTCGGTGGCAAACGACGAGTAGGTGGACCGGTAGACCTGCGGCAGCACCTCGTCGGTGCTCGCCAGCCACTTGGGCCAGTCGGCGCAGTAGTTGGCGGCGCTGAAGCTCGCCGTGGAGGGCGCGAGCGACACCACGACCGACGCCTTGGCCGCCTTGGCCGCGTCGGCGATCTCCGCAAAAAAGGCCTGCGTCTTGCCCTGACGCCAGGCGAGAAAGTTGGAGTCGAGGTAGCTGGAGGGAAGGTTGCGGTTCGTCTCCTGCTTGTAGACCGCCTTCGTATAATCGTCCCAGCCGAACTGCACGGGCCAGGCGAGGTGGTCGTCGAACTGCACGATCTGCAGGTCGAACTGGTTGATCGCATCGACCACGACTCCCTTGATCAGGTTTCGCACCTCGGGTACGAGCGGATTCATCCATACGAAGTTGTTCGATGAATTGGTGTAGCTTCCCGCCGAATCCTTGAGCAGCCAGCCGGTGCCGCTCGTGGTGCCCACCGTCCAGGTGGCGTCGCGGCACTTCACGGCCAGCGGATTCGACGGGCTCGAATACTCCGCGATCAGTCCGTACTCAAACCACGCGCCGTGGATCAGACCCGCGTTGGCCGCGGCGGTCCGCGTCTCGTTGAGGAAGTTGCGGCCGCTGACCGTTGGGTTGAGCGACTGGCTGCCCGTGAACGCCGTCAGCGACCCCGAGGTGAAGTTGGTGTAGCCTTGCTTCCACGCCTCCACATAGACGGTGTTGAAACCCGTCTGCTTGAGCGAGTTCATCGTGGTCTGCAGGTTGGCCGCGGACCAGTCGTCGGAACTCGTCGTGGTGAGCCAGGTGCCGCGGATCTCAGGCGCGGCGGCCCGCAACGTGGCGGGGCCGATCACTGTCAGAACCGACAGCAACGCGACGACTTGGGAGATGAAGGCAGATCGTTGCACGGGGCACCCTGCCGTGGAATATCCTATTACTGCACTCTACTCGGCCTGTACGGGGCGAAGCAACGTTTGGATCGCGCGAGCCTCCCGGGAGTCCTACGGGAGCGTCCAATCGATCGGGGTCTTCTGGCGGATCTCGGCCTGGAGCTCGCCGATCGCGGCATACGCCTCGCGGCTCGTCCGCCGGGTGCGGGCCATGTGGGCCGCCGCCACGCCGCCGGCAGTCCCGGTGGACCACTCGATCGGGTGCAGCCTCGTGGCCGAGTTGGCGAGGAACGACTGGGCCATTGTCTTACCCACCACCAGCAGGTTGCCAAGTTCGCGGTGCGTGAGCGCCCGGAACGGGATGCAGAAGGGGAGCGTGTCATGGGCCGACCGGCAGTATGCGGGCATGTCGCAGCCCGAAATCGGATGGATGTCGGCCGGATAAGCGCCGAGAGCGATGCGGTCGGGAAACACAGTGCCCGTCCGCTGCTCCGCCGGCCCGGAAAGATCGGCGAACTTCAGCACGTAGCCATCGAGGCCGATCGCCCGCCGCGTGTCGCGGATGTAGGGGAGTTTGGCCAAGCCGTGGCCGGTTCCAAGAACGGCGGGACAGAGGCTGATGCAGGCCGGGTCGATGCCGCCCTCTGCGGCATGCGCCCGAAACCACTGATGCCACCCGTAGGCCCGGTCTTCGGCGCCACGGAGGGCGTCGAGGTTGATGCCGCCCCGCCAGTCGGCCCGCTCAGCGGCGGCCTTGTCACGCGGTAGGAAAAGGTAGGCGAACGGATAGTCGTTGCCCCCCTCGCGATCCTTGGCCGAGTATCCCCAGTTCTGCAGGCAGACGTCGCCTGCCGTCGGCTTGGCCTCGCGGCCACGGATCCGGCGATACGTCCAGATCTTCGTCCAGGCGTCGGGCTTGTCGCGGTAGGAACCGTAGCCGAGTTCCTGTGCCACAACGGGCCGATCGGCCTCGTTCACTGGCTCGGCATGCAGCTGCTGGGCGAAGCAATAGACCGTCGCCTGCCCACAGGTGTCGCGGCAGTCGAGCGATCCGTCGGAATCCTCAACGCCCTGCAAGTAGGGATGCCCCGAGAGCGCCAGCACTTCGCCCCATTCGGTGGCATCGATGAACACGGTCGCCTTTCCTGCACGAGGATCGGCCGCGAACCGGAGCGTTTTCTTCGTGAACCGGTCGGAGTCGGCGGGGGAGTACCAGTCGGCCAGGTCCTGCGAAGGCAGGCGGTCGTAGCCGCGCTCGGTCACCTCCGGCCGAGGCGTCCGGGCAACGCAGGTGATCGACGCCACCCGGCTGCCGTCGGCGGAGAGTTCCACCTGCTTGACCACCGTGTCGAGAAACACCACGAGCCGCGATCCCGCAGCGGCCTCGAGCGGCTCGAGCTGCCGCTTCACGAAGGCGTCGGGGCAGAAGCAGAATCGGCTCACCCAGCAGTCGCCCGGATTCTCCAGCCCCTTCATGAGCGCCAGGAAACCGGGGGTGATGTTAGCGGGCGTGCGGGCCACGGCGGCCACGCTGTACGGAGCGCCGCCCGCGGGCGGCTTGATCGAATGCCAGGCCTCATCCACCGCCGGCACGCCGCTCGAGGTGAGCTGGCCGCCAACCCAGTCCGTTGGCTCGATCAACGCCGTGCGGGCGCCGCTCTCGGCCGCCGCCAGAGCCGCGGCAAAGGCCGCCGTGCTGCCGCCGGCAACCACGACGTCGAAGTCGTCGAGAACCTCGGCGGTCGCGGGGGCCGCGGAACGAGCGTGAGGTGCGGCGACCGCGATACCCAGAAGCGAGAAAAGAAGCGAAAAAACCTCAAGAATCGCCTGCAGCACCCGGCGGGCAGGGGGGATGGTCGTCAGCGGTTGGCACATCGTGTCGCGTGATCCGGGAGGGGGCGTTGAGAGGGAGCGATATCTACCAGAATACTTTTATTCCATGGGCGTGAAACAGGGATTGGCATTTCGCAATAATAGCGAAACTATTTCACAGAAAATGCGAATATTTCACCACAAATGCGAAACGCTTTCGCAACTTTGGCGAATCATCTGACCATTGAGAAAACCATCGCATATTCCACAAGTCGTTTTGGGATAACAACTTATGTCGAAATCACCAAATCTGTGATTCGTGGCACGGTGTTTGCATTGCTAGCAATCAGGCGAAGAGGCCAAAAGACCATCACTCGAGCGTAGCGTAGCGAGATACCCATCATGCGTCACACCGTTGCCACGACCCGAACCACGTTCCTGACCGCCGCCCTTGCGATTCTCGCAGTTGCCTGCGGGTCCGAGGCCTTCGCTCAGACGCTCTCGCCGCTTACCACGTTCGGCTCGAGCGGCTGGCTAGCCCCTGGTTCCAACCCGTATGTCACGACCGGCAACTTCGAGCGGGGCATAGGCTGGAATCCCGTCACCAAGAACCTCGTGCTGCCGAGTCGCAACGGCGGCAACTTCGTGGCGATCATCAACGGCACCACTGGCGCCGTGGTCAAGACGATGGACACGACCGGCGTCTCCGGCGGCACGCTCGCGATGATGGGTGCCGGCGTCTCCAGCGACGGTGCGATTTACGTGCCAAACCTGCAGAGCGGGTCGAGTGCTCTCAGCCCCTTCAAGGTGTATGCGTGGACGGGCGAGAGCGACACGGGTGCCCCGACGATCCCGTTCTCGACTACGCTTCCCGCCACGACGACCGGCGGTTGGCGGTTCGGCGATGCGTTCGACGTCTACGGGTCGGGCACCGCCGCGAAGTTTGCGTCGGCTGGGAGCACGACCGGCACGTCGAGCAGCCTGGCCAATAACGGCAACTTCATGATCGGGCAGCTCGATGGTTCGAATACGAACACGATCTACCGGGCCATCCCCAACACGCTCACGGCGTCGAACGATTACCGGCTCTCGGTTGCCTTCGTGGATGCCGACACGATCATCGGCAACCAGGGAGCGAGTGCGAAAATCACCGACTTTGTTGCTGCCACCACGCTGAGCAACACGGGCGCCACCATCACCAGCGCGATCGCGGTAGGTGCCGCCGATCGCCCGCTCGATTACACGGTGCTCAACGGGCAGGCCCTGATGGCCGTGGTCAACACGAATAGTTCCTTGATCTCGATCTACGACATCACCAATCCCGCCGCCGCCACGCTCCTGGTCACGGGTTCGACCGTGAGCGGTGCGCTGAGCGGCAACGCCAACGGGACCGGTGGCCTCCAGTGGGGCGAAGTGCTCAGCCCGACCTCCCAAATCCTCTATGCGATGAGCACCAACCAGGGGATCCAGGCGATGGTCTTCCAGGCAGTCCCCGAGCCCTCGACCTACGCGATGCTCGGCGGGGCCTTCGCCGCCATCGGTGCGATCGCCTCCCGAAAGCGTCGCTCCAACGGCTGAGCAGGTCTCGCTGAGCAAAGTCATCAGGCCCGCCGCGAAAGCGAGCGGGCCTGTTGCGTGGAATAAACTATTGTGCCTTTCGGGGGTGCGGCCTAGGATAGAGGCATCAGGGGCGGCCGAGACAGACACAGGAGGGTGAGCCATGACGAGAGTCGATTCACGTACGAGGGCGTTCACGCTCGTCGAACTGCTGGTGGTGATCGCCATCATCGCCACCCTCATCGGCCTTCTCCTACCCGCCGTTCAGTCGGCCCGCGAGGCGGCCCGTCGGTCGGCCTGCAGCAACAACCTCAAGCAGATAGGGGTCGGCTGCCTGACCTACGAGTCGGCGAAGCGGGCCCTTCCGCCAAGCATCGCCAAGAAGAACACAAGCGGCCTGTTTCAGAAGCGCGGCCTCTTCACGATGATCCTGCCGTTTTTCGAAGAGAAGGCGATCTTCGACCAGATCGTGTTCGACTACACGGGCAGCGCGCTCGTCGATCCGGCCAGAAATCAGGTGGTCGCACCCTACATCTGCCCGTCGTATCCGCACGCTAAGGTGATGACTTCGTCGGCCATCGATTACGAAAACGGTGCCGAGATCACCTACGCCGGCTGCGGCGGTGCCCAACCCGCAAATGGTTCGGCCTCACCGTGCCTCATCGGAAACACCTACCCCGATAACGGCGCCTTCAATCTCGTCGGCCCCGGCACATACGCCTCCAACGGACAGACCTGTGGCAGCGGCACGACAGTGATGGGCGCCGGGCGGCCGATCAAGCAGGTGAGCGACGGCACGTCGAAGAGTTTCATGATCGGTGAATACTGCCATCGAGACTACTACGTCCAGCGGAACGAGTGGCAGGCGCCGCCGGGCAACATGCGGCCGTGGTTCCTGGCCGGGAACTACCAGAGCACCGTGCCGGAGATCTACCACGTCAAGGAGTTCGAACTCACACCGAACTCAAAGCAGACGCGAAGCAACGCCGGCGGTCTCAACAAACTTCCGATGGGCAGCTACCACGCTGAAACCACGCTGTTTGTCATGGTCGATGGCAGTGTCCGTCCGGTAAACGACAGCATCGAACTGCTCGTCTACCAGAAGTTTGCAACGGTCAACGGGGCCGAGGCAGTCAATGACCTGCAGTGACGCCGGCGCGTCCCGCTGGCTGCTCTGGCCCGTGATGGCGGTCGTGCTTGTCGGCCCTGCTGGATGCATCAGGCCGCCGCTGCTGGTACCGGTGAAGGGCGTTGTGCTCCTCGATGGCAAGCCGCTCTCATCTGGGGTCGTGCAGTTTCAGCCGGCTGCGGGGCAAATGGCCTCCGGCGTGATCGAAGGCGACGGCACGTTCACGCTCTCCCGCCACCTGCCCAACGACGGCGTGCCGCCCGGCACCTACCGGGTGGCGGTGACCGCCTTCGACCCACTGGCCGAAGTACAGGCGGTCGAGAACCTGATCGTGCCGGTGAAATACACGAGATTCGGGTCGAGTGGCATCGAGTTCACCGTGTTCCCCGGCACGCTCGAACCGCTGGTCGTCTCACTGTCGTCCGAGGCCGGTGCCGACGAGCCACGGGCGTTCAACGGCGAGGGAGCCGCCACCGGCACGTCGGCATCTGAATCATCGAACACCCCACCACCGAACACCCCTGGAGAAGACGCCCGTGGCACTCCCAACACGAATCTGGGCGGCGCCTGACGTGGCCCGCCGCGACCTGCGATCGCTGACCTGGTACTGTCACCGGCGAGCGGTGCCGCTTGTCATGATCGCGATGGCCCTGGCCGTGCTGACCTCGGCCGGCGGTTGCAAGCGAAACCCGCGGGTGGTCGCCGTGAAGGGGAAGGTGCTCTACAACGGCCAACCGCTCCCCTTCGGCAGCGTGATGTTTCAGCCCGACAAGGGTCAGCCGGCCATGGCCGACATCGCCACCGACGGCACATTCACGCTCTCGTCGTATGGGCCAAATGACGGCGCCGTCCCGGGCAAGCACAGCGTGAGCGTCTCCTGCTACGAGGGCCACCGTCCCGGCAAGGCCAGCGGCGATTCGCTTGGCAAACTGCTGATCCCGCTCAAGTACACCCGCTTCGGCAGCAGCGGCCTCACGGCCGAGATCCAGGACACCGCGGGGAAAGAGCCTCAGGAGGTCGTTCTCGAACTCACTGGCCCGGCCGTGACGTTCAACTGACGGCCCGCGCTGCACGCGATTCGCCCGCGGCCTTACGGCCGGTCGGCTTCACGTGAAAACGGCTTCAGCGCTGCGGACGGACATCCTGGCGGCGGGCATTGGTGGCGCAATGCACGTTGCCGTGGTTCTTCTGGTACACGCCGTCGTCGATGAACTCGACGCGGTCGGCACCTGCCGCGAGAAACCGCTCGCGGCAGATCTCTTGCACGCCGCTCGGCATACCGGCTGAGCCGCAGATCACGGTGCCATTCACGACCAGCGCGTTGACGGGATTGCTCCAGAGCGACGAGGCGTCCGTCACGCCGCCGTCGTCGAGCAGGCCCGCGGCGGGCACATCGAAGGCCACGGGCAGCCTGACCACCCGGGTCTCATCGAGGCCGAGCAGAGCGAGCAGGCCGGTCGCACCAGCTTCGCCCGCCTCACCCGCTCGCGGAGCCTTGTCGTCGCCCACAAGCATCGCGTCGATCGCCCGCGCGATCCGGGCATTCGCCTCGCGGCGGCGGCCCGACTGGGGCTCCGCGGCATCTTGATCGCCGAGCAACCGCAGGCCCTCGGCGGGATCGGGCACGAGGATCACGCCGCGGCCGTCTTTCCCGGGCAGAAACGCCACGATCTCGTCGGTGTGCTTGATCAAGAGCCATGATGTGTCGATCCACACCGGCGGCTGGGCACGCTGGGCCGTCAGGAAGGCAACCGCATCCGGGTGAAACGAGCCGCCGGTGAGCCGGTTGCGGCCGTAAATCACGCGGCCCTGCTGGTGCGCCGCCGTTGGGACCGACGCCTCGAGGTTGCCATACCAATCGGCCCAGGCGTCGCCCCCGGCGAGCGGCCGCGGGTTTGCCACCTCGGCCACCGCCACGTCGGGCCCAAGAAGCGTGGGCGGAAAACGGTCGTGCCCGCGGAGGCCGGCGAGCACCACGTGCATCGACGAGTCGGTGGTCGCCGTAGCGGCGATCTCCATCGTGTCTTGCATCCACATCTCGCGCCAGTCCAAGGTTGGATGCGCTACAAGTGGCACGTCGAGGGCCTCCAGGATTTCGCGAAGCCGCGCGACGAAGGCGGCGTTGTCGTAGCGGCCGGTCGCGACAAATGCCTCGTCCACGCGCGCCGTGCCTGGCAGGAGCCGCACCGGCGCCACGCACACAAGGAGATCGTGAAACGCGATCGGGCCATCCGGTCCTTCAAACGTGACGGCCACATTCCCTTGGCCCGTCCATGCCTCGGGCATGCCGGCCCAGTCGCGGGCCTCGACGTGAACCGTCAGGTCGGCCGGCCCGTTCTCAGCCAATGGCCACTCCGCCCGCCCCAGGCCGAGGTGTCGCCAGCCCTCGCCGTCTCGCAGAAAAAACCGCAGCGGCGCGTCGTCCGCCATCACCCGCACCAGCCTCGCGCCGGCAGGGCAGGGGACCACGATCGGAGTGAGATCGCGCTCGTCGGCGGCGCCGTTGACTTGGTCGTCGTCGGCGTCGGGACGGCCGTCGCGGTCGTCGTCGTCGCGGTTGGCGAGCACCGCGATTCCGTCAGCGGGGCAGGAGCGGCCGACGGCCGACAGGATCACACCCGCGGCCATCGCCACGAAGGCGAGCCGTACGACAGCCGGTTTTGCGTGGGACATAGCCGTGGTTTTATCATCCATTCATGATCGAGTCGCCCGCCGCGTTCGTTGCACTGCTCCTGCTGCTCGCTGGCGTATTTCCGGCGGTGGCGGCCCGCTTTCCGGCGCGGGTGTTCGAGGTTCTCCCACCGATCGTGCTCTCCTACGCGGCATCGACGGCGCTTGCCATGGCGGGCTGCTGGCGGTCCACGCCCGAGATCGACGCCGTCAGGTCGACGATCCTCACGCACCTCCTGCCCGCGCTCGTGTTCCTGCTCCTGGTCCGCTGCGACCTGCGGGCCGTCGTGGCCCTCGGCCCCCGCATCCTGCTGGCCGCGTTCTGCTCCACGGTCTCGATCCTCGCGGGCATCGTCGTCGCCTGGATGCTCTGGCGATGGTGGCTGCCGGCCGACGGCTCGCGGGTGCTCGCCTCGATCGGGGCCACGTGGATCGGCGGTACCGCCAATCTCGTGGCGGTGAGCCGCGCGATCGACGCCGAGCCCGACGTCGTGTCGCTCGCGCTGCTCACCGACACCATCTGCTACACGGCGTGGGTGCTCGTGCTCTTCGCCAGCGTGCCCTTCGCGCGTCGCTTCAATCAATGGGCCGGCGCCACGCCGGCAGACGATGTCTCTGGCCACGCCAACCCCACCGCGTCGACGGGAAGGCTCGTTCCCGGCGACGTGCTGGTCTGGCTCGGTATCGGCCTCGTGGTGGGAACGCTCGCCGCCGCCGCGGCGCAGCGGATGCCGCCAGTGGCCTCGTTCACGCCTACCTCGTGGACGCTGATCCTCGCCACGGCCACGGGCTGCGCCGCCGCCCTCACGCCGCTGGCCCGGCTGCCGGGCTCCGACAGCGTGGCCTCGGCGCTCTTGGGGGTGGTGATCGTGACCATGGCGTCGCAGGCCAACGTCGCCGGCCTCGGCCGCGCCCCAGTGTTCGTGGCGGCGGGATTCACGGTCCTCGCCTTCCACGCCGCGGCGATGGTGGCCGCCGCGAAGCTGCTCCGGCTCGACCTCGGCCTGTGCAGCGTCGCGTCGCTGGCCAACGTCGGTGGCGTCGGCTCGGCCCCCATCCTGGCCGCCGCCCACTCCCGGGCGCTCGTTCCCGTGGGGATCCTCCTGGGCCTCCTCGGCTACGTTGTTGGAACCGCGGCGGGCCTCGGCCTCGCGGCACTGCTGCCCGCCCTCGGCTCCGGTGGCCGCTGAGATGGCTTCTCAGTGACACTCGCGCGGGGCAACGGGGACGCCCACGGGCGGAGCCTCTGGGTATGATCACGTCGACCGCCGCTCGCGCTTCTTACCCTTCTCGCTCACCACCGCCATGAAGATCACAGGCTTTCGGTTCGGCCGGCTCCGCGTGCCGCTGAAAACACCGTTCAAGACCTCGACCCGCACGGTCGATGCCATCGACGACATCGTCGTGATGATCGACACCGACGACGGCCATGTGGGCTACGGCAGCGCCGCCGCCACCGCCAGGATCACCGGCGACACCCACGGCGGGATCCTCGATGCGATCCGCCACCACCTGGCGCCGCTGCTGATCGGGGACGATGCCGAGGACCTCCATATCCTTACCGGCCGGATCCGCTCGGCCCTCAAGCGCAACTCGAGCGCGAAGGCGGCCGTGGACATCGCACTCCACGACCTGTTCGGCCAGCGTTACGCGGCTCCCACCTACCGGCTGCTTGGCGGCGGCGAGCCCGCGATCACCACCGACGTCACGATCAGCGTGGACTACATCGACAAGATGGTCGCCGACGCGATCGCGGCGGTGGAACGGGGCTTCGAGGCGCTGAAGATCAAGGTCGGTAAGGATCCGGGCGTGGACGTGGAGCGCGTCAAGGCCGTCCACGCGGCGATCGAAGGGCGGGCCGTGCTCCGGCTCGACGTCAACCAGGGCTGGACGGCGAAGCAGGCGGTTCGGGCGCTGCACCAACTTGAAGACGCCGGCGTTAAGCTCGACATCGTCGAGCAGCCGGTGAAATCATGGGATATCGCCGGCATGCAGTATGTGACCGAGCGGATCGACACGCCCGTCGTCGCCGACGAAAGCGTCACGAGCATCACGGGCGTGGCGGAGATCATCCAGCGGCGAGCGGCCGACATCATCAACATCAAGCTAATGAAGACGGGCGGCCTCACGGATGCCGTGCGGATCGCCGACCTGGCCGCCACCTACGGCGTGGAGTGCATGATCGGCTGCATGCTGGAGGGGGCGATCAGTGTGGCGGCGGCGGCCCACCTCGCCGTCGCGCGAGCCGACGTCATCACGCGGGTGGACCTCGACGGCCCCACACTGGGTCGATTCAACCCCGTGGAAAGCAACGTGTGCTTCGCGGATGCCGAGATTACCATTGGCGACGCCCCCGGCCTGGGCATCACCAAGGTGCACGGCCTCGAACCGATCGACGCCTGATCTCCGTCCCCGGCCCCACCCATGACAGCACTTGCCAAGCTACGCACCGAACGCGGCCGCATGTCGGCGATGGACCGGCGGGTCGCGGACTACATCCTCGCCAACTCGCACCTGCTCCGCGACTACTCTTCGCAGCAGCTGGCCGACGCGCTCAAGATCAGCCAGTCGAGCGTGGTGAAGTTTGCGCAGCGGCTCGGCTACAAGGGCTATCCCGACCTCAAGCTCTCGATCACGGAGGCAGTCGCCCGGGCCTCAGCCGTCGATGACGCCGTTCGCGTTGCCGCGGCCCCCGGCGATGACCCCGACGCCGCCCGGGCCGAAGCGCTCTGGCAGAGCAAGACAGACGCCACCCGCGAGACCCGTGGCCTCGCCCGCGGCGCGGCACTCGCTGAGGCGGCCCGCTGGCTCGCGGAAGCCGAGATGCTCTTTGTGGCCGGCGACGGAATCGACGGCGAGGCAGCCCGCAGCTTTGCCGGACGGATCGCCCTGCTTGGTCACCGGGCGGTCGCCCACAATCAGCCCCACGACCTGCTCGCCAGCCTCTCGGCCGCCACTCCGCGCGACCTTCTGCTGGTGATCTGCGGACACGGCGGCAACGAGTGGATGCGGGCCTGCCGCGAAATGCGGACCGCGGGCGGAAACGTGCTCGTGCTCGCGCGCAAGCCCGGTCGGCTGGCGTCGGCAGCCAACGCCTGCCTCGCGGTTTCGGCGCACGACTCCCAGCCGCACATCGAGGATCTGCTCTACGAGGCCGCCATGCGGCATCTTCTCGACGATCTCTTCCTGCGGGTCATCGCGATGAAGCCGGAGTCGCTTGAGACGTTTGTCGCCAACCGCCGCCGGATGCACGACGACGCCGGCGAGTGACGCGGGAGCGCGTGCCCACGTAGCTCAGGTTGGCAACCTGAGCCCGTTTTGTGCACAGGTTACCAACCTGTGCTACGTGCCTGATGTAGCTCAGGTTGGCAACCTGAGCCCACTGGCGCACAGGTTACCAACCTGTGCTACGTGAAAAACGACGCGGCGGGGCGTCACTTCACGCCGAGCGTTTGCCAGGCGTAGCGAAAGAGATTTCGCGCGTCGGCGTAGCGGGCTTCGGTCGACGTGCTGCCGAGCACGACCACGATCAACCGCCGATCGCCCCTGCGGCCACAGGCTGCCAGGCAGCAGCCCGCGGGCGTGGTCGTGCCCGTCTTGATGCCCTCGTAGCCCTCGATGCCGAGCAGCTTGTTGGTGTTGTTCCAAACGACCTCGCGGCGATAGCCGTCGATGTTGTCGATGGTCGCCGTCCGGCGACGGGTTGCCACGATCTCGCGAAACGCCTGATGCTTCATCGTCTCCCGGGCGAGAGCGGCGATTTCGCTGGCCGTCGAGCCGCAGCCCTCGACCGTGAGCCCGTGAGGATTGCCGTAGGTCGTGCTCCGTAGGCCGAGCGCGGCAGCCCGGGCGTCCATCGCGGCCACAAACCGGCCGAGCGGGTCGCCGGCGCCATCGAGCCGGCCGCCGACGTGCTCCGCGAGCGCGACCGAGGCATCGTTGCCCGAGGGGAGCAAGAGCCCGTAGAGCAGGTCGCCCACGCTCACGCGGTCGCCCGGCCGTAGCTGTGCCATCGAGCCCGTCTCGGTGCCAGCACGGGCAGACACGCTCACCATCTCAGCGAGGAAGCCGGCGTCGGCGGCGGCTCGCTCCAGCACGAGCAGGGCGGTCATCAGTTTCGCGACGCTCGCCTGCTGCCGCTTCGCATCCGCCTCGTGGCCGAGAATCAGGTCACCCGAATCGGCATCGACCACCGCCCACGCCGCGGCCGTGACGACCGGTGGCCCGGCGGGCATGTCGGCCGGCGCGAGTGCCGCCAGCGGCGCAACCGCTTCCGTGCCGCTGACCACCGGCCCGAGCGCCCGCCACGTGGCGGCATCAACCGCTCCCGTCTCCGGCAGACCGACCACCTTCTGAAACGACCGCACGCCGGTCGCCGTCGCCGGCCCAAACTCGCCATCCACGCCGAGCCGCTGCCCCTCCGGAAGCCGCGAGTTGAGACTCCGCTGCAGTTCCTCGACCAGCTTTCCGGAACTGCCGACGGCGAGAGTCCGGGGCTCCATCGGCCGCCCTTCGGGACCGGTCTTCTCGAAGGCGTCGAGGGTGGCCCGGGCAAACTTCGCAATCAGGTCGTCAGCCGGCCCGCCGGGCGCCTTGCGGTCGCGGTTCTCTTTGGTGAGCAGGCAGAAGGCGATCGGACCGGCCGGACCGAGGATCACACCTGCGTCGGTCCGCACGCCCGACACGAGCCCCGTCTTGTGGGCCACCTTCACGCCGCTCGGCATGTCGCGGCTCGCGGTGCCACGGTCTTCGCAGGCCAGCATGTGATCGAGCATCGCCGTGCAGGCTCCCTCCGCCACCACGCCGTCTCGCTCGAGGTCGCGGCCGTGGATCATTCCCATCAGCCTCACCATGTCGGCCGCCGTCGCGTTGCCGAGGCCGAACTCCCGGCTCCGCTCCGGCTCGAGCGACGCCTCCCGCCGGTAGACGAAGGAGTTGAGCCGGATGCCGGGCAAGCCGAGCCGGTCCAGCACCTCGTTGGTCGCCGGCAGGCCAATGCGGCGGATGACGATGTTGGTCGACGTGTTGTCGGATGTCGCCATCATCATCCGGATCGCATCCCGCAGCGTGAACGTCGCCCCCGGCGAGAGCTTGTCGATCACTGCTGATCCGGGCACCACATCGTCGGCCGCGAACGTCACCTGCTCATCGAGCGCCACCCGCCCCTGATGGGCCGCCGCGTAGGCCGCCACCATCACCGGCGCCTTCACGAGGCTCGCGGTCGGCATCGGCCGATCGGCCGACGACGCAAAACCCTTGCCCGTCTCCAAGTGGCGGACCGCAGCGGCCACCACGCCCTCATGCGCCGCAAGCAGCGGCTGCAGTGAGTCGCGGAGCGTCTCTTCCACGTCGTCGGCCTGCACCGTCGCTCCCGGCAGCAGGAGCAGCAGCAACGGCAGCAGTCGCCTCGGCGCGATGGCGTCTTTCGTCGATCCCCACCCTGTCGCCCGCGTCGCGATCATCGCTGCCTCCGGTCCAGTCTCAGGCAAGCGGCAGCGGCCCATCCAACAGCTCCACGCCTGTGCCCGCTCGGTCAGGATATCGCCGCAGGCCGCCTTCGACCACGACGCCCGACGCGATGTCGCTGGCCAGCAGGGCCGCCCCGTCCATGTCCACGAAGTCGAGCTGCGGCACGATCTGAGCGAGCGCCGAGATGCCGACGGACGATTCCGTCATGCAGCCGCACATCACGTCGAGCCCGAGTTCGCGAGCCCGGGCGATCATCCGCCGCGCGGGGGCGAGCCCGCCACACTTCACGAGCTTGACGTTGATGCCGTGAAACCGTCCGGCACACGCGTCAACATCGGCCTCGACGCCACAGCTCTCGTCCGCAAACACGGGCAGGGCCGAATGCCGCCGCACCTCAGCCATGCCGGGGTCCTCGGCGGCCAGCGGCTGTTCGATGAACTCCACGCCCAGATCCGCGAGTGGCCCGGAAAACTCGATCGCCTGCTTCACGCTCCAGCCGCAGTTGGCATCAACGCGAAACGGCTTGTCGGTGTGGCGGCGGAGCTCGCGGACAATCTCCAGGTCGCGATCGGTGCCGAGCTTGATCTTGTAGATCGGCCACTCGGGCACCTCGGCGAGCTTCTGCACCATCCGCTCCGGCGTGTCGATCCCGATCGTGTAGTTGGACGCCGGGCCCGCGGCAGGGTCGAGGCCCCAGAGGCGGTGCAGCGGCTGATCCTGCCGCTTCGCCCAGAGATCGTGGGCCGCCATGTCGAGGGCGCAGCGGCCAAACGTGTCGTCGCCGAGGGCGGAGCCGATCGCGGCGAGAACCACATCGAGGTCGTCTGCCGCCACGCCGCGGAGCAGGGGGGCCGCGGCTGATATCTGCCGGGTCAGCGATTCGACCGTGGCGCCGTAGTAAGGATTGGTCGTCGCCTCGCCGTAGCCGAAGCACCCTCCCTCGTGTAGCTGCACGACCACGGTGTCTTGCACCTCCACGGTGCCCCGCGAGATCGTGAACGGGTGGCGAAGGGGCAGGGCGAATGCACGAACGACGAGATCGATCACGTGCCTCGTCTCCGGGCCGCGAGCGCGAGCACCGCCTCGACGAGGTCGTTGCTGCCGTGCCGGATCGGGTCGGCCACGGGCAGCCCGAGCCGCTGCCGCATCCGCTCCCGCTCCGCGTCGGCTTCCACCGCCGTGAGCCGCCGGCTGTTGATCGCTACGCCGATCACGCGGCCGCCACCGCGAAAGGCCGCCATCCGTTCATAGGCTTCGATCACGCTCTCGAGCGGCGGCAGGGCGATATGGGGCAGGCCCATGTGGTGCGGCCGGCCGGCCTCGTACACGAGGATCATGCCGTGCGGGTCGCAGCCGTGGAGCAGGCCGAGCGACACGCCCGAATACTGCGGGTGCGTGATCGTCGCCTGTCCCTCGACTACCAGCAGTTCGTGGTGCTGGTGGGCAAGGACCTGCTTCTCGACGGCGCCGTTGACGAAGTCGGAGATCACGCGATCGATCGGGCAGCCGTCTCCCTCGATCATGATCCCCGTCTGGCCGGTGGCGATGAACTTGGTGTCGGTGCCGCGGGCTCGGAGCGCCCTCGTAAGCTCCACCGACGTGACCATCTTGCCGACGGAGATGTCTTGGCCGATCGTGAGGATCCGCAGGCACCCCTCGCGGAGGGGCGGGCACTTCGCCACGTCCCGCTCGTCGTTGCGGCGGACGTCGCGAATCTCGACACCCCGGCTCCGGGCCGCCGCGGCAAACTCGGGATCGTCGGCCACGAAGTCGTGCAGCCCCGACACGATCCGCATCCCGCGGCTGATCGCCGCCAGGATCACCGGCCGCCAGGCAGGCGGGATTCGTCCGCCGGGGGGCGCGATGCCGACGAGTAGTTCGTCCGCCGGCCCGGCCTCGTCGAGTGTTGCCACCACGGGGATCGAGCCGCCCACGCCGAACAGGTCGTGGGCCGTGCGGCCCGCCTGCGTCGAGTCGAGGATCGCCGCGATCTCGGGCGTGCGGTAGCGGAGCAGACACGATGCGGTCTTGCCGGCGGCGGGCTCGCTGTGCCCCTCGGTGAGCAGGACGATGCGGCGGGAACGGTCCGGGGAGGTCATCAGATACCGGCGGGGTGGGGGCGGGATTCCACGAATATCCGCTAGGCGTCAGGGCACCGTCAACTCTCGACTGGCCGTACGCCGCGGTTTACAACTTGGCCTTCGTTCTTCCTCCTGCAGGAGCCGCGCGATGACGGGTGGGCAACGCGTGTTTGCGGGGCTGGTCGCCGGCGCCGCAGCGGGATTGGCGCTTGCCCACTTCGCGCCCGACTGGATCGCCCCGGTCGACATGGTCGCCAAGCCGCTCGGCACGCTCTGGCTGCATGCCTTGCAGATGACGGTCGTGCCCTTCGTGCTTTCGCTCATCATCGTGGGCGTGGCCCAGGCGGCCGACGTCGCAGCCGGTGGCCGGATCGCTCGCCGCACGGTGATGTGGATCGTGTTGCTGGCATCGGCTTCGGCGGCCTTCACGGCCGTCGTGGCTCCGGCGCTCTTCGCCGCCTGCCCGCGGAGCGGCGACCTCGTGGCCGCGATCCAGCCGACTGATCCCGTAGCCCCCGCCGCACCGCCGGCGGCAGGTTTCGACCGGATCACCGCGCTGGTGCCAGTGAACGTGGTGGCGGCGGCAGCCCAGGGGGCGATCGCGCCGCTGGTGGTGTTTGCGCTCTGCTTCGCCTTCGCCCTCACGAGGCTGCCGCCATCCCGCCGGGAGCCAGTGATCGCGCTGGCGCACGGTGTTGCCGACGCGATGGTGGTGATCGTCGACTGGGTGCTGCTCGCCGGTCCGCTCGGCGTGTTCGCGCTGATCTTGCCGGTGGCAGCGCGGGCAGGAGCAGGCGTGCTCGGGGCGCTGGGCATCTACGTGGCGGTGCTGATCGCCGTCTACCTGCTGATCACGGCTGCGGTCTACGCCGTGGCCTGCCTTGGCGGCGGCGAGTCGCTCCGCCGGTTTGCGGCGGCCGTGCTGCCGGCGCAGGCTGTGGCAGCGGGCACGCAGAGTTCGCTGGCGAGCATGCCGGCGATGATGAAGGCAACGGCCACGCTCGGCTACCCGGCGCGGGTGGGCGGGCTGGTGCTGCCGCTGGCCGTGTCGCTCTTTCGGATCACGAGTCCGGCACAGTACCTCACCGTGGCGAGTTTTATCGGCTGGGCGCACGGCACGCCCCCGGATCCCTGGTCGCTCGCGCTGGCGGCGGTGCTCGCGGTGGTGATCAGCCTCGGCTCGGTGGGCCTGCCGGGGCAGGCGAGCTTCATGGGCACGACGCTTCCGGTGGTGCAAGCCGCGGGCATGCCGATCGAGCCGCTGGGGCTCTTACTCGCGGTG
>Ga0209597_1000925_pt1 | contig 19186 bp, 18 predicted proteins | sample M_140625_MF_Meta_FD_187316 | JGI IMG/M metagenome (GOLD analysis project Ga0209597, IMG submission 187316) | Freshwater microbial communities from Lake Montjoie, Canada to study carbon cycling - M_140625_MF_MetaG (SPAdes) (version 2) | ecosystem: Environmental > Aquatic > Freshwater > Lake... | reverse complement strand
ATAACTTGTGAAAGATATAAATATGTATATAATGGTTGGGTAAGGACAATCATTGATAAAGTGATACCAAACGATTTTAAACAAAGAACCCCTTGCGAACTGATGCCTTATGATTGGAATATTCAAAAAGATAATGATTTTTGTTTAAATAATTCTACGTGTATCCCTGATATATGGGATACAGTTTTACGCCCCGTCATGATTAATAAACTAAGGAAAACTGAATTATGCTTTAATTTTAGCAAAGGTAGCAGGATATTAATATACGTTCGTCAAGATACTACTTGTGATGATAGATACTACTGATGATAAAGAGTCATGTAAGTATGATACATTTTATTCTTTATCTCTAAATTAAAACTGATATACAACATACAATCCTAACGCTTACATAAAGCGATGGAACAGATTTACATTTTGAAGTTGAGAGGAGGAAAGTATTACATCGGCAATACGAGGAATATAGAAAGAAGATGGGAAGAGCATATTACAGGTCGCGGTGCAGGATGGACGAAGAAACACATACCGATCTCTTTGATTAAAACAATAAAAAGCACATCACAGTTTGACGAAGACAAGTATGTAAAGGAATATATGGCGAAATACGGTATTGAAAATGTTAGAGGTGGAACATATTCCAATATAGATTTGGACACGAATAGCATCGCGATATTAGAAAAAGAAATAAGACATTCTAAAAACCTATGTACGAGATGCGGGAGTGACTCTCATTATATAAAGGATTGCTATGCGAAAACCAATGTTGATGGAGCGTTGATTGTCGTAAGCGAAGATGTAAAAAAAGAACCTGTAATTCATAAAACGAAGACAAAAAATAAAAAGAGTTGGAGTAGTGATTACGATAGTTATAGTGACGATAGCGAATATGGAGACGATAGCGGAGATGAAACTACAAATGTTCTTATGGTAATGACACCAGGTATACAAAATATGTTAGATATACAGAATATGAAGAATGATATTATGGAATTGAAAAACGCAATTCGCAAGTAAAATACCTTATATTCTATCCACCGTGTCAACTGTCGCTACTGTAATTACCTGAAGCATTTCCCTATTCCTTATATACCAACGGGTCACAAAGTAAATCGCTATTGTATCCGTTGTTAGTTCAAGTAAGAACATATCCACCTGTGCGAGTAACATATGGATATAGATGAGCCAATCAAACCATGAATAAATCGTGTTGATAATGGATATTTCATATTGTTTTTTTATTTTTATTTGTTCAACTACGTTCGCATTTTGGACATTCAGGGTAATCCAAGGAGCAATTACGTTATGATCTAGATTGCGTATAATCGTATTAAGAACTGCGTATAAAACAATTAAACAATATTTATCGGGCGTATCAATGACAATGCCAAGAATCTCCAAATCTGGATTCGGTCCAAAACGGTAGAACGATTTATCACCTGTAAATTGCTCAGTATTCGCAAAGATATAACTTAGTAAAATGGTAAGGATTATAATCATCCACGCTGTTATAATACGCGATACGACTAATGTATTCATCGGTAATTACTAAGGATTATATCCAGTTATATCAGTTTTTCTTAGATTACATAAGACTATATTTTGTAATAATAGTAATATATAATGTTTAAACGAAATTATTTATTCGAATTGCCCGACGATATCCAGACGTTGATTTATAAAAACCTTTTTACAAACTGTATTCTTTATTTCGTGAACGACCGAGGCATAAAATACCTGAATCGCTTATATATTGCTGTGAATAACACAAGCAATACGTGCGTCTATTCTATACCACCGAAAGGAATATTCGAATATAAGCGCGTAGCATCATTAGAATTAGAGGGATATTCTAATATTTGTAATTCTAAGACAATCTACTTAGATCGCACGCATTTACTGGCAAGTACGTTGCAACTCAAATGTGATACAATCAGTTATTACTTATTTCCGCTATTCACCGCTAATAAAACATTGCGAAATTACTTGAAATACCGATTAAATACAATCGCCAATAATAAGCGGATGATCACAAATATGAAAGTTTTGGAAGATCGCGTTGATATTGTATTTGCTAGCAAATTCACATGTAATGCCGATATTTATTATAATATATTTGTAGGTTATAATATACTATATAATTCGCTAAGTGAGATAATATATAGCGTAGAAAACGTATTTATGTTTAGTAAGTTCGTAGAACTATTTAAGTGGTTAGAAATAAATAACCGATTTGAAGGATATACAATATATAATCATAAAATAATCCCTGTCTTTGACATAAAAAATGATTTATGATTTATATGTATATAAATAATACTATTATATATAAAAATGAGCGGATATATCTATTGCGTTTCCAATGAATCAATGCCTTCTATACTTAATATCGGGATCACCACTACGGTTCCAGAGGTACAACTGGACGACATTAATGAATTGACTGGGAATTGGCGACCACCCACGCCTTATAAATGCGAATTCGCAAAACGTGTTTGTAATATAGACAAAAAAATTGCGGCAATTCATAGACTGTTTGCGTATTGCCGGATTCACCCGGAACGCGAGTTCTTTCACATGTCTCTTGAAGAAGCAAGAGCCGTATTTGATTTACTGGACGACGAAGACGATACAGGACTGTTTGAGAATAGGAAAGCGGAAATAAAGGCATTTGAAGAAAGAATGTTTGAATGTCTTTTCCAAAAAAGCGATGTTCTTGAAGCGGATTTTGTAAAAAGAAAAGCTGAACTCAGGGAGATCAATGAAACCATTGAGCAACGTAAAAATGAACTTGCGAAACTAAACACAAACACGATAACACAGACAGAGCACCCCAATTATATCACTGAATATTGAATAATCTATAAATTCCATACCATTCTTAGAACAATGAATGTATAAATATAGAGAACAAATAATGTATAGCGAAAACGTCGTTCAATATCTTCTGTATCGATATCTATAACCTTATATACCGTAGTTGTGGATGCGTTTTTTAGTATATTGTCAATCTTACAATGTATCTTTCGATAATCGTCTTCGCGATGTCGCAAGTCCATAAATAACTGGTTCGTTCTATTTTCATACCGATTTACAATTTTATTTATTTTATTATTATACTTTTCGGAAAAAGAGTAGTAATGATTCGAAACACGAATAATATCTTCATCCATATTCGCAATATACCTTTGAAAATCTCGGTTGTTGTATATTTTTGTCCGTGAACCGATAGAAGATAGCGATGTCGTCGTCGAGTTAAACGAATTGTGAGAAGTAAGCGAGTTTATCGAAGTAAGCGAGTTGCAAGAACGTCTCATATCCTTATCCTTTAACTATACCTTCATCTCCGTCATTTTTTATATGATTTCGCAAGATACTCTCGTTTATTCTTGAAATTACTTTTTTATCTGGATAGTAATAATAATAATTCGCATTGTTAAATAGCGTTCGCCATAGCGTATGTACGTAATTACATTTACATATAAAGAGCAGTCCTGACATATTAGGATACAAATCTTTTTGTATATCTCGGATCGCTTCATTCATATCAAATGTGTAGGAATATTTGGTTTTCTCATATAGATTATAAATATCCTTTGAATTTTTTATATTTTTCAGGAATGTTTTGTATAACTCAGGAATTACCAAGAATTTCATAGTGTCACAATAAAACGTCGTAAGCGTTTTACACCCGTCTTTGGAAAAATGCTCGGCATAGTATTTTATAATGAATGACAAATCCACGAACGTTTCAAAATCTATGCTATAGATATCTTTCGCATCAACATCAGCATTCGCGACTTCTATAAATTTATTGTCGTATTCGCGAGGTGTTATACATAGATACTTGTCTATTATTGTAGTATAATCGATCACCATATCGCGAAGTAAGTAATTATAAATAGACGATTTATAGATATACGGATGCTTTATACCATTTCGGTAATAGTTTTGAAATACGAAGTTGTCCTGGATACGTTTGGTAATTACACTCGCAATATTTGCGAGTGTTTCTTTTGATTTATAGATATTCGTAAAAATCTCTTGAAGTTTACTATCATGTAGTGTTACTACAAGGTTGCGCGCATTTACTTCACTCACCGCATAATAAGGATCACTTTTGATATTATGGTAAAATCGCAGATAGATATATTTTTTATAATTGAAGGATTGAAGAAAGTCTTGTAAATAAAAAAGAATCAATTCGTAGTAATTGCCTCGCGCTGTTGTATATGCTTCAATCTCTTCGCAAATGTTTTCAATATCTAGAGACTTTTTGTATTCATAACTCGCTATGTAATCATGATAATCCTCTACTGTTTCGCGATATTCTCTTTGTGTTGCTAAATTGTCATCATATTCTTTGATTACGCGCTCCCTTAGATCATCTGGTATATGATTATAGTTATGATGCGACATTATTATATATATTCCCCAAATATTTATATAGTAAAAAATGATATAAGGCAGTTAGTATAAGAACCAACACACAATGAAATCCCTTATTATTGTTGAAAGTTTTACAAAAACCAAGACAATCAAAAAATATTTAGGGGATCGCGAAGTATCCGTAGCATTCTCTGGTGGTCACATTTACAATCTGCCGAAAGACACATTAGGATTTGACACTGATACATGGGACATCCAGTATGTTCCCACAAATCCTAATATAATTAAGAATATTAAAGAGTTGGCAAAGAATGCCGACATTATCTATTTGGCAGCTGACCCCGATTTAGAAGGCGAAGCGATCGCCCACAGTCTTTATAAATGTCTTCAAAGTATTATAAAAAGCGGCGACAAAGTATGTCATCGCATAACCTTTAATGAGATTACAAAGAATGCCGTTATAAATGCCATTGACAACCCGCGAACAATTGATATGAACAAGGTAAATGCTCAGGAAACGCGAAGGATCGTAGATCGTCTGATCGGGTATAAAGTATCGCCTGTATTATGGAGCAAGTTCAATAAGAATTATCTTAGTGCCGGAAGAGTTCAAATCGCCGGACTGATTTTATGTATTAACCAAAGGAATCGCATTATAAATAAGGAAATCTTACCTTACTGGACGATCGATTGTCTCTTTAGCATTGGCGGAGACTTCGCTATTACCGGAAGTCTTCAACATAAAATAAGAGATATTAATACCGTAAAGGAAATTTTAAATAATGCGACGATTCCTACGAAATATGAGATTACGTTTGAATTGCACACAAGGAATGTTAGTCCTTCGCCGCCATATACCACTACAACGCTACAACAGGACGCTTATAATAAATGCCGGTTCAACCCAAAGACAACAATGAAACTCGCACAAGATTTATACGAACATGGACATATTACGTATATGCGCACAGATTCTACAAGTATTGCTGAAGACGCAAAGAAAATGATTTTATCTTATATAAAAGAAACTTTTGATACACCAACCACCACCTACGCAAAATACAGAACATACAAAACGAAAATCGCAAACGCCCAAGAGGCACACGAAGCGGTGCGAATCACGAATCCAAAGCACATGGGAATATCTTTTGAAGGCGCTACAAAAAATCACGAAAAGTTATATGAATTGATCTGGAAACGCACACTGGCGTCTTTAATGACCGACGCGATATATACGGACGTATGCTTGAAATTCACGAGCAAAAACGTATGCGATACCGATATATATTACGCAACAAAACCATTTTTAAAAGAGTTAGGATTCCAAATAGTATATAAGGAAAATGAAACAGTTGATAACTTAGATAATGTAGATGACTTTCTAAGTATTTTAAAAAAGAATATGATGACTGCGATATCCAAAGAATATTCATCTCAGGGAACAATAGAGGACATTCCATCTCTTTATAATGAGGTTCAGTTGATTAAGGAATTGGAAAAGGAAGGTATAGGGAGACCTTCAACATATGCGTCTATTATTGATAAACTTTTAGAGAAAAAATATGTGGAGATTGGTACAAATCCGCAACAAGAATACGAAATAGAATGCTTTAAGAAGAAGAAGTCTGGACTTGTTATGACGACAAAGAAGATTAATCTAGGCGGAAAACAAAAGGATCTCCTCGTTCCTACAGAGTTAGGTTTAGACGTTATAAAATATATATTTGAATTATTTCCTTATTTATGCGATTTAAAATTCACTTCCAAGATGGAGGATGAGTTGGATAAAATTATTAATGCGAGTATCACCAAAGAGGATATCTTAAATGACCTCTTTGCGAAAATTAAATCTTCAATTCGCGAGGCGGATGTTGATGTTTCAGCTGGTGGTAATGGTACAAACGTTACAAAGACATCACATGAAAAGACAGGGATCCTTACAACTCGCTATGGTGTATGCTATTACAACAAGGATACTGACAAATACACGAATATAGAACCTTATATCAAATGGAAGCAAATAACAAAGGAACAACTGACAGAACGCGATATTACATTTATAAGTTCTCTTCCAAAACCCGTAGAATATCTAGGAAAAAAGTATAATTTACATCTAGGTAAATATGGTATTTACCTTAAAGATAATAAAAATAATAATCATAAACTCGATAAAAAACTCTGGAACGATTATTACTAAATGTAACAACTTATATTCTAATAATATTATATTTGAAAGTGAAAGAGATAATTATGACGGAAAATCATCAAATGAGAAGGAAAGAATTGTATCTGGAATATTTGGAATTGAACATGAAAAACCCCCTTCTAAATATTTAAGAGCGAACGCAAAAAAACATGGAAGCGAACCAGCAAAATACCAAAAAGAGTATTCGAAAAAAGACATGTAAGCGCGCAAGCAAAAATATCACTTTCAAAGTTAATACCAAAAATCACGAATATCACAAAATTACCGAATGATCTTAAAAGATTAATTGTAGGAAAATTAAGAGATTTGACTCCAGTTGAAAAACAAATAACAACATAAGTTGGAAAGGTTTATCAGGAAACCCTTCTATATTTACGATTACTTAGTCGTATGGCGACATAGCATATACATATTTTTTTAATATTATTTTGATATGTAAAAAGAAGTCGAAAAGCTTAACTTGCATTTTGATTGTTTAATTCATTTATTTCAAATATTCCATCTACCCATCTTTGATGTTTTTCCCAATCATGTTCATTAATTTTACCCCATTCTATTTTTACTTTAATAGGAACTGAGAATAGATTATCTAAACATTGATAACTATTTAGATGATCAATGTTTAGATGATCATGTTGTAAATCATAGGTAAAATTAGAAGTATATAAATAAAAATATATTATATTATGTTTTTTAGCAAGAAAATAAAATATACGATTAAGCCTTTGTCTTAAAAGCTTGACTTGCCAAATATATTTCATGGCAAATATATCTTGAAAAAAATATTTGCCTTCTTTTTTATATTCATCTCTCTTTTTCTTTTTATATTCCCGGTTTTTGCGCAATGATTTTTCTCGTTCATTACCCATATTGGGATTTTTATGTTTGAGCAAATCATTCTCAAATTCTTCGTCTGAATGAATATAAGTTTCCCAATCTGGCCATGTAGTAGCATTATTAAAAATCTCATTTAAGAATTTTAAAAGTAGTCTAATATTTTCGTATCCAAAAAATAAATTTTTCAAACCACATTTAACTTTTTCTCTTGATAAATCATCATGTTTCTTCCTAATATTCCAAGATTTACTTGTTCTCTTTGGTGCATCGCGTAATAAAAGAAAGAGTATAATAGTTGCTGACTGATCCATTTGAATATTATGATAAATACCTAAATTATATTTTTTCCCAGGTGTAGGTATTTTGTATATTTGATACCAAGTATAAAGATCTCCAGCCTTCATACTTTGAAGATTTTTTATAGTTATAAATTTTCTATCACGATTATCTATTATTTTTAGATCACTAAGAACCTTGTCTGCTATAAAAAACATATCTTGCATTGCGAATCTGTCATATATATTACATTTATGGTTTATTTCCATATCTTCATCATCGTATAATCCTATTGTTTCACAATCGTGTAAATTTACAAATACATTTAATTTTTTTAAAGTTTGTAATAAGGCTAAAAATTGACTTAATAATGACGCCCTCGAAAATATCTCTATAAAACATATAGAAAAAATGTTAGGATATTCTCCTCTTATTTGTTTTATAGAACCTGGAGAATAAATATCCATATTATCTACGGGATCATATATATATGTATGACTATGCCCCCAGTAGTTTTTAAAATCAATTTTTCTTGCTGTCGCGTCTTTACCTTGTACTACATCATCAAACCCTTTTACTTCCTCGTCAATCAACAACCGCTGAAAAATTGAATTATTAACAATATCCCTTAGCTCGTATGTTTTATCAATATCATCAAATAGTTTTATTGCTTTTCCTTTTATTGCTTTTCCTTTTATTGCTTTTCCTTTTTTTGCGTTATAAGATTTTAAAAGTACTTTCTTTATGGCTTCTCTTTTTTTGTTTATCAAATCAGAAGTCCAATAATTTAATAACGGCTCTCTATCAAATAAGTTTGGTTCAGATCGTGCTGATTGTCTTGGTTGTGGTTTAAAAATATTACATAATGATTTATATACAATAACAAGCAATTTTTTCCAAGGAAATATAAAATATCGTGATAGGGTAACAATACCTATATGCGGGTCGGGATCTGGATCTGGTGGTTCTTCTAACGGGAATGAAGATGATTTTAGAGAAGGAGACGATGATATTGATATTGGAGAGATACGGGGGGAGTTACGATTCCATTCTTCTTGGATAAATCCAGGATCCGTATTATAGAAATAATCATCATCGGGATTCATACCCCCCTTCATAGACTTTTTTATATATTTTGGTTTACGAATATCATAACCAAAATTTAATGTATATAAAATATTCCATAATTTGACTCTTAATAATTCTTGATCTTCTTTATTTTTAGGTATTAATAAATTTTGTATGCTTCCGTTAATCTTGCTTTCAATTATTTCATTAAATGCTGTTTTAACTATATTATTACTATAATCCGCTAAATTATTTCTTTCTCCTTCATCTTTTTTAATTTTTTTAGCAATTTCTTCAGCAATTTCTTGTGCTTTATCCTGTAATTTTATAGCCGCCTTCTTTAATAGTTCATAAGAAAACATACTTCGTAATTTTTCATAAGTAAAATATTCGGGGGGATTATAAGGTTCATATTTAGATTTTTCATCTTTTAAAAAAGACTTTTCGTGATAAGGATTGAATTTCTCAACTTGTTTACGAGGGGTATACGCTTGAGATAAGGATTCTAAATTAATTTTCTCAACTTGTTTACGAGGGGTATACGCTTGAGATAAGGATTGAGATGACTTCGAATTAATTTTCATTATAATATAATATAATATAATATATTATTCTGTTTTATGCTTCATTATAATAATTTTTGTATATTATTTTTCATCTTCAAGGTTGAAGAATAAAAGATACAAATAAAAAATAAGAAACCCTTCTATATTTACGATTACTTAGTCGTATGGCGACATCCCCTTCTTACCTCGCATATACCACGAATACACATATTTATTTGTAAAATCAGGGTGAATTGTATCATTATGGTAATCCATATCAATACAATTATCAATTAACTTATTACATTTCTTACAATGCCATTTTCTATCTTCATTTTCCATCTTAGATTTATAGTATGTATATGTATAATAGATACATACTTATATCTATTTCTCTTTTTTAGATTTAAGATTCTTATTTAGTTTATTCAGTTCAAACGCGATGTTTGACAGTGAAGTCGCAACAGATACACCATATTCATCCGCAAAGAAATTATTTAATATATTATAGAGATCCTCACTGTTCATTCCAGCCTCTTCCTCATCATCTTCTTCCTCATCATCTTCTTCATCATCATCTTCTTCATCATCATCTTCTTCCTCATCATCTTCTTCGTCATCCTCTTCTTCATCTTCTTCTTCATCTTCTTCTTCATCTTCTTCTTCGATGTTGTCAATATTCTTGATAACATCCTTCTTTTTTTCTTTTTTCTTATCCTTCTCTTCGCTGTCCTCCGCGCCTTCCTCACATTCGCCGTCTACACATTCCTTGATATAGACATTGTCCTCTTCCTTGATAGTGCATCGCGCGGTTTTCTTGTTCTTTTTGGGTTTCGGCATACTTCCAGGCATACCTTGCATGCTTGACATACTTTGCAAAAAGGACATAATGTCAATGCCATTTAAATCATTCAACTTATCCTTGTTCATATCTTTCATCTATCTTATATATTAATATTATTTCTTATATATTTTTTATAAATTATTATATTAAGAAGATTGATAATGAATCGCTATTTATTATTTATTACAGGGTTTTTATTCGGAATATTTATTTTACTTGTTATCATATCATACAAAAAAAATAAAGATACAAAGGAAACCTTTGACAACGCGAAGACATTTAAAAAAACAAATATCGTCAAAGTTGAGAATATAAAAGAGGCTTTTGTGTCTATGGCGGATGATCCTGTTCCTTATGTAGCAACAAATGTTGATATAACAGATCATTATAATTTTAATAAATTGTTACGAAAACGCGAGATGAGAGTAATGATATCATCGTATGATAATAAGAATATTGACAGTGACAATTTAAAATGGATTACAGACAATAAAGATTATAATAATGATATTCAATTGACACTAAGTAGCAATGATATTGTAAAAGAGTTTAATAATATGAATCCGTTTGTAAATGGATACAATATCCACGATGTTAGCATTCAAGGACCCGCTAACGCTGTCCTGTTTGAGAAGACGAAAGAGATCACACAGTTTTCAATATTATTTATGTTCATGTTCAAACAGTTTCACGCTATTAAAAACAATTTATTTATAATGTACGGAGTTGATAACAAAAACATAGTGATCAACATAAAGGACAACGAGTTTAATAATAACAACTACTATAATGTAAATAATGATATGACTGTGAATGCGGATGATAATGAGTATAATGACATCAATAAAAGTATAAACTTATTGAATAATTATCATTATTACGAGAACTATGACATACTCTCTAACAAGGTAAAGGAGCAGAAGTCCTATAAACTCTCGTATTTTGAGAAATTATATACCATTGAAATCATAATAGACGACAGTGTATATAATATTAATGATATCAATATGGAGACGTTAAAGCGCGACATAACGTTTATTGGTTTAATAATGAACAAAGATAATGTCGTATTTCATTTGAATAATACGAAGTACGAGTTTACAAGGAATACCGACAACGCAATTCCAATTGGAATAGAGCCCTTCGTGATTAATAAAGAGAAGAGTTGCGAAATTGCCCTATATAACTTTGCGTTTTTTAATGAAGCAATTAGCGATAAAGACCTGAGGACCTATAAACTATATAATAAATATAAACTATATGGCGTTCATACTAACGAAAGCAAAGACGATATCAAAGCACCTGTTGCGATTGATAAGTCATTACCAGCGAACGCACCTGTGATCAATATACCTCAAGTGTTAGATATGAGTCCTCTTATAACAACCACAAAGGATATTGTAAATATCTCGAAATTATAATAGATAAATCTATATATAAAACTTAATTACATAGAATTATATAGATTTATCTACTATTATGATCAAAGCCGGGATTTTTATTTTGACACAGAATACAATTGAGAGGAAGGTATATTTGAAAACGAGCCTGTATTTCCTTTTTAAAAACTTTAACGCGAAATACAAATACCCTGTGATTATCCTTCACGAAGGAGATTATGGGGATGACGCGAAGAACGAGATCCTCACAGGAATACGAAGCGAATGCCGAAGTTTATTAACATTCAAGCAAATAGACGAAGGCGATTTTTGTATTCCACCGCATATAGACGTAGATAAAATGAATCGTATCATTGACCTACATGTGGTTCCCTACTGGCGTAATCAAAGGTATCGTTCAATGTGTAGTTTTTGGTTGAAAAACTTCTACAAATATACGACGGGGTATGACTATGTGATGCGCATTGACGACGACAGTATCATAGAAGAACCGATTAAATATGATTTATTTGAATTTATGAGAGATAAGGATTATATTTATTTGTCTAATATAATTCATTTGGATTGTAGTCTGTGCAATTACGGGATGAAGGACTTCTTTCTTACCCACTATAACGAAGAATGTAAACGAGAGAAACTCAAAGATTTATTTATGGATCATAAACTATCCAGTGAAAACGCCTATTTTGAGAATTTCAAGAAACTCTACAATGGCATTCATAATGAAGAATATACGGGTGATTCAGTAGAACTGAATATGCCTTTTATGTATTACAATAATTTTAACATTATTAGCGTGGATACTTGGAATACCCCTGAGATACAAGATATCGTAGAGAAGATTTTTGAACATGGGTATATCTATTATTGTAGATGGGGTGATGCACCTTTACAGACCATCATTCTATCATTGTATGATCACAATCGTATCACCAAAGTAAATTTCAAATATAGTAAGAGACTACAGCGCGAATCCTTCAAAGACGACGAAGGCGCCTTACACTCTTTTATGCCCAACGATTATCAAAATAATAGTTGCGTTGTACAAAATAAAAAATAATTGTAATGTAATTAATCAATCTCAGTTATACAGAGATCATCTCGATCGCTCGTTGTAGTATCCGTATCATCATTTCTTTTTATCAGTTCCGTTTCATAGAAATAATAGAATTGTTTCAGTTGTGTAAGCATTGTCTATAATGTATTTATACAGTTATTTTTATATATTTAATTTTTGGAAAAAATGATATAATATTTCTATTATTATAGAAATAAGGAAATGAACTTTGATATTGAAGCAATCAACAAAGACCCTATGGGATTTATCAAGAAGAACAAGAAGGCAGACATTATCGCCTTGCTTACGAAAGCTGACGACGCGTTTTTCAACATCTACGAAGACGGAATCGTAATCAAAGACGACATCTATGATGTAATTAAGGATTATATGAAAACCAAGTATCCCAAGGACAAATACTTTAAACGCATCGGGGCGGACGTGAAGAACAAGGTGGTTCTCCCGTATTATATGGGTTCGCTCAATAAGATTAAGGATAGCGAGGAAGAAATCGCAAAATATAGGGCGAAGTTTCCGGGGTGGTATTGTATAAGCGATAAATTGGACGGTGTCAGTTGTATGCTCGTATATACGTCTGGGAAAATCAAGATGTACACGCGTGGAAACGGCACAGAAGGGCAAGATATATCGCATCTTCTGAGTTATATGAAGAATCGTATTATGCGAACGCTATACGGTGATGAACTTCAAATATTCGGGCTTTACGACAATACCGAGATTGCGGTTCGTGGTGAATTAATTATTTCAAAGGAGAATTGGGAAGAACTGGGAAAGATGGGAAAGCAAGGTGCGAACCCTCGCAATACCGTGGCGGGTGCTATCAATAGCGACATTCTCAATAAAGATATATTGTCAAAGATAGATTTCGTGGCGTATTCGCTCGTTCGTCCGAAACTCATCGACGGAATTGATAAACTTCGAAATTTGCCAGAGTTTAATACAGTGTATAGCACTGGAACCCGTTTAATGACATTAGCAAACCTCTCGAAAATATTAGAGAAACGCCGTGTGGAAAGCGAGTATGTGATTGACGGTATCGTGATAGAGGAAGGAACCAAATATTACGAGGTTGAAAAAGGCAAGAACCCCGAACACGCGTTTGCGTTTAAATCCATCCACACGCTCGAACAGGTGGAAGTTATCGTATCCAAAGTGGAATGGAATGTATCAAAGGATATGTATATGAAACCAACTGTGATGTTTAATGAGATTGATTTGGACGGTGTCAAGATTAAACAGGCGACCGGGTTTAACGCATCTTATATTGTGAAAAACGTAGTAGGACCTGGATCAAGAATCATCATCATTCGCTCTGGGAACGTTATCCCGCATATACACAGCGTTCTTACACCATCAGCGAACGGTTCTCCAAGTATGCCTGGGGTGGAAGGTGTGAATTACAAATGGAACGATACGCGAGTGGATATCATTATGCTTAACAAGGATGGTGATAAAAACCGCGACTTTGACATTAAAAACCTAATCTATTTTATGAAAACCGCGAGTATCGAGAATATGGGACCCGGAAATATAGCGAAGATATACGATGCGGGTTTCGATGATATCAAGAAGATTGCGAACATCACGAAAGCGGACTTATTGACAGTCGATGGATTCAAAGAGAAGACAGCAACAAATATTATGAACGCTCTATCTGTTCTAAAAAATATGGATTGTTTAATCCTAATGGATGCCTCGAATATTATGGGACGCGGTTTCAGTTATAAAAAGATTAAATTAATTACAGACGTTTACCCTTCGATACTAATTCATGATAAAAAGAATCGGGAGATTACGAATAAACTGACGGTAAGTGATTTGACAAGCGTCGATGGAATTGCCGAAACATCTGCGAAGTTGTTTTTGGATAACTTGCCAAAATTTTATGACTTTTATGATAACTTAGGAATCAAATGTAAAGGTGTGGATACAGAACCAGCAAAGAATAATTCAAGTATTATGAATACAAATATAGTAGGCAAATCCTTTGTTTTCACTGGATTTCGCGATAAGGACTTGGAAGCGTATATTATTCGCATGGGCGGTTTTATAAAAACGTCCGTTAGTAAAAACACCGATTATCTTGTTGTTGCCGATTTAAATGACAATAGTGGTAAGGTAGATAAAGCGAAAAGTTTAGGCGTTCCTATAATTCTTCGCGATAACAGCGTATTTGATGAACCGAAACCTTCACCTCGTCGTATGACACCTCCTCCACCTGAACCTAAGGAACCTAAGAAAAAAGAACCTAAGAAGAAGGAACCTAAGAAACCTAAGGAATGTCCAGAAGGTAAGGTGTTGAACCCTATAACAAATCGCTGTATTAATATCCCGAAGCAGAATGTTGCACCTATACCGATACCTATAGTATCACCGATACCGATACCTATAGTGTCTCCGATACCGATACCTATAGTGTCTCCGATACCGATACCTATAGTATCACCGATACCGATACCTATAGTATCACCGATACCGTCGCGACATTCGTCGAGTTCTTCCATTTATCTACCGTCAAAAGATACATCACCATCAATATTTAAGGATATGCCAAGCGGAGAAGACCGATTCACGCTTATAACCTTTCAAAATCAATTTCGTCCCACAAAAGGCAAAGGTGTTAAAGTTCTATTTGCCGATCTTGACCATACACTTATAACACCTAAAGGGAAGCACGTATTCCCGAAGTCGCTTGATGATTGGATGTGGAAAAATAACGCGATCGTTCCAAAACTGAAAGACATGTATAATAAGGGGTATGAGATTGTGATTGTTAGCAATCAAAAGAAGATGTCAGGAGATGACGTGAAGATCAAGGCAACGATGATATACGATGACTTGAAACTACCCTTTGTGTTTATATCTGGACATAGCGATATGTATTATAGGAAACCGCAACTCGGGTTATGGGAAATACTAATTGAATATATATTTAAAGACGCAAAGAATATTGATATGCCTTCTAGCGTATTTTTAGGTGACAGCGAAGCAGATCTATATTTTGCCAGAAATACAAAAATCAAGTTTATACATACGGATTCTTTCTTCTTAGGCATTCAAGATGCGAAGTTTGCGAAGATTGAAGATACTGAGCATCCGCTAACAAAATGGATGTCCAATACTGTTCATAACTTACCGCCATTACGCGCATCATCAAAGCATCTCGTCGTGATGGTTGGATCTCCCGCAAGTGGAAAATCTTATTATTCAAAAGAATTAGAGAATAAAGGGTTTCTTCGTATCAATAAGGATAGTATGAAGACCGATAAAATAGCAGAGAATGCTTTTAACGCAGGAATTAAAGAAGGGCGTAGTATTGTGATAGACAATACGAATCCTACAAAAGAGACACGGGCGAAATGGATAAACGCCGCGAAGAAAGCATCCTATCATGTCTCTATCGTATGGATGAATTTCCCTATTTCCGTTGTAGAATATCTAGACAATTATAGGATTGCCAAGTATAAAAGTCAGGACTATCACGTTCCGCTTGTGGCGATGCGAGTATATTATAAGAAACTAGAAGTACCTACGCAACAAGAATGCGACACGCTCTTAGAAATAAAAACAATTAATGCTAGCGATATGCTTAGTGTCTGGGTATAAAGGGATAATGATTATATTAAATAAAGAATAATGCCGACACGCTATGAAGATCTAATCAATGAACTAAGAGACGAGTTAAGAATACGAAGGATTGGATATAATAGAATTTTAAGATTGATAAATAGACAAGAATACGAAGCCATTATGGCGATTGTTAATGATACTGTAATAAATCATTTAATAAATGAAATAGCGAATGAACAAGAATTGATTGGTATTAATGTGGCGAATACATTTAACACACTTGTATTGCTAAATGACCTACTTATTATATTCAATGAAGATCCTCAACCATCGCTTACAAAGGCGCGTAAATTATTTAAAAAGAAGGTTTTTATAAATATATATGATTTAGCTGCAAAGAGATATAACGGGAGATATAGAACAAAGCGACTTTTACTAAGCGATCTACAAAATGAAAATACTCATCTGCGTTTCCCTCTACACGTCGCAAAAAGTCACCCTGTATTGAAATGTTTTCTCTGGAAAATATTTTAAATAAAAAATGATTATATAAAGCGTATTATTTTCTTATAACTATAATAAAATGGAATTCTGCGAAATATGCGATAACATGCTTTATGTCAAGTCAAACGCACAAAATATGCTTGTGAAATATTGTAAGCATTGCGAGTTTGAAAAGGTAGAAACGAACACAAAGTGCGCTATCAAGATCTCAAAGACGATTTATAGTGAAGACGACCTGTTATACAACCAGCACGTCAATAAATATCTGCGTTTTGACCCTACGTTGCGTCGTATCAACGACCCTCACATTTCTTGTGCTAATGAGACGTGTGTCCAGGAGAACGCAAACAAACAAATTATTTATATTAAATATGATTCGAAGAATATGAAGTATCTCTATGTGTGCGAAAATTGCGGAAAAACATGGAAACAGGTGAATCCTAGTTAAGATATAAAAATAAAAAATGATACTAATAGATAGACATTCGATCGCCAAATGACGCTTATCTATAAACCTGCAAATATTGAAGATGTAAGTAAAATCAAGGATTTACTAGATAAAGAGGATAAGATATCCAAACCAATTATGACAATCTATGAGTTTGATAAAATTATGGGTATGCGAACCCAGCAATTGGCATCAGGTGCTCAGCCTTTTATTAATATGGGTGCAGGTAAATTAGTGATTGATAGCAATATGGAACTTCGCAACATCGCATTACAGGAACTAGAAGAGGGGCGATTACCCTATATTATAGAGAGGATTCTGTCCAATAAGAGGAAGGAGTATTATCGCGTATGCGATTTGAACCTTGTAGCGATCCGTGACAGGATGCGTAAGTAAATCATTTATATCTTATTTATTTATTTTTATTTATTATTATTAGAGTAATGAAAAAGAAGAGTAGCTTTATTCTTTGTGGTAAAAAAACTGTTCTTAATAAAACAAGAAATATCTATATAAGAGAGAAAGCGAAAGGGACATTGAAAACGAAAACAAAATATATTAAATATAAGGGTGAGTTCGTGAAATTAAAGAGTTTTGTAAAGGAAAAAGAAATAAATAGTAAAAAAAATAAAATATACAGGAAGGAAGAAAAGGGGGTATTATATTTTTTTTATGCGAAGGGCGGTGGATTAAAGGATGATGTAAAGTTTTATTATGACTATGAGCCAGCGCGCAATACTGTAAAACAAATCGCACAAATTAAAACGGTGATAAATACATTAATTGACACAAAGATACGAGATAAATATTATAATATATGTAATCTCGTATATACTTATAATAAAAACGGCAATAAAATATATATTAAGCCGCTTATAATAGTTAAGGAAGGGCATAATATAATTTTCAAGTTTTATTTCACAGTTGACGCATGGAAAAATCCTACGAATAATAATGAATTTATATGGATTGATATACCCATTCATATAACGCAATTTTTCTCGCATTATATGAAATATGGTAGCAAAGAGAGCAAGGATATATGGACGCATATTCATATAACGGCTGAAATGGACAAACTACAGAGTTATAGAATAATATCTAGTAGAAATGACTTGCAACACATCTATTTAATGGCAGGTTCAATTGGAGATGTAAGTATAATAATAAAAAATCATTGGAACTACATTTTAAACAACTGGAAAAAAGTAGATTTTGATATTCCAAATCGTGGATATACGGAGTTCCCAACCTATTACCTAATTAAAAATAATAGATGGAATAAAAATGAAAAAATATCGAAAGTCTTGAATCCAGATACAGATTATGATCATAGTATAACTGAGGGTATATCATCTGATTTAGCGGATTGTATCAATACAAAATTATATAGAATAATCATTGATATTTTAAAATATATAGAAGGAGATAAAACCATTGATATTACAACACAACGACGGGTAATACCCACTTTTTCCAAAAGACTTGATATAGATATATTTTGTAGTTTAGGAAGAGATGATATAGTACCCCAATATACACAACCATCACAATTACCAGTAAGACCATCGCAATCACCAGTAAGACCATCAAAATCGCCAGTAAGACCATCAAAATCGCCAGTAAGACCATCAAAATCGCCAGTAAGACCATCAAAATCGCCCCAAGAAAAAGCTACGCAAAGACGAAGGCGAGGAAAAAGAAGAAAACCGCTAGGAAGAGATGATATAGTACCCCAATATACACAACCATCACAATTACCAGTAAGACCATCGCAATCACCAGTAAGACCATCAAAATCGCCAAGACGACCATCAAAATCGCCAGTAAGACCATCAAAATCGCCAAGACGACCATCAAAATCGCCAATACGACCATCAAAATCACCCCAAGAAAAAGCTACGCAAAGACGAAGGCGAGGAAAAAGAAGAAAACCGCTAGACAATTAAATAAGTAGTTTTTATATATAAGTATTGTAATGATAATAAAAAAAATACTGGTCATTATCATAACATATTATATAT
>Ga0209597_1000924_pt1 | contig 19190 bp, 21 predicted proteins | sample M_140625_MF_Meta_FD_187316 | JGI IMG/M metagenome (GOLD analysis project Ga0209597, IMG submission 187316) | Freshwater microbial communities from Lake Montjoie, Canada to study carbon cycling - M_140625_MF_MetaG (SPAdes) (version 2) | ecosystem: Environmental > Aquatic > Freshwater > Lake... | reverse complement strand
TACGATAATATATTTTTTATCAGCACACAATTTTGACACCATAATAGATCACAATTATTATCATCTTGTAAATTATTTAACATAAATATATTTTACAAACTCGACACAATTTTTCGCATCTATTTGCTTCTAATTTTTTCTTTTATATATTACAAATTTGATTTATAATATATAATGACTAACAATAAATACATGTAAAAAAAATAAAATGTGACGTAAAATTGTGATAAAATTCAAAAAAAATTAGTAATTTAGGAAACGCAAAACCACGGCTTTGCTAATTTGGGTCCCATCCCAAATGTTTCCTAAATTACTACACACTCTATATGCTCTCAAATTTTATTTGTTATTTTACTTTTATAATCATCAGTCTCTTTATATAATTCATAACCTCTTGCATCAGATCGTCTATCGATTACATGTTTGTTCATCAATATTGATATTACTTGCCAAACTAACAAATTATTATTTTTTGCTATATCCAATATATTTAATTCACTATTTTTATATTGTATAACTATTGATTCATCTACTATCTCGCTAATCAAAATATTTTTATCTGTCTTTTTTATTACTTTCTTTTTCTTCTCTACCACATTTGGAATATTTAATTCAACTTCTAACTTTTCTTCACTTTTTACCTTTTCTGTTACCTTACATACTAACAAATCCTTAAATTTAAACCCAATAAAATCTATTGATCCTTTTTTACTTTTCTCAACAAAATTATTTACATCTACAAAATTTTTTACATGTGTTTTAAATTCATCTATTATCATTTTATTTTCATCAATGTATAATTTATTTTCCTTTTTAAATCTTATCCAAACTTCTGTTGATGTTAGTTTATTTTCATTATTACCATCATAAACCACAGTATCGTTCCACCATTCCTTTATTTTTAAACTCTTATCAAACGTATTCTTAGTTAATTCATTTGTAAACATACTAATGGCTTCAATTATATCATTTTCTATATCTTTAGTTATTAGTGACATACTAACTACATTTCTTTTCATCTCACTTAGTCGTTTTTGGGCCATTTTAATCTTTTGAAGAATATTATAATCTCTTTCTCTCAAATTTTCTAATTCTGTATTATCTATCTCTTTTGATTTATTCATTATTATATGTATCTCATTTGTCATATTCCAAACTATCCTTAAAACATCTATTGGATTCCTATTTGAATTCAAATTATTTACTATTAATATACATTTTAAACCTACATCTGTAATTATCCATTTACACATGATCGGAAATCGGTTCCAATCGCTTACACTTGATTCATATGAAATTAACCATGCAAAATCCATTGTATCATTTATGGATAAATCGTGCTCTATTTTGTCCAATTCTTTTTTTTGAACTTTGCCTGTGTAATTTTTTAAATCAACTAACACATTAAAATTTTCAAAAAATAAATGAAAGTCTCCCTTATGACCTTGATTTGATTTTTTTTCTATTTTATAACCTATAAAATCCTTAAAAGTTTCACTTAATAGTATAAAATTATCTTCACCTTCATCTCCCAATTTCTTACTAGATTTTGTTTCTGATTGTTTTAAAAATTTTTCGTAATTTTCTGTTATTCTTAAGACCTGTTTATCCTTATCATTCAAAATCATTTGATATTTTTCTCTTTCTTTATATATTTCCTGTTTTATTATTCCTTCATTATTAAACATATATTCATGTAGTTGCTTTTCTAGCTCATTATTTTTCTTTATTATTTCATTTAATTGTTTTTCATATATACCTCTTATTGATTGATCTAAACTACTATTTAGCTCTCGTTGCACTAACAAATTTACTTCTAGTTTTTTAATTTCCTCTTTTGATTCTTCATGAATCTTGTTATAAATTTCTTTTTGACTTAAACCTGCTACTACATTTCTGGCTTCTCGTATTATATTTGATCCCATCGATAAAATTAATGCATTTTCTTCAGGAGCAAATGTATTTATTATTTCAGGCACTTGCCAATCAAATGGCACACAAATATTGATCAATTTCGTTGTCATATATAATATTATAAACACTTGTCTTTATAATATTTTATTAAAAATTTAAACATATCGCCCAAAATAGTAGTAGAATGCACGTGCTTGGTAGTTGCTAGGAACACCAGCATAAGGTAGAGGCACATTGCGATAAAGTCTGCCAGAACCATAGGCTCTTGTGTCATTCTGAAATCCAGATCGTCTTTTGGAATGCATTATATTATAAGTATATATTATTTTAAAAGTAATTTAAAGACTCTTTAAGTAGCTTTTTTTTATATATATTATTTTCCGATTAACGTTTCTTTCGCTATATTTTTAAGTATTTTTACATAGTTTTTGTTAGTTTCATCTTCTGTTGAACCTGACATTGATTGACTTACTATTTTTAAATATTTATCATTATCTTTTGATTCACTATCTTTATACATTGGATGTTCTTTTGTCCACTCATTTATTTGTTTTATATTTTTATGTGCTACATGTTTTATTGCATTTGTTAATATAGTTTTTTCTTCATTTTCTTTATTCCATTGGTCATTACTTTTTACATATAATGTTTCTCGTTTTAAATCAGAACAATGAACTGGACGGTCAGGTATATCCATTTGTTTTAAACCATTAATAAATATCTTTGATATACCATCTGCATAACCTAGTTTACCTGTTTCTTCTAAATCTTTGATTCCTACCTGCAATTGACTAACAAAGTCCATGATATTCATTGCATTTTTACATGTTTCGTTTAAAAAGAAATTCAAATTAAAACTATTATTACTGTTAGTATTATTACTATAATTGTTACCTGTCTTTTTAGCTAATTCAATCATTTGTTTATTTTGATCTATCATTAATTGTTTAAATTCTGCATTTTCTTTCAAAAGAAATTGTATTAACTCTTTTTGATCATCTTCTGTAGTTATATTTTGAGTATCCAAGAAACATGTTTTTTTATGTCGCCATAATGTAGTGCGACTATTAAATATTGTCTTACATATAGTACAGTTAAAACTGTTGGTGCTTTTTTTTACATCATTTGTTTCATTTTGTTTCATATTATGTTTCAGTGTTAATAAATGTCTATTATAGTCGCCTTTTTTACAGCATTCAAAGTCGCATTTTATACATTGGAAAATATTGGTGTTTTTGGATGTTTGATTTGTTTCATTTTGTTTCATAATATGAAACAAGAAAAACTTCTAAACCTTTTTCCGCAAAAAATATATAAAAAATTAGCATAACAAAAAAAACACATGAAAAATATTTTTCTGAGCATTATGGTCTAAAATCACTTTTTCAAAACTCTTTTTCAAGACTTTTTTTGACTTTTCCATTTTGGACATTTTTAAAAATGTCCATTTTCGAAAACCTAATCACTTTTATAAAATAGAAAAATATGAGAATAATATATATTATTTTTTAACTTAAAGGGCTTTAAGTTGCTTTTTTAATATGTTAGTTGATGACAATTACAAACTATTTTATCAGAACGAAAATTTGTTGTATGCCTATCAATTATATAATTTCCACATTTTATGCAGAATCTAGTTCCAAATTGAACCTCCTTATTTTTGTTAGTAAAGCTATTAATTAAAAACAGAAATATTCCTTCCCTTAAATTGTATTCAGATTGGCACCTTCCTACCCATTTTGAGTTATTTATTAGAATCATAATATAATCTATTTTTTGTTTAATTTTGACACTTATATCTATAAATGCAAATTCTTTAATTATATAAATTATCACATCAGGAAGAGGAAGTTTATGTAAAGTAAGTTGCTTTTGAAATGTAGACATGTTTTTTGAGTTAATAAATGTATTATTAACTATTTTGTTTTCAATTTTTTCAAATAATATATATTATTTATTAACTTAAAGACTCTTTAAATTACTTTCAAATATATATTATTATTCCTTTCCAATTATTACCTCTTTCGCCACATTACTTATTATTTTACTCATGTTTTTGTCACATTCTTCTTTATCTGATCCACTCATAGAATTACTAACAATCTTTAAATATAAGTTATTCTTTTTTGAAGTTACATCTGTACAATCTGGATTTTGATCTCTCCAGTCTTTTATCATTTTTATGTTTTCATTTGCAATCACTTTTATTGCTTTTGTTAGTACCGGCTTTTCTTCACCTTCTTTTATCCAATGATTATCATTTTTTATATATAATATTTCACGTTTTTGATCACTACAATGTATTGGTCTCTGGTATTGTTCTAAATTATTTAAATTTTTCAAGATTATATTGGATATACCTTCAATATAACCTCTTCTACCAGTATTTTCCAAATCATCCAACGATGGCTTAATTGAACTAACAAAATCTGTAATATTTAATGCATCTTTACATGTCTCATTTAAGAAAAATTGTAAATTAAATGTTTTATTATGTGAGTTGTTAGTATTATTATTATTTGTTATTGATTTTTCTTTTGACATTTCTATTAAGGATTTTTGCAGGTCGCCATTTTGTTTTAAAAGATGCAATATCAAAGCATCTTTGTCCTGCATATTGATGGAATCATCAATTCCTTTACACATTTTTTTGTGCCTATATAATCCTGAATGATATTTATAAATTCTACCGCAATCACATGTGTAATCATTATTGGAGTTTTCTGATGCTTTTTTTGTATCATTTTTTACCTTTTGTGCATTATTTAAGTGTTTTGGTCTCGTTATATGTCTAGTCCAATCACCTTTTTTACTGCATTTAAAGTCACATATTTTACATTCAAAAATATGGATGTTTTTTGATGCTGAAAATGTATCAATTTGAATCATATTAATGATACAGAAAAAACTTCTAAACCTTTTTCCGCAAAAAATCAAAAAAAATATCGTCACAAAAAAAATCATAAAAAAATTATTTTTAGAGCATTATGGTCTAAAGTCATTTTCAAAACATGATTTTCAAGACTTTTTTAGACTTTCCGATTTTGGACATTTATTTTTGTCCATTTTCGAAAACCAAATCACTTTTTGAAATTGAAGTTATCGACAAATTATATATATTATTTTTTAACTTAAAGAACAATATTTCCAAAATTTTAACCTTTTCTTTTCATGGATTTTCTTTTTTTTGATTTTTTAATTGATTTTCTTTTTTTTGATTTTTTATTTACCCTTTTACCTCCCTTAGATGCAATTGCTGCGTCTGCAGTGGGATTTAAGTTTGCAACATCAATAAATTCTATAGTTACCGATTCTCCAATCGATACATCCAAAAATCCATATTTTGCCTCACTTGTTTCACATGTATAAACTAAATTAGTTCCTGGAACTTGAACTTGACCACACATTACTGGTAGTAATTCCATATCTAACTCAGTTCCACCTGTTCCTACTATAAATTGATTTATTATCATCGTTTTACCTTCACTTATAGTTTTGGTAATTATTCCCTTTTGATACAAGTGTAAGTCAGCACAAAGATAATAATATTTAACTGATTCGCTTAATTGATCATAAATACCATCTAGAATATCCAAAAAATGTGGTATATCATTTAATACACTTAATTTTTGTTTTTTTTCTTTTGTTTTTTTATCCTTCTTAGATGATAATTTTAATCCAGTAATCGGATGATGTCCGACTAGTATTAGATTTCTAATTTCTGCCTTAGATTGTTGAATTCTTTCCATTATAAATCTAGTTTGAATATCTCTTAGTTCTCCAAGGCTTGAAACTGAAACTCCTTGGCGGTTTAATAAAATATTATAACATCTTAATAAATTTGATTCCTCGTCAGATTCCACAGTATATATTGTAGTATCAAACATAATTAATAAACTACCATTTACTAACATCCTAGATTTATATAAAACTAAATTTATTGGTCTTTCAGGTATCTGTGATAACAAAATTTCTTGCTCTAAAATTTCACAATTAGACTTTTCTTTTGTTTCTTCTGAAACATTTTCAACATATAAATTTTGTTTGATTGGATCGTTTGTTTCTAAATCATGATTTCCCAAAATCATATCAATTTCAATTGCTTTAGGTAAAGACTCAAAACCATCTTTTAATAATTGAGGATAAATTACTTTAGTTTTACCTGATTCATTTTCAGATTTCAGAGGGTAATAATTATCCCCTGCTACAAGCAGTAATTGAGGATGATTTTGATCTATATATTCTTGTAAAGATAACATCACTTTGGTCAGTATATTGAAGTCCTCTTTTTTATTATTCCAACATCCAAAAACTGCAAAGCGATCTATTTCTGCATGACTTGAAGATTTTTCTGCCATATCTGATATTATATATTATTTAATAATAAAATTGAATTACTTTTATATATAAAAATATCATATAAATATATAAATAATGACAAAACAAAAAATTGTTCTGACTAACATGGACTTGTTTCACAATAGATATAAATATAATATAGATTTATTAGAACAAAATATAGATCATCTTAATAATAAATATTTATTATATACACAAAAGTTAACTGCTGAATTTTGCGTAAAATATTTATATAATCCAGATATAAATTCTGGTGACGAAGACTCATATATTTTTGATAGATATTACATTTTAGCACAACAAAAACACATTTCAGAAAAAGAATTTGATGATACATTAAATAAATACATGCAATCATGAATAAAAACTATTTTTATTTTTGAGTTTTTTATTATTTTAAATTTTGTTAGTAACATCAACTAAATACGAAAAAAAAAAATTGAATTGCTTTGATTCTTTTAATTTAATCATATATTTAACTACAACAAGCAAGTCCTAAGCACTTAACTAATACTCTAATAATGAACTCAACTACTATTGAACGTATGATTATTGCTACCGATAATACACCTAAGGGTCAGGTGCGAGGTAAAAAAATGAGTGGAAAGAGAGAACGCCGAACCCAAGAATATTGGACCGATGTCAATAGAATTTTGCGTAAAAAGGAAAAAAGGGTAAGGTTTGACACTCATCGTATAGAAGCACAGCCAGATGAGGCAGATACAAATCTAGAAAATATTCACTACGCAAATTATTTAGAGCAAAAGGATATCAGTGTTCCGCCTGAGTTCAACTCAGCAGAAACAATCACAATTTCCAAGAGGGAACCGCAACAGCAGGAGCAGGAGCAGGAGCGAGACGAATTTTCAGCTTGGGACGAGCCAGTTTGGGAGGTACCAGAGTCAGGATGTGATTGTCAATCAGAGCTTTCAGACCAATCTGATGGAGACATTGCTGAGTGCACAATGCAGGGTTTCTACATCTACATGCCGCCATTTAATGGGGATCCAAATAAATATAACGAATTACAGGAAAAATTCAAAGAAATTCAACTGGCCTGCAATGAATATCGTCGTTTGCAGGAATCCTACCAGTTGTGCACGAGTTCCCAAAACATCTCAGACGAGGAAAACATCTCAGACGATGAAAGCTGCGATACAAATGACTACACTTATGACAGCCATGGCAGATATTTAAGATAAAAAAATTAATAAATAAAAACCTGTAAAACTTGTATGTATTTATAATTTATATGTAATCTAATTAATTAAATAGTTTTTTTTTTGTGAAATAATATATTTTTAAAACAATTTAAAGCCCTTTAAGTTCTTTTATATATATATTATTTTCGCCTTTTGATACTCTTCTTCTTTTTTCTATGTTTTTGTTTTTTACTTTTTTTTCTCAGCCCAAATGCTGTTACTTTTTTAACTGTTTCACTTTCTTGCTGACGAATTGATTCAATTTCTTCTCTATTTAATCTTCTACTTGTATTTACTCTACATGAATAATCCATTATATTTACATAATCAATTCCACAATACATGAATAAATGATATAATTGCTCCAAATCTAACTTATTAATAGTTGATTTAGATTTTGTAAATCCCATCATTTGTGATATTTGTTCTATTTCTTTTTTAGGCTTTTTTAACACATTTTTTAATAAATATGTTAATCCATCCTTGGTTGTCAAATTATTAGGTATGTAACGATCACGATAAGATTCTGCTACTTTAAATAATGTTTCATACTCTGACCCAACTTTTTTTCTTACATCTAATAAAAATATTCCATTTGTTTTTTGTCCTGCCATTATTGTTTCCTCAAAATCAAACACTTTATTTGATAAAAATACCATTTCTCCACATGTATTATTTAAATAAGTTTCTTCCAATAATCTAGGATCAAAATCATCGCGTTTAGCATGCGTTAATCTGCTAACATAGTCTGGTTTATTACTAATTGTTAAAGGTCTCAATATAGACATAGTATCTGATTCATCATTAATCTGAAATTGTTTCACCATATTTCTAGCTAAAGGAATATGTTCAATATCCAGGGTTACACTAGGAATATCAGGAACACAAGATTGGCTATATACACGAACATTATTTTTATAAAAATTTCCTACTTCACTTCCATAGGAAAAAGGTTCTAATAAGTTTTCACAACCATGTGAAAAAATTGCGATACTTAGTATCAGATGTTCACTCATATTATATTATAATAATATATATGTGTTTTGATCAAACAACATCTTTAATAACATTTTATATTTCCGTAGTCTGCTTCACATATTTGTTATATTATGGAATTGCAAATAATAACAAATATGATAAAATAGCTGCTGCCTATGTAATATTAATAGGCTTAATGCAATTTATTGAATACTTTTTATGGAAATATCAAACACCATCTGCAATAAATCATTTGTTTTCATTATTAATTATATTTGTATTATTTTTACAACAATTTTTAGGTTCAATAGTGTTTATGTATCTATTTCCTAACCTATATCCACCAATAGTCAAAAATATTGTAATATTTTTGTTAGTTGTTTTTACTGTATTTATCATTTATTTATTAAATTGGTTAAACAAAAAAAATATGTTTTCAACGCCCGATAAACATAGTTGTCGTTTAGCATGGGCACCATTTACAGTATTAGCAAAAACCGAGTATAGCAGATTTTTATTTTTAATATTCTTGTTTTTTTATTTTGGAATAGGATCCTATAGTTTTGGAGCATACTCTTTATTATTCGGAAAAATGTTCGAAGGTTGGTTAAAATATCCAGTGCGTTATTCAGTTTTACCACTAACATTTTTATTAACATTTTTTATATGTTTTTTGGTGGACGGTAGTAAATATATCGACATATGGGGATCCTATTGGTGCTTTGCAGCAGTCGCTTTTGGTATAATTAGTTGTTTACATATTTAATATATATATTAATTTTGAATTTAAAGAGTCTTTAAATATATTTAAAATAAATAAAAAATTGAAGATTTTTATTTATTTAAATGTAAAGATATATATTTGTATAATAGAAATGATGCAATCTAATACCAAACCTAAAGTCGGTTGTTTACATTTTAAATCAACCGTAAAACAAATTCGTGCCGAAAATAATACATTTACATCTTCTATTAATGACATTATTGATAATATTCACGGCTTAGCAAGTAAACTTAAGATTCCAGGCATTTGCGATATACATTTATTATACGATGATCAACAAAATATGTATAAAGTCTTGATTTCTGATAATATTCCACACGGATTCAAAGACATATTTAATCAAGGTATTGATAATCCATTAAATATGGGTCATATTCGCTTAGGTCACGATGATGATGATGAAACCTCAGAATTTGGTACAGGATTTAAAAAGGACATTATTTATATTGCTCAGTTTACAGAAATTTATACACGATCAGTTCAAGAAAATGGTATTATATCCTTTTTAAAAATAAGTTTTGATATACCAGAAATGTGTTCTAGAATGAATCCTGAAGAAAGTTATGAACCAACCAATTTTGAAGTAATTTCAGAGGAACAATTTAAACAAAATCACAAATTTGATGAGGGTTCAACAATTATTTTGTCTAATTTAAGACAAACAGATGTAACTTTTGATATGGAAACAGGAAAACGGATTACAAATACACAATTTGAAAAGCAATTTCGTAGTCAAATTAGTCAAGCAAATTCGGGTTTAATTCGTGATGGAATTATAAGTATTACAGTAAATAATATAAATGTGGAACCCGAACCCGATTTATTTGATTTTGTCCCAAAAACAAATAAATCCATTTTTGTGTTATTTTGTGAATTAAACCATAAAAATGAACCTTGTGAAATTTATCGTGAAGGTTTAACCGAAACTGGCCGTTCAACTATTATGAAGTATAATCCAAGAGAAAATAAATTCAAAAAGAGTATAATAAATGAATTAAATGTGTTTAAACAAAGGCCTTCGGTTTATAAATTGGACCTCTCATCTTTAACGACCAAACATACAAATTATGAATCATCAAGACAATACAATGATTTAACCGATATTGTCAGAGCAAAAAGATGCTTTGGTTCCTATAAAATAACAAAACAAGAAAAGGATGGTTATTCAAATCATATTTATAATAGACTTAGCTATACTAGTAAAAAACTAAATACATTAATAGGTGTAGGTTCAAATAAAAGAGTGGATCCTAAAAGTAATATGTTAATGAGTGCGATTCATATTACTCAAAGAGAAACAACGTGTAAATTTAGAAAATTTGCAAAATCAGGAACCCTAGATTTACAAGAAAGTGATTCAGATGAATCTATAATAGTATCAGTCAAGACTAAATCAGTAAAAAAAAAACCATTACCATTAGTTGTTGTTAACCAAATTCCTATACCTAAACCACAAGTTGAATTAGTCATTAATGAGGATATAGAAAATGTATCACCTGAAGTTCAAGTTAAAGAAATTGTAGATATAGCGATTGAAAAGGTTGTTACACAAGTGTCAAATAATTGTATCTCAGAAAAAGTTGAAGAAAAAGTTGAAGAAGTTATAGTAACTAATATATTTATAAAATTACAACAAATGAAAGAAACAGCTAACTCTAATGAAGTTTTAGAAAAGGTTACAAATATCATATTAAAATATGTGGAAACTCCCGCTATAAATATTTTAATGCAATATATTCCTATGGATAATTCACGAATACAGATTTTATTAGATCTTATTGAAAGAAAATATGGGTCAAATCATAATGTTTTACATGAAAGTTTATTAGATTTGTAATTTAACGTCTTTTACGACCCTTTTTTGGAAAAATAATAGGTTTTTTTTCTTCTTTTTGAATAGAAATTTCTGGTTCCACTGCTATGATTTCTATAATAGGAGTTTCCTCTACAACAAGCTTTTTAATTTGTTCAATTTGTTCTATTTGTTCTATTTGTTCTATTTCCGGAGATTCCTCTATTATGATTTGTTCTTTAATATTATGTGATACTAGCTCTACTTCATCTTCAACAGGTACTTTTACTTGAGTATTAACCTTTTCTAACATTTTTTTGCGATGTTCTTCAATATATTTTTGTCGTTGTGAATTTAAAATATATTCTTTGTATTGTAAAGCTTGCTGTAATTGTGAATGTTTTATAATTTGAGGAACTTGAATTCGCTCAAAATCTCCAACCCTACGCCACATTCCACGACCAAAATTCTGCATAATGTTTTATAAAAATATAATATTAACATTTTTTTTCGTTAAAAATCATTGGCTAAATTATTGACTAAATCATTTACTAAATCATTTACTAAATTATTAACTAAATAAGATGTAACTAAGAAAATAAATATAAATAAAAAAATACATATTAATTATACATGTCATTTGTTTATTTATTGTTATCAAGTGATAATTCAACATATGTAGGAGCAACTGTAGATCTAGACCGTCGTTTAAGACAGCATAATAAAGAAATAAAAGGGGGAGCTACTGCAACCGGTATAAAGGTTGAAAAAGGTGAAATATGGATAAGAGCAGCTCATGTAAAAGGATTTCCAGATTGGCAAGCAGCACTTCAATTTGAATGGAGATGGAAGCAAATTTCGCGTAAAATAGCAAGCAAAAAAATGAAACCACTAGAAAAACGCATGGTCGCTTTAAAACAATTATTAAATTTAGATCGTCCAACATCAAAAGCCAAAGCATATTCAGAGTGGCCAGTTCCTCCTGAAGTTGTAATAGAAGATGATGAAGCACGAGAATTCTATAACGGCGTTCTTTAAGTTGTTTAATAATATATATTTCAAAACAACTTAAAGAGGAATTCCACTATTTTTCATATTTTACCAATTGTTTCATATATTCTATTTCTTTTTCTTGAGTTGAAATTATATTTTCGGCTAACTTTTTTACACGTGGTGATGGATTTTTTTGCAAAATTTCTTCACTTGTTAAAATAGCCATAGAATGATGCTCTATCATTTCATTCAAAAATTGGCTATCGTCTATATAAACCTGATTTTTATATAATGCAATAAAGATTACTAACAAAAATATCAATGTTAAATAGTATAAAACACTTATTGTTTTCATATGCACGTCAAACATTAATACTTCTAATAACCCCATTGCTAAAGCCATAATTACTGATAAATAAAATTTACCTATACTAAATCTTATGTTTTTATAAGAATTTATCATGATGAAACTCATACCAACCATTTGTATAATAAAACTACCAATCATCATAAACCATAAAGAAAATAATAGATCCATATACAATAATCATATAAATAATAAACTTAAATGACTTTGCATATAAATATCATGATATGCTCTTTTTTCATAATCATTATTATATCTTTGTATTATGTTTCTTCTTATTTAACATCTTATCAATGGACTAAAATAAATAATATACTAACAAATTCTGAACAATTTACTATTTCACAAAAAGATTATGTTAATACACTTATTTATGATAATTACCAAATTTGGGCTTTTAACCAATGTTTAAAATTAAAACAATTTCATAAATATAAATGCCAACATATTTCTAATTATGAAATTAAATTATATGCTCAAATTGGATTACACAATGCAATTAGATTTTACAATCCATTACGACTTAAAAATATTTCATTTGCATCTTATGCATTTATATATATACGTAGTGAATTTTATAAATGTATGACTGATTTATATCCTATAACTCTTGTTAGTAAATATGAAAGAAGAAAAGGACATTTTTCAAGACAAAATAAAACTAACATAGAAATTTCCTCTTTTTCACCAATTCACCAAGAAATATGTTTTAATGATTATTCAGTTAAACAATATAATGAACAAAATCAAAATCAATTCATGAATTATGATGATCTTTGGTGTAAAATAGAGTATGATTTACCTATAAGTCATATGGCAAAAAAAATAATTAAATTAAAATATTCTTATGAATTTAAACAACAAAGGTCTAATAAACAAATATCATTAATAATTGGGTATAGTGAAGAAACAATACGGCAATATGTTCTTGAATTTAAACATGAATTGAATAAACAAATCTTTTAATAAATTTTAATACATTAAAAATTATAACCAAAATTTAAAAAATCTTCTTGATAATAATTATAAATTAGAGATTTTACTTCATATGTTAAAAAAATATCGTAATCTAAGATGTTACCTTTATTTATATGAATATCAAAGTCTTTTATCCCAAGCTTATTAATAAATTCATTTTTAAGGTTTTCAAAATACAATATTTTTATTGAGCTTTCTATTTCATTATTACTATTTTTTAAAAAAGTACTTTGTGGTAATAAATGTTTTATTTCAATATCATAATCCATATTATTAAAATTAAAATTATAATAATTTATATATTTACATGAACATCTTTTTTCCTGTTTAATAATCAAATTAGGTTGTTTAAATAATATTTCTAGAATACTTATTAAATCTTCAATACTTGTTTCAGAATTTATTATACTATGAAAATTTAATGCACTAAGTATTTTACAATATGGGTGTCTAATAATACAAAAAAAGTTATATTGGTCGTAATCATTTATTATGTTAGATTTTAAAATTTCTAAATAGGTATAATGATTAATATGAAAGTCATAGTTATCTAAAGAAAAAAAATCATTTTCATCACAAATAAATAATGGTTCATATTTTTGGAAATACTGTTTTATTGATGTTCCACCATTTTTTGGAATATGTATAAATATCAATTTTAAATTTTTATATATTGGCATTAATAGTATTAAATATTATATATAAAAAATTTAAATATATAAAATATATAATTAACAAATTTTGTACTTTTTTTGCATCATATTAATATAACCTATATCTATTAATTCTCGTCCCTTATCAAAATTTAATATATTATATCCTTTTAAAGATTCAGGATTTACGAAATATTTGTTTATTTCTCCTATTGGTTTATTACAATTTTGCACCATTGTAGCTAATGGATTGTTATAATTTGTTAGTATTATAGTTAAAACTCGTTTTAACATATCTTTTAACGAATTTATTGATTGATCATCATAAATATATCCCTCATAAGGTGTAATAAAAGTAATATTTAAATATTTATTATTATTTCCTATTTGTAATAATTCATTACTTAATGTACCTCCATCTGCATATAATTGCCCTTTATATTCAATAGGTGGAAAAAGACCTGGTATTGCAGACGATGACATTAATAATAAAACTTTATTTAAATCATCATTATCTTCAAAATTAAATATATCTAAATTTCCTGAATATAAATTAGTTGCACCAATTACAGTATGAACTTTTGGTTTTCCAGGCATAGTATTTAGAATCCTTGTTAAAGTTTTAAATAATGGAGCAGTATTTAATATAGAAATACCTGTTGGAGGTATTAAATCATAAATCATTTTATTTTGTAAATTAGAATATATTTCTTCGGCTACATTAATACCGGATTGAAGATTATCAAAATAAGACATGAAACCAGCATTTAATGCCCCTGCAGAAATTCCAGTATATAAATCATATTTTTTATTTTCGGTTTCTAATAATCTCTTTAAAATACCTATTTCTACCGCTCCAAATGATCCTCCACCACTAAAAGAGAGTTGGTTTAAGGAATATACTAACAAACCACAACTAAGAAACAAAAATAGTATCATTTTTAATATATATAATACATAAATTTTATATAAATTTTATATATATTTTTATAAAATTTATTATTTTGATTATTTTTATTTTTTTTTTAGTAATATTTATTACCAAACTATATATATATCAAAATGTATAAAATTAATATATTTATTATAATAATTCTTATTATTATTATTACTTATTTTGTTAGTATAAATATATATCAAAACAAAAAAAATAATCGTTTTTTATTTTCAACCTGTAAATATGGTAATTGTTATAATAATATTCAAAAATGTATTTCTAATAATTCATATTCATATGTTGATGAAGGATCATCAAATGATAACAAAATAGAAAGAAAATCCATGAAATGTATTTTAAAATCAGAAGAAAAATACAAATTATTAAAATTAGATCAAATTTTTGTACCATCCATTATGAATGGTACATATTGTGATATATTATATTCAACATATTACGACTATGATGACTTTACTGTATTAAAAAATAGAGTTTATAATTTAAATATGCCAATATCAAAATGTATTCGTATAAGGAAATATCATTTTAACCCAAATATATATTTTGAAATAAAATATCCTGGAGGAACAAAAATACGTGCTCAAATAGATGAACAATTAAATATTTTAAACACAAATATACTTGATGAGGAAAATAAGGAAAATGTTGTTAGTATATTAGAAAAAATTAAAGATAATAAAATTAAACCTATTTTTAATAATACATATAAACGTTTATCTTTTATTTATAAAAATAATCCAAGCATACGAATAACTATTGATACAAATATTGAATTTTTTCAAAATCATTTATATAATATTATGGATAAAGATATTATGGAGATGAAAATACCTGAAAGTATTAGTATTGGTGAAGCAGAACAATATATAAAAGAAATAAATCTTATTTCAGGAGCCCAACTACGATTTACACATTTTTCTAAATTTGAATATTATTATTATAAAGTGATTTTAAATCAATAATTAATGTTTGTATTTTCTTGTTTTATTAGAGCGATGATTTCTATTTACTCTGGTTTTTTTGCCAAGAGATCTTCTAACAAAGCTCTCTATATTTGTTCTATCAGCTAAAATTAAATCTATTATATTTTGATAAAATGACCGAAACTGTTTCCTATTTTTCTTAATTTCATCTAATGAAAACCATTTTATTTGTGTTTTTTCAAAGATTTTTGTATCTCGTATTACCTTTGGATCCAATTTTTTTTGCAAAAATAGTTGATTATTATTGAAATAGTAAGGTAATAAATTATCATAATTCATGGGAAAAATATGACTTCGGTAGGTTGTATGTCCTTGGGAATTATAATCAATATTTATAGTTCCAAATTTATTTAATAACTTTTTAATATCATTAACATCTCCCAAATAACCTGTTAATTCTTCGGAACCCTCTCTACATGCAGTTTCAATAAAAGTTTCACCTTTTTCTGTTCCGCCTCCAAAATCACTCCAACCAGGATTTTCATCAATATCACGTTCTTTGCCAAATAATAAATAAACTTTATTATTATGAACTGTTGCTGGTAAAATACTTCCTCCCATATAAAATATTAAAATATAATAAATATTATATATGACCAAGACTAAATCACATAAATACAATAAAAAAAAACATTTTAAAAAACAGAGAAAAACTAAAAAAGTCTACCGTATTCCAAATAGAACTCCATACTATATTGATGAAATTAGTCAAATAATATTTAATGAATCAACTAACAAATTATTACCTTTAGAAAATTCTTCAGCATCATATTCACCTACAATTAATCAAGAATTGGTTTTATTACAATCAATAGAAAGAGAGAAAGTACATAATTGCAATAATCAAAAAGCATTTGATTTAAAAGAACCATTAGAAATTGGACTTTCAGGCAAAATATATGGAAAAACATGTGTACCCTATTATGATCCAAAAGCAATAAAATTTTTATTAAAAAATTTAGCTGCTAATAAACATGTAAAACCCGAAAAAATAATTCCACCAATTCAAAGTTTATCTAATTGTTGGTTTAATACTATGTTTGTTACTTTTTTTGTTAGTGATAAGGGACGTAAATTTTTTCATTTTTTTCGTCAATTAATGATTGAAGGAATTCAATCCAATGGTACTGCCATTCCTATAAAACTAAGAAATAGTTTTGCTTTATTAAATTATGCTATAGATTCATGTTTAACTGGCAATCAATATGCTTATAACTTAGATACAAATGCAATTATAAAAACCATTTACGATGCAATCCCCAAAAGTTATAAATCAAATGCGTTATCAATTATAAATACCGAGGAAGCAGGTAATCCTGTTTATTATTATATGAGTTTAATTGAATATTTACATAACAAATCGCTGCAATTATTATTAATAAATTCTGTTAATGAAAATTGGAAAGATATGATTATAAATAAAATTATAAATCAAACCCATTTACCTCATGTTATAATATTAGAAATATATGATGGGTCTAATAAATCAGCTGGCACTTCTGGTCAAACTACTAACAAACCAAAAAGTTTTTTTATTAAAGGGGCAAAATATTCACTAGATAGTTGTGTAATTCGTGATACTACCCAACAACATTTTTGTTGTGTTTTAACTTGTGAAAATAAAGAAATGGCTTACGACGGGATGAGTTTTCATAGATTAGTTCCTTTAGAATGGAAACAAAATATAAATTCAGATTTTATATGGGAATTTGAAGGTTCTAATAATTTAAATGGTACTCCTTTGAAATGGAATTTTTTACATGGTTACCAATTATTAATTTATTATAGAGTGAAATAGATATATATTTAATTAGTAATGTATATTATATTAGCAATTTTAACCGATGCTTGTTCAGACGGTTCAATACTATAAATAAAATCATTAGGTGTATTTAGTAAACTATAAATATCAACTATATTATACATAGCTCCAACCCTGTTAGAATATTGTTTCACTAGTTGATTCCATAAATCAATAGAAGATTTATAACTTTGATAACGTGGATCAGAGGGCATATATAAATTGCATATGTTAATATTAACACTTCCCAATTTTGCCTTTAAAGCATTAATAAAGTCCAAATATTTGCTAAACAACGCGGAAGTATCTGCATTAGAAAGTTGTCCACGATTATTTAAAATATCATTGCCTCCTACCGAAATAAATACATAAGTGTTAGTATTATTAAAATCTAAGGGAATTTTGTCTAATTGAGCATAACAATCCTGAATTATTGCCCCATCTTTAGCAAAATTAAATACTTTACTCGTTTTTTCTTTTAAATTATCAATAACAGATTTACCCTCCGGAACATAAGCTGTGTTATTTAAAACACTATCACCAATTAAAATAATATTATTATTAGGCGTAAGGCCTTCTTTAATGGTCTTAAAATATGCACAACCGAAAATAATAAGAAAAGAAACAATTATAATGATCAAATGAAAATTATTCATATAATATAATAATAGAAACTATTTCAATATATTATATATGGACATAGAACAAAATATTTTGAATTATGAAAACAGTATAAAAGAATTAGAAAAACTTGAAAATGAAAAGATAAACTTATATAAAGATTTAAGTGAAGAAAATATATCGGAAGAAAATAGAAATAATATTCATGATAAAATAGTTATTCAAAATGAAAAAATTAATGCTGAAACACAAAAAGGAGTAACTTCAATTACTGAATTAAATAAAGCAAACTTAACACAAAAACAAAAAGATAGAGTAGATTTGATTGCAAAACAAAATAATCCAGAAATAGATGTAATTGAATTATTACTATCTTATCCACAAATACCTAAAGAAAATCCAGAATATGACATAGATGATGTTAAAGAATTTGGTAAAATTTTACAATCTTCAGGTAATCCTAATATGAATTGGGCAGATGCTAGCAAAATTTATAGAGAGGTTGTTAAACAAAGGTTAGAAAAAATACCAGAACCAGAAATTGAAGAACCAGTAAAAGTAGAACCAGTAAAAGTAGAACCAGTAAAAGTAGAACCAGAAATTGAAGAACCAGAAATTGAAGAACCAGTAAAAGTAGAACCAGTAAAAGTAGAACCAGAAATTGAAGAACCAGAAATTGAAGAACCAGTAAAAGTAGAACCAGTAAAAGTAGAACCAGAAATTGAAGAACCAGAAATTGAAGAACCAGTAAAAGTAGAACCAGTAAAAGTAGAACCAGAAATTGAAGAACCAGAAATTGAAGAACCA
>Ga0209597_1000922_pt1 | contig 19195 bp, 20 predicted proteins | sample M_140625_MF_Meta_FD_187316 | JGI IMG/M metagenome (GOLD analysis project Ga0209597, IMG submission 187316) | Freshwater microbial communities from Lake Montjoie, Canada to study carbon cycling - M_140625_MF_MetaG (SPAdes) (version 2) | ecosystem: Environmental > Aquatic > Freshwater > Lake... | reverse complement strand
AAACCAGCAGCTAAGAAAAAACCAGCAGCTAAAAGGAAACCAGCAGCTAAGAAAAAACCAGCAGCTAAAAGGAAACCAGCAGCTAAGAAAAAACCAGCAGCTAAAAGAAAACCAGCAGCTAAGAAGTAATAAATGTAACGGGACTTTAAGTCCCGTTTTTATTAGCAAAGTTCTTTGTTGCTAAACTGACTAAAACCAAGCAAACTTCATTTTTGCTTGGTTTTTTTTATTTAATCGATGCCTATAATCCCCAAAAATATTTCTCAGATCAATCAAAACATTCAAGAGGCTATTACTCTTAGTAGTTTTGATGAAAAAGTGACCTTAGTTGCTGTAAGCAAAGGCCAGCCTTTTACCAATATTGTCACAGCATTTGATGCTGGCATCATAAATTTTGGCGAAAACTATCTGCAAGAAGCTTTGGATAAAAAATCACATTTAGAAAAATTAGCAATTCAATGGCATTTTTTAGGTCCCATTCAAAGTAATAAATGTAAATTGATTACGGAAAATTTTGATTGGGTGCATAGTATTGATAGAGTTAAAGTTATGAAGCTTCTTAATGATTTTAGGCCCTCAAATATGAGGCCTTTAAATATTTGTATCCAAATTAACTCCAGCGGCGAAGAGACAAAGAGTGGGATTGCAATAAATAATGCGCATGAATATTTAACTGGCCTTATTGCCTCCATTAAAGAACTTCCTATGCTTAAACTAAGAGGTATTATGTCTATACCTTCTAATACAGAAAATATTAACCAGGTTGTTACTGAATTTAAATCAATGTATAAACTTTATACTGAATTAAAAAAACAAATTGATACAGTCGATACACTATCCATGGGTATGTCCAATGACTATAAACTAGCAATTGAACATGGCTCAAATCTTGTTAGAATTGGTACCGCTATTTTTGGAGCGCGAGAAATAAAAATTAATGGGAGTGATAATTGAATATTTGTTTTCTAGGGGGTGGAAACATGGCTAGGGCTATGATTAGCGGCCTATTAAATAAAAAATATGATTCTGCCCTTATTCGCGTTATTGAGTCTGATCATGATAGAAGAATATCTATAGAGAGTGATTTTAAAATTACTGTACACGCAGAATTTAAACAAATTGCTGCGGATGAAATTATTATACTTGCTGTAAAACCTCAGCAGACTGAAATTCTACTAAGATCCATTTCTGATCAAATTTCAAAACAACTTATTTTATCTATCGCAGCAGGTATTCAGATCCAATCGATTGAAAAATGGACAAACGGGTATAAAAATATTGTTCGATCTATGCCTAATATGTGCGCTCAAATCCAACTTGGAATTACAGCTCTTTTTACAAAAGAGGTATTGGCGCTAAAAAATAAAGTTGCAATAGAAGAAATTTCAAGTGCCATCGGTGAATTTATATGGCTAGATGATGAGTCTAAAATGGATGCAGTCACGGCTATATCAGGAAGTGGTCCAGCTTACATATTTTATTTTCTACATGCATTTATTGAATCAGCCATTCAATTAGGCTTATCAAGGAATGAAGCTGAAAAATTATGCAGCAAAACTATTCTTGGTGCTTCTCATTTAGCTGAGGATCAAATAGGCAATCTCCAAAATCTTATCTCATCAGTTGCTTCAAAAGGAGGCACAACGGAGGAAGGCTTAAAACAGCTTGAATCTAACAATCTAAATGAAGCCCTTTTAAAAGCAACCAGAGCTGCCTACGAAAAATCAAAAAAACTTGGCTCTGAATTCAATTAATTTACATGAAAAATAATACTGTCATTGTAGGCCTGTCTGGAGGAGTTGATTCTTCTGTGACGGCTTTGCTCCTTAAAAATCAAGGTTATAACGTGATTGGTCTTTTTATGAAAAATTGGGAAGATGACGATGATGACGAATACTGTTCGAGTAAGCAAGATCTAGTTGATGCTGTATCTGTTGCTGAAAAAATTGGTATTGATATTGAAGTAGTAAATTTTAGTAAAGAATATAAAGAAAAAGTATTCTCTGAATTTATTAATGAAATTAAAAGTGGTAGAACTCCCAATCCAGATATTTTATGTAATTCTGAGATTAAATTTAATGCTTTTTTAAATCATGCAATTTTAATGGGAGCAGATAAAATTGCAACCGGTCATTATGCACAAATTAAAGAATGGGATGGGCTATACAGTCTTCTTAAAGCGGATGACTCGACTAAAGACCAAAGTTATTTTTTATACCGTCTCAATCAACACCAACTTTCAAAATCTATTTTCCCATTAGGCAAACTTCTTAAAAAGGATGTAAGGGAAATTGCTAAAAAAGAAGGTTTACATAACAGCGAAAAAAAAGACTCTACAGGTATCTGCTTTATTGGGGAAAGGCCTTTTAATGAATTTTTAAATAAATATATTGAGAATTCCCCAGGTCCTATCAAAAATGAATATGGTAAGACTTTGGGAGAACATATCGGTCTTATGTTTTACACTTTAGGCCAAAGGCAGGGGCTTGGTATTGGAGGTTCAAAAACAAGCAACGGCGAACCCTGGTTCGTTGCTGAAAAGGATATTAAAGAGAATACGCTTGTAGTTGTTCAAGGGCGTAATCACCCTCTTTTATTTAAAGATGGGTTAATCGCGGAACAAATGCATTGGATTCATGGATCTTTACCCAGAAAGCATTGGGTGTATGGCGCCAAAACAAGATACCGCGAATCTGACGCGCCTTGCGAAATAGATATGATCAAAGGTGATTCTTTAGAGATTTTTTTTGGGCAAAAGCAATGGGCAATTACTCCAGGACAGTCAGTGGTAGTCTATGAAAGTAATGTATGTCTTGGTGGAGCTGTTATTGAAAAGGCTATAGATAAGGTTCCGGCGCTGTCATCTGAAAAGATGGTCGCTGCATAAGCAATTCATACAAACGATGTAAATTTAAATATTCTTCCTTAAAGTCAATTTCAGGATATCTTAATTTAACGTACCCCAAAGCACTTCCAACTGCGATATCAGCATATGAAAATGTATTTTCTAGATAATATTCTTTATCTTTCATTTCTTCATTAAGCCATGTAAGGCTTAATTTAATTTTGCGCATCTGTTTTTCAAAAACATCAGCATTTTGTTGGGAAGATATCCTTCGTTTTTCTAACATAATAGCAACGGCAGCATCACATAAACCATCTGCTATCGCCTCCCATCTTTTGAGCAGCATTCTTTTATCAAAATCACCAGGAATCAAATAAAGAGGGCCGCTTTTATGGTCAACATACTCGGCAATAACGGGCGAATCAAAAATAGATATATCATTTACAAATAAAGTAGGCACTTTAGACAAAGGATTGTATTTATGGATGACGCAATCTTTATCTGCAAGGACAACTTTCTCAAGAATAATACTGGCCTTTTTCTCGTCAATAAGAATTCTTATTTTTCTTGCGTAAGGACTATTGCTTGAGTAGAAAAGCTTCATTTTTTTCCTAAATTAAAAAGCTAACTTAATTATAATTTGATAAGCTTCTACATTATGCAAAGCTCAAAAATAAATAAGAAAATTTTGATTGGGGCCATTCAAAAAAATATAAAAATGGCGCTTGAGGAAGATATTGGTAAAGTTGATCTATCTGCTCAATTAATCAATCCAAAATTAACTGTAATTGCATATGTTAAATCCAAAGAATCGGCTTTAATTTCAGGCATTCTTTGGTTTAATTCTACTTTTCATACGCTAGACCCAAAGATAAAAATCAAATGGCTAATTAAAGAAGGTCAAATTGTAAAAAAAAATCAGCGGCTTTGTGAAGTTTATGGCAATGCAAGATCAATTCTGAGTGGCGAAAGAGTGGCGCTCAATTTTTTACAAACTTTATCTGCTACATCCACTGCTACATATCATTATGTAAAGGCCATTTCAGGCTTACACGCAAAAATCTTTGATACTCGCAAAACAATACCTGGATTAAGAATTGCACAAAAATATGCTGTGATTATTGGAGGTGGAAATAATCAAAGAATTGGCCTCTTTGATCAGATACTTATTAAAGAAAATCATATTAAATCTTCAAACAAAATGGATGATCTATTCCCACTTGCTTTGAAATATGCAAAAAATAAAAATATACAAATTGAAGTTGAAAGGCTCGATCAGCTCAAAAAGGCATTAGGACTTGGTTTTAAGAATATATTATTAGACAACTTTGACATTAAAGCCCTTAAAAAAGCTGTCCTCCTTAATAAGGGAAGGGCTTTGCTCGAGGCATCAGGAAACATTACGCTAAAAAATGTCAAAAAAATTGCACTTACTGGGGTAGATAGAATCTCTTTAGGGTCACTCACAAAAAATATCAAAGCAGTTGATTTGTCTATGAAAATAGAGACGTTTAAAAGTCTCTAAACTTGACCAAATTTGCTTAAAGCGTTAAGGTTGAGGGTTTATAGCTATCTCATTAATTACAATCAAGAATTCTATGAGCTCAAACTACATTTCTGGCGCAGAAATTGTTATCCGCTGCCTTCACGAGGAAAAAGTCAAATTTGTTTTTGGTTATCCTGGTGGAGCAGTCCTTAATATCTATGATGCTGTTTTTCAGCAGAATAAATTTAAGCACGTTCTCGTTCGTCACGAGCAAGCAGCGGTTCACGCTGCTGACGCTTATTCAAGATCTACTGGAAAAGTTGGGGTTGCTCTAGTTACATCAGGCCCGGGAGCTACAAATGCTGTAACAGGGATTGCTACAGCTTATATGGATTCAATTCCTATGGTTATTATTAGCGGCCAAGTTCCAACCTATGCTATTGGACAAGACGCCTTTCAGGAATGTGATACGGTTGGTATTACGCGTCCATGTGTTAAGCATAATTTTTTAGTTAAAGATATTAAAGACATTGCATCGACAATGAAAAAAGCTTTTTATGTTGCAGCAAGTGGTCGGCCCGGACCGGTTTTAGTAGATATTCCAAAAGATATCACAGCTGAAAAATATGAATTCAGTTATCCAAAGACGGTTCATTTAAGGTCTTATAACCCAATTATTAAAGGTCATAGCGGTCAAATTAAAAAAGCATTGTTGCTTCTTCTTGGCGCAAAAAAACCCATGGTTTATTCTGGTGGTGGCGTCGTCTTGGGTGATGCTTCAAATCAATTAACTAAATTTGTTCGTACTCTTGGATCTCCTATTACAAGTACGCTGATGGGATTGGGTGGCTTTCCTGCAAGTGACAAACAATTTCTTGGTATGTTGGGTATGCATGGTACCTATGAAGCTAACATGGCAATGCAAGAGTGTGATGTATTGTTGGCTGTAGGGGCTCGATTTGACGATAGAGTGATAGGCAACCCGGAGCATTTCTTATCAAAATCAAAAACAATTATTCATATAGATATTGATCCATCATCTATCTCCAAGAGAGTAAAGATTGATGTACCTATTGTAGGTGATGTCATTTCAGTTCTTACTGAACTCAATGATCTCTTGTCTAAAGAAAAAATAAAACAAAATGCATCGCTTAAGCCTTGGTTTAAAGAAATTGATCAATGGAGATCAACGAATTGTTTAAATTTTAAAAATGACAAAAAACTCATTAAACCTCAGTTTGTAATTCAGACCCTTCATAAAATAACAAAAGGTGATGCTTTCATTACATCTGACGTAGGGCAGCACCAAATGTGGGCTGCACAATACTATCCATTTGATAAGCCTAGAAGATGGATTAATTCTGGAGGGCTTGGGACTATGGGTGTTGGGTTACCCTATGCCATGGGCACTCAATTAGCACATCCTGATGCAAAAGTTGCTTGTGTAACAGGCGAAGCCTCTATACAAATGTGTATTCAAGAGCTTTCTACATGCAAACAATTTCATTTGCCCATCAAAATTATCAATCTCAACAATCGATACATGGGCATGGTAAGACAATGGCAAGAGTTTTTTTATGGTAATCGTTATGCAGAATCTTATATGGAGGCACTGCCAGATTTTGTAAAGCTAGCTGAATCTTACGGTCATGTCGGTATGAAAATCGAGAAGCCGAGTGATGTTGAACCTGCGCTTAAAGAGGCATTTAGCAGCAAACTTAAAGAACGCTTGGTATTTATGGACTTTATTACAGATCAAAAAGAAAATGTATTTCCAATGGTTCCTAATGGTAAAGGCTTGTCAGAAATGATCATAGCTGAGGACCTGTAAATGAGACATATTATTTCTCTCTTAATGGAAAATGAATCGGGTGCTTTGTCCAGAGTTTCGGGCTTGTTCTCTGCTAGAGGTTACAACATTGAATCTTTGACTGTTGCACCTACTGAAGATCCCACACTCTCAAGAATGACGATTGTGACGTCTGGATCAGATGAGATTATTGAACAAATTATTAAACAACTTAATAAATTAATTGATGTTGTAAAGGTATTAGATCTCAATGATGGCCGCTTTATTGAAAGAGAGTTAATGATTGTTAAAGTAAAAGCGAATGCCCAATATCGCGACGAAATGAAAAGAATGTGCGATATTTTTAGAGGGCGAATTATAGATGTTTCTGATAGCTCTTTTACTATTGAGATAACAGGATCATCCAGCAAATTAGATGCTTACATTGAAAGTATTGATGAAGCTGCTATTTTAGAAACGGTTAGGACTGGTGCGTCAGGTATTGGACGCGGTGATAGAATTTTAAAAGTATAAATTAAAACTGAAAGGTTATTATGAAGGTTTACTACGACAAAGATGCTGATTTAAATCTCATTAAAAAATTGAATGTTACGATTGTTGGATATGGCTCACAGGGCCATGCTCACGCAGCCAATCTTAAAGAGTCAGGTGTTAATGTCACGGTTGCGCTCAGAAAAGCTGGGGCATCATGGGAGAAAGCCAAAAGCGCCGGACATAACGTTCTAGAAATTAATGATGCTGTAAAAAATGCTGACGTCGTCATGCTTTTAATACCTGATGAAACAATGCCCGATATTTTTCATCAAGAAGTTGCGCCATTCTTGAAAAAAAATGCTGTATTAGCATTCGCTCACGGATTCAATATTCATTACAACCAAATTATTCCAAGAAATGATCTTGATGTTATTATGATCGCCCCAAAAGGTCCTGGCCATACTGTTCGCTCAGAATATCTTAAGGGCGGTGGTGTCCCTACATTGATCGCAATTTATCAAAACAAATCTGGTAAAGCAAAAGAAATTGCTCTTTCATATGCAGCAGCAAATGGCGGAACCAAAGGTGGAGTGATTGAAACAGATTTCCGCGAAGAAACAGAAACCGACTTATTTGGCGAACAAGCAGTTTTATGTGGTGGTGCAGTTGAGCTTGTAAAAGCAGGTTTCGAAACTTTAGTGGAAGCGGGCTATGCACCTGAAATGGCTTATTTCGAATGCTTGCATGAGCTTAAGCTTATTGTAGATCTAATGTACGAAGGTGGCATTGCTAATATGAACTATTCTATCTCCAATAATGCTGAGTATGGAGAGTATGTCACTGGGCCAAGAGTAATTGGTAATGAAGCAAAATTAGCAATGAAAGAGGCTTTAAAAAATATTCAAAATGGTGATTATGCAAAACGTTTTATTCTTGAAGGAAAAACAAATTACCCGGAAATGACGGCGAGAAGAAGACTCAATGCAGAGCACCCAATTGAAAAAGTTGGTTCTCAACTAAGATCAATGATGCCTTGGATCGCGAAAAATAAGCTTGTAGATCAGAGTAAGAACTAGGTTAATGGCAAAAAAAACTTATCCCATCATTGCAAAAGAAGGTCGGCCATTTTTAATAGCTTCAGTTGCCATTTCAGCCTTAGTTTTTAACATATGCAAATTATGGTCCCTACCCCTCTGGCTTGTCTCTTTATTTATTCTGCAATTTTTTAGAGATCCAAAAAGAAATACACCATCTAAAAAAAATATGGTGGTATCAGCGGCGGATGGCAAAGTGATTGTGATTGAAAAATGTAAAGATGAATATCTGAATAGACGTGCAATTAAAGTCAGTGTCTTTATGAATGTCTTTAACGTTCATTCAAATAAAAGTCCAATTCAATCAATAATCATAAATAAATGGTATTTTCCTGGCAAATTTCTTAATGCAGCACTATCAAAAGCTTCTTTAGAAAATGAAAGGTGTGCCTTGCACCTTAAAAGTAAGGGCGGTTTCGATATTACGTGCGTTCAAATTGCAGGTTTAATTGCAAGAAGAATTTTATGCTATGCCAATAAAGGCGACACATTAGAAGTCGGCGAAAGGTATGGCTTTATAAGATTTGGTTCACGGGTCGACTTGTATCTTCCTATCAATTCCAAGATAAAGGTTGCGCTAGGTGATAAAGTTTTTAACGGTGAAACAATTATTGCAGAATTAAAAAAATAGCCTAATTGTCTACGAATGAACGAAGTTCATTTAAAGCTAATCGATATACGTCTCTCTTAAATTCGATAACTTCATTGAGCGGCATCCAGTAATCATGCCAACGCCAATCATCAAATTCTGGTTTTTTGGTATTTCTTAAAAAGATATCCGTATCCTGCCCCTTCATCCTTAAGAGATACCATATTTGTTTTTGACCCTTGTAAGTTCCTCGATAATCTCTTCGAACCCATTGAGATGGTACTTCATATTTCAACCAATCCTTAGTTCTACCAAGTATTTCTACATGATGTGGCTTTAATCCAACCTCTTCCATAAGCTCTCTATACATAGCCTCTTCTGGACTTTCACCTTTTTGAATTCCGCCCTGAGGAAATTGCCAAGCGTGTTCATGTGTTCGTTTTGCCCAAAAAACTTGATTGTCAGCATTGCAAATTACAATACCCACATTTGGCCGGTAGCCATCTTTATCAATCATAACCTTGCCCTAAGAATTTCTTTAATTTTTTCATAGATTTAGTTTAAATAAAAGCCAGAATTAAAGCTAGAATCTATTACGAAAAAACTAAAATCATGACATATAAAAACTTTTTTTTACTTATTTTGTATCTATCGCTTAATGCATGCTCAAGCTTGCCAATTGCTTACATTACCAACCAAGGCTCTAATACGGTAAGTGTAGTAGATATTAAAAATAGAAAAATTAAACATGAAATTCCTGTAGGCAACGGTCCAGTGGGTGTTGCAATCTCTTTAAAACAAAATTATGGATTTATTACAAATGCAAATGATGGTTCGGTTGATGTTTTAGATCTGCATCAAAATAAAATAGTTAAAAAAATTATAATGGGCGGAACCCCTGTTGGAATTACAAAATCAACGGATGAAAGATATATTTTTGTGAGTGATTGGTTTAATAATGAAATCATTATTATCGAAACAAAATCTTTATCAGTTATTAAAAAAATTAAAGTGGGCAAATCCCCGTCAGGAATAATTTGTGATGATCAAGGGAAGTATCTCTTTATTTCTAATCGTGATGAAAATACTGTTGAAATATATAACCAATCTGGCCTCAATCTCTTTAAAAAAATTAAAGTAGGAAAGCATCCTTATGGTGTATTTTTTAGAAAAAACTTACTTTTTGTTGTAAATGTATTAGATGATTCAATTTCTATAATTGATATCAATACATTTAATATAGAAACAATCAAGGTTGGCGACCATCCTTATGGCGTTGTATCCGACATTAAAAACGAATTTATTTTTGTTACAAATACTCAGGATGATGATATTAGTGTGATCGATTTAATACAGAAAAAAGAAATTAAAAAAATCAAAGTGGGTGGCAATCCAGAAGGTATCGATATTGATGAAAGAAATCATTTGCTTGTTATCTCAAACTGGAGAAGCGATTCTATTTCTATCATCGACGTTATTAAACAAGAATATTTATATGATATTAAAACTGGTAAACAAAGCCGTTCATTTGGTCAATTTATTAAAATTGAGTAAGTTTATGCATAAAAATAATTTATAATTACATGATTATTTCAACACCAAAGGCCTCATTCAAATGAAAAAAATTATTATTGGTATTTTCCTTGCTTTTGTATCTTTTAGCGTATTTGCCCATGGTCCATCACCTCAAAAGGTTGAAAAATCAATCACAATCAATGCATCCCCAGATAAAGTCTGGGCTATTGTTAAAGATTTTGGTGGCTTTCAGAAATGGGAACCACTTGTAACTGATATCAAGTTAGAAAAAAAAGGTGAGGATACATTAAGAACCCTTACATTAAAATCGGGTGGCAAAGTGATTGAAAGACTTAAGGGTATTGATGAAGAAGCCATGAAGCTTAAATATGAAATTATTGAAGGGGCTGTTCCTGTAGCGGACTACAATTCGTTTATTGTTGTTACAAAAGGCTCCAATCCTAATGAGTCTAATGTAACTTGGGTAGGTCGCTTTTATAGAGTTTACAAACTAAATCCTCCAATTCCAGCAGGGCAAGATGATGAGTCAGCACTCAAGGCTGTAAACGAAATTTATGACGCAGGTCTTCCAGCGCTTAAAAAATTGGCTGAATCAAAATAAGAAGATTTATATACAAAAAAGCAGAATTAAGTTCTGCTTTTTTTATTTATGACTCCCATTATTATTGATAGTAAGGAGCCTCCTATAGGCTCAGTAATTTTTCTTCACGGTTTAGGTGCTGATGGCTCTGATTTTAAAGAAATATTTACAAGATCCCAATTCAATAAAATACGATTTGTTTTACCACATGCTCCTTATCAGTCGGTCACGATGAATCAAGGTTTCGAAATGAGAGCTTGGTATGATTTATACGATTTATCCTCAGAAAAAGATGATGACGAAAGAGGAATGGAAAGATCCAGCACTTTTATTGATAAATTAATTGAAGAACAGATTTTACTTGGAATTAAACCTGAAAAAATTATTGTAGGGGGATTTTCTCAAGGGGCTGCAATGAGTTTTTATTTGGGCTTAAAACACCCAAAAAGATTAGGAGGTATAGCAGCCCTATCAGGTTACCTTCCCCTAAAAGAGAGGCTTTTAGAGTCTTTAAACAATGATTTAATAGACATCCCTATCTTTATGGGTCATGGTCTATATGATAATGTTATAGATATCAAAATCGCTAATAGCTCCTTTGAAAAGCTATCAAATAAACTTAACGCCGTGGACTTCGAAAAATATGACATGGGGCACGAGTTATGTGAAAAAGAGATTGATGATTTATCAATTTTTTTCAATCAATCACTTAAATAATATATAAATTTATGAATAAAAATTCACTCGAAACAAACCTTAAAGAACTTGAATCTATTGTGGCAAAAATGGAACAAGGTGATATGGCTCTGGAAGATTCAATAAAATCTTATGAAAAAGGCATGCTTCTTCTCAAATTGTGCCAGGATTCACTAAAAGAAATTGAACAAAAAGTTTTAGTATTATCTTCAGATAACGTGCTGGGTCAATTCAAGCCTTCTGATGAATAATTTTCATGAATGGCTCTCTAAAAAACAAACGCTTATTGAGTCTATGCTCGAAAAAAATTTACCTGAGTCCAATCATGAATCTGATTTAAATGAAGCTATAAGATATAGCATTCTTAACGGCGGGAAAAGAATACGATCAACGCTTGTATTTGCTATTGCCGAAATAGTTGAAGTAGATCCTATTGCTATTGAAAAAATTGTATGTGCCATAGAATTTTTGCATGCATATTCATTAGTTCATGATGATATGCCATGCATGGATAATGACGATCTAAGACGAGGAAAGTTATCTTGCCATAAGAAATTTGGGGAAAGCACAGCGCTTCTTGCTGGAGATGCTCTTCAGTCTCTATCCTTCTCATGCTTATCTTGCCCATCGCTCCCTATCAAACCTGAAAAACGACTAGAAATTATTCATATTTTTTCTAATGCGATTGGACTTAAAGGTATGGCAAAAGGACAGGCTCTAGATATTAAAAATACAAATAAAAAAATTACTTTGAATGAGCTCAAAACAATGCACCAATTTAAAACTGGTGCCCTTATAAATGCTTCCTGTCTAATGCCCTTAATAGCTTCAGAAAATAATGATACGAATATGCTGAACTGTATAGATGCTTATTCAAAATCTATTGGCTTAATATTCCAAATTAAGGATGACATCCTTGACAAAGAGGCAAATAAAGATGTCTTAGGCAAAACACCTGGGAAAGATGAGAAAGATAATAAATCTACTTTTGTTTCTCTATTAGGCATTGATGAATCTAAAAAACTTGCAGCTAATTATTATGAGAGTGCTTTAGCTTCTATTCAACCCCTTGGGGAGAAAGCAGATTACTTAGCTGGCATTGCAGAATTTGTTATGACTCGCTCACATTAATATGAATATCCTCGACAAAATTAATTCCCCTAAAGATTTAAAAAAACTTAATCGTGAAGAGCTTATTTCGCTATGCGACGAGATAAGGAGCTTTATTATTGAAAGCGTTTCAAAAACAGGCGGCCATCTCTCGTCTAATCTTGGCGTTATTGAGCTCACTGTGGCGCTCCACTATGTTTTTGATTGTCCAAATGACAAGTTTATATGGGACGTTGGTCATCAAACTTATCCCCATAAAATTCTTACAGGTAGAAAAAAGGTAATGAGCTCTTTAAGAACAATGAATGGCATTTCAGGCTTTCCAAAAATATCAGAAAGTCATTATGATATTTTTGGGACTGGGCACTCAAGCACTTCAATATCAGCAGCCTTAGGGATGGCAGAAGCGCTCAAAAAGAAAAAATCAAATCACAAAGCGATTGCAATTATTGGTGATGGAGCTATGACTGCAGGCATGGCTTTTGAAGGGCTTAATAATGCCGGAGACTCGGATAACAATATTTTAGTTATTTTGAATGACAATGATATGTCAATCTCTAAAAATGTTGGGGCTCTCAATAATTACCTTGCAAAACTGATGTCAGGTAATCTTTATGGAAGCATTAAACGCTCAAGCAAGGTAGTTTTATCTGCTGTTCCTCCAATGCTTGAATTTGCAAAGCGCGCCGAAGAGCATGTAAAAGGTATGGTTATTCCTGGAACCTTATTCGAAGAATTTGGATTTAATTATATTGGGCCGATTGATGGTCATGATATTAATGCTCTGATTGACACTCTCACCAATCTTAAAAAACTGCAAGGCCCACAATTTTTACATGTAGCCACTCAAAAAGGATTTGGTTATGAACCCGCAGAAATCGATCCAAATAAATTCCATGGTGTTAGTCAATTTGATCTAAAGGATGGCATAAAATCATCAAAACCAAAAAAGCTTACTTACACTGATGTGTTTGGAGATTGGATTGTTGATATGGCTAATATTGATAAAAAGCTTTGCGCAATCACTCCTGCAATGTCAGATGGCTCGGGTCTTAATAAATTTGCAGAAAAATTTCCTGACCGTTTTTTTGATGTAGGAATTGCTGAACAACATGCAATTACTTTTGCAGCCGGTCTTGCGTGTGAAAATTACAAACCTGTAATTGCTATTTATTCAACTTTTCTTCAAAGAGCTTATGATCAATTAATACATGATGTTGCATTACAAAATATTCCCATGCTTTTTGCATTAGATAGGGCTGGTATTGTAGGGCAAGATGGCCCTACACATTCAGGAAGCTTTGATTTATCGTTTTTAAGATGTATTCCAAATATTCTTATTATGGCGCCAAGCAATGAAAATGAATGTCGGCAAATGCTTTTTACAGGATTTAAATTTAAGGGCATTTCAGTAGTTCGTTATCCGAGAGGCCCTGGTCCAGGATCTTCTATTAAATCTAAAATGACGACCATTCCAATTGGTAAGGCCGAGGTCATCAGAAAAGGTCGTAAGATTGCCTTACTAGCTTTTGGTAATATGCTAGACGAAGCTTTAAAAGCTGGAGAAAAAATTAATGCTACTGTCGTTAATATGAGGTTTATTAAACCTCTTGATATTAAGTTAATCAAAGATTTATCAGAGTCACATAAACTTCTTGTCACACTAGAAGAAAACGCTATATCAGGCGGAGCTGGATCAGCGGTGCTGGAAGTAATTAGTGAGTATGATTTAAAATGCCAATCTCTTCGACTCGGCTTGCCTGATAAATTTGTTGAACAAGGTAGCCAAGAACAGCTCCGTAAAAAATATGGCTTAGATGCTGTATCTATTGTTAAATCAATTGAGAAAAAATTAACCTAGTGCTACACTCAAGTATTAATAAATAACTATTCATTATGACGACAAGCAATCAAACATGCCCGATTGAAGATGTTCAAAGTTCACCTGATCTGAGAAGTTTGGATATTGATAAGGTCGGTATTAAATCTATAAGGCATCCTGTTCTTGTTAAAGATAAAACGGGCGGCGCCCAGCATACAGTTGCAACATTTAATATGTACGTCTATTTACCGCATAATTTTAAGGGTACTCACATGTCAAGATTTGTTGAAATCTTAAACATGAATGAAAGAGAAATATCTGTTGAGTCATTTGAAAATATTTTAAGAGAAATGATTAAGCGACTCGAAGCTAAATCATGTGATGTCGAGATGACATTCCCTTACTTTATTAATAAAACCGCTCCTATTTCCGGGGTCAAAAGTCTTCTTGATTATGACGTCAGTTTTATCGGAAAAATTGCTGATGGTAAATTTAAAAATACAATTAAAGTTGTTGTTCCTGTAACAAGTCTTTGCCCATGCTCAAAGAAAATTTCAGATTACGGTGCGCATAACCAAAGATCTCATGTAACAGTTACTGTTGAAATTAATAAATTTATTTGGATTGAAGAGTTAATTGAGCTTATTGAAAAACAAGCTTCATGTGAGCTTTATGGTTTATTAAAAAGACCTGATGAAAAATTCGTAACCGAAAAAGCTTATGACAATCCAAAGTTTGTTGAAGATATGGTGAGAGATGTTGCAGCGCAATTGAAATTAGAAAAAAGAATTAATCACTTTATTGTGGAGTCTGAAAATTTTGAATCCATTCACAATCATTCGGCATACGCACTCATTGAAGGCTAAATAAACTTCAGCCTGACTTAACCAAAAATTTTATTACCTTTAATTTCTAGCTTTAATCCAAACCAAATTACAACAAAACCAATTAAAGGCGATATAGCAGCAATCATGAAACCAAGCTGACCGCCAAGATATTGGATCAAATATCCTCCTCCTAAACCACCAACGGTCCCACCTATACCATAAGCTACACTGTTATATATCGCCTGCCCTCTTGTTTGATTTCGCCCTTTAAAATAATAAGCAATAACCTCGATAGATGCCGCATGAAAACTCCCAAAAGTTGCTGCATGAAACATTTGCGCTATAAACAATAAATATAAATTATCAGGGGAGGCGCCAATTAAAATAAACCGAATAACGCCTAAAAATAAACTCATCAATAAAATTATTTTGAGTGAATAACGTCTTAAAATTTTTGGCATGGCCATAAAAATCAGAATTTCACAAATAACACCAACAGCCCAAAGCCACCCTATCGTACCACTACTATATCCATGATCTTTTAGGTAGATTGAATAAAAATTATAAAGTACTCCATGCGCTGAGACCATCAAAGCGCAGCCAACCAAAAGCGCTATGACAGAGGGTGTTTTAATAATTTTCCAAATAGACAAATCGTTTGTTTTATGATGAATCTCTTTAGTCTCAGGAATGGTATTTGATAAGAAAAATATAATGGCTTGAGCTATCAATAAAACCCATAATAAAATATTAATACCTTGAAGATCAATTAAATATCCTAAGAATAACGACGCTACAATAAATCCGATTGATCCCCATAGTCTTATTCTGCTGTAATGCCCATCTGTCGTTGCTAAATGTGCAAGAGTTAAAGATTCGGCAAGAGGTAATGTTGAGCTCGTAAATAAACTTAATGCTGACATTACTAAAAAGATCCAAAAAAATCCCTTAGCCCAAAAAACACCAACAAATCCTATGAGACCTAAAAATGATGTCAGCTTTATCCATTTAACTCGATGACCCGTATGGTCAGCTAACCAGCCCCAAAAATTAGGGGCAATAATGCGACTGATTTGAAATAAAGAGAGAAGAATACCAATACTAGAAGGTGAAAAATTTTCTGATTGTAAATAAATTCCCCAATAAGGGACAAAAGAGCCTACGAAGAAATAATAAAAAAAATAAAAGCGTGATAAACGCCAATGAAGATTATATCTAGAACTCACTAAATTTTAGGTGTATGCGAAATTACATCCGCGTTTTGAGCTCGATGTCTTAATGCTTGGTCTATAACAACTAAAGCTAACATAGCTTCAACGATTGGTGTTGCTCTTATAGCAACACAAGGATCGTGACGGCCTGTTGTTTGCATAAGAACGGCTTCACCTTTTGTGTTAATTGATTTTCGATCTTGAGGAATGCTTGAGGTTGGCTTAAAAGCTATATGAGCAATAATAGGTTGGCCTGTAGAAATACCCCCTAAAATACCACCTGCATTATTTGTTAAAAAGCCTTGCGGGGTAAGTTCGTCGCCATGTTCACTTCCTTTTTGAATGATGGAGCCGAAGCCTTCACCAATATCAACACCTTTTACAGCATTAATCCCCATCATTGCATGAGCAATTTCAGCGTCTAATCTTCCAAAAACAGGCTCACCCAAGCCCACAGGAACATTCTCAGCAACTACAGTAATTTTTGCGCCTACAGAATCTCTATCGGCACGAATATCATCTAAATATTTTTCTAACTCAGGCACTTGTTCACGATTGGGACAAAAAAATGGGTTTTGATTTACATCTTCCCAATTTTTAAATGGAATGTGAACGGTCCCCATTTGGCTTAAATAAGCACGGATTTTAATCCCATATTTCTCAAGGAGCCATTTTTTAGCTATAGCACCAGCAGCAACTCTGACTGCCGTTTCCCTGGCACTTGATCTACCTCCACCCCTATAGTCTCTTAAGCCATATTTATGAGCATAAGTGTAATCTGCATGTCCCGGGCGAAATACATCTTTAATTTTCGCGTAATCTTGACTGCGTTGATCTGTATTTCGAATAACAAAACCGATAGGTGCGCCTGTTGTTTTACCCTCAAATACGCCAGATAAAATCTCAACCTTATCTTCTTCGCTGCGTTGAGTCACATGCTTTGAGGTACCAGGCTTTCTTCGATCCAAGTCTATTTGCAAATCTTCTTCCGACAATTCTAATCCTGGCGGGCAACCGTCTACTATGCCGCCTATAGCGGCGCCATGGGATTCACCGAAAGAAGTAAGTGTAAATAATGTACCTAGAGTATTACCTGACATAGATATGCTTCGTATAAATGTAGTTAAATTTTATCATAATCGGTTACTTATTAATGGGATAGCAATCCTTTAATCCGCAATCCTTAAACTCTAAATTAAAACTAATTTTTTTATTCATGGATAATTTTATAGGTACCGAGATCTAATTCATCTAACTTATAAGACCCAATCGCAAAACGAATTAATCTTAGAGTGGGGTATCCAATTTTTCCAGTCATTCTTCTTACTTGGCGATTTTTACCTTCTGATATTTTAATTTCAAGCCAAGTTGTGGTGATCATTTCTCTCTCTCTAATAGGCGGTATTCTTTCCCATAATATTTCAGGTTCATTTATCATTTTTACCTCCGCAGGTAATGTTTTAAATTCTCCTAAATCAACACCTTTTCTTAATTCCTCTAAATCACTCTCTTTTGGAGCACCCTCAACCTGAGCCCAGTAAGTTTTTTGCATTTTGTATTTTGGATCACTAATTTGATGTTGAAATATCCCATCATCAGTTAAAATAATTAAACCTTCACTATCAGTGTCAAGCCTACCTGCAGGATAAACATTAGGTATTGGAATAAAATCTTTTAAGGTTTTATGGTTGTCATGCTTACTAAACTGACAAACCACACCATAAGGCTTATTAAATAATATTTTCATTAAAATAAAAGTGAGTATGAATGCTTAGTAAAATTAATCTTCCAAAAAATGCTTCTAAAATTACAGTCAATTCAAACTTAACTTTGAATGTTCCAGACCGTCCCATTATCCCATTTATTGAAGGCGATGGCATCGGTGTAGACATTACACCGGCAATGCTAAAAGTGGTCAATCATGCTGTCTTAAAAGCTTATAGTGGAGAAAAAGAAATTGCTTGGATGGAAATTTATGCAGGAGAAAAGGCTACAAAAACATACGACAAGGATACCTGGCTACCTCAAGAAACTCTTGATGCTATGAAAGAGTTTGTTGTGTCTATTAAAGGCCCGCTCACTACGCCCGTGAGTGGAGGCATCAGATCGCTTAATGTGGCGCTGAGACAAGGGCTCGATCTTTATGTCTGCTTAAGGCCTATTGAATACTTTGATGGTGTGCCAAGCCCTCTAAAAAATCCTGAAAAAACTAATATGGTTATTTTTAGAGAAAATACAGAGGATATTTACGCAGGAATTGAATGGCAAGCCTTCTCTGAGGAGTCAAAGAAAATTATTCAAATGATTTCAGAGCTAGGTATTAAAAATAAAATACGCTTCCCTGAATCAACGGCGATAGGAATTAAACCAGTGTCCAAAGAAGGGAGCCAAAGACTTATAAGAAAAGCGATTGAATATGCCATTAAGCATAAAAAAAGATCGGTCACGCTCGTGCATAAAGGCAATATCATGAAATTTACTGAGGGTGGATTTAAAGAATGGGGATATGAATTAGCCCGAGATGAATTTGGTGCTAAAGCTATTGAAGGAAAGCCTGGTTTTAAATGTGATAACGGCCTCATTATTAATGATTGTATTGCAGATGCCTTTTTGCAAGAAATTTTACTACACCCCAGCGAATACGATGTAGTAGCTACGCTTAATCTCAACGGAGACTATATTTCGGATGCATTGGCGGCACAAGTTGGAGGTATTGGCATTGCACCAGGTGCTAATTTATCAGATTCGACTGTTATTTTTGAAGCCACTCATGGCACTGCCCCAAATATTGCAGGTAAAAAAATTGCCAATCCCAGCTCCCTTATTCTTTCAGCTGAAATGATGTTAAGACATATGGGATGGTCGGAAGCTGCTCATATCCTTTTAGCAGCATTTAGAAGAACATTAGTAGCTCAAAAAGTCACTCAAGACTTCTCAGCGCAATTAAATAATGTTGACGCATTATCTACCGATGCCTTTGCTGAAGCCATCATAAGTTATATGTAAAAAAAAGCCCGCTTACGCGGGCTTATTTATTTAATTTGAAACTAGGCTTTATTTATATTTGAAGCTTGCTTGCCTTTTGGTCCGTCTGTAACGTCAAAAGTTACTCTTT
>Ga0209597_1000921_pt1 | contig 19201 bp, 10 predicted proteins | sample M_140625_MF_Meta_FD_187316 | JGI IMG/M metagenome (GOLD analysis project Ga0209597, IMG submission 187316) | Freshwater microbial communities from Lake Montjoie, Canada to study carbon cycling - M_140625_MF_MetaG (SPAdes) (version 2) | ecosystem: Environmental > Aquatic > Freshwater > Lake... | reverse complement strand
GGATCACTGGGGTCTTGATTGGGTGGGAAAAAAGCATCCCGGCGGGGTGGCGGCGATGCAGGCGAAAGACACGAATGCGCAGGGCTCGGCGCGGACGCATGACCTGTGGTTGCATTTCTTTGATGCGAACACGGCGAAGGATGTCGCTGGCATTGGTGCGCTGGGCTCGCAGTCGCCCGTGTGCGTGCAGGACCCGCAGTGGATGCGCAAGACGGAGGCGCTGGGCTTTATCCATCCCTATGATCCGCAGCGCTTCGGCAAGCTGGAGAATTTCCTGCGCTATGCGGTGGAGGAGTATGTCGTCGGTGGGGAGCGACGCTGGGGCGACTACGGCTTCCTTGATTACGGCGCGGGCATGCACACGTATGACAACTACGGCGGCCTGCCGGGCGATGAGATGCCGCGGCTGAACTATCGCTATGCGGACCACATGTATCATGCGCAGACGGCGCTGTGGCGGGCTTTCGCACGCAGCGGCGAGCGCATGTATCTCGACTACACAGCGGCGCTGCATCGACACCTGTCGGACTTTAAGTTCGCGCATGTGGCGGGCAAAAATCGCAGCCTTGGCTCGCGTGTCGGCTTGAATGGCTCGGAGGACAATCCGCACTACTGGAACGGCACCGAGGACCGCTTCGGCGGAGGTTTGCTCAACGGACATCAGGGCTTCGATCCCGAAGGCTTTTTGCTGCATCGCTATCTCACCGGCGACCGCTGGAGCGAGGAGGTGATCGTGCGCAGTGGCGAGACGTTTTTGCAGCGCTTCGACTTCGACGCGTTGCCGCAGATTGGTGCATCGAGTGATGGTGCGCAGCCTTTCCTGCTCGCGGGACCGCTTTACATGCACACGGGCGACAAGCGCTATCTCGACGCGCTCGACAAAATCCGCTCGCGCATGATCCGCCTCGACACAGGCACCGGCTGGGCAGACCCGGACTACTTTGGCGCATGGGAGAAGTATCCCATCAAGATCGCCGGCGCGCTGATGGACTGGCGAGCGACCGGCAATGCCACCACGCAGAAAGCGCTCGTCGAACGTGCCTTTCCCATCTGGTTGCGCGATGTGCCGCCGGTGGATTTTGGTTACCAGGACCAGAGCGGTTACTTTGCCAATCACGCCTGGCGCATGACGGGCAACGTGCGCTACGCTGAGCTGATTGAGGAGCGTTTCAATCGCGTGCTCTTCGAGTATTACGATGCGCAAGGCCAGCGGCGCAATGTCTCGGGCATTCGCGGCTCGCCGCATCGGGGTGGCAATCACAGCTTCAACTTCCTGGAGACCGCCTACTATGGCATGGACCTGCTCGCCGCCACCGAAGGTCAGCGCGGGCACTACGTCGAGGCCGACACCGGACCGAAGTGCCACGCGGTGGAGATTCACTTTGCCAAGGATCGTCATGAGCCCCTGCGCTTCGATCTTCGCTTCAGCGTGGGCCGCGACATGCAGGTGACGTGGACGCCCACCGGCTACGGGCGGCCCGTGCGCGACTTCGATGTCGGCCCCGTGCATTGGGACAGTCACACGGATTACTATACCAAAGAAGCGCCGGGCCTGGGCGGCGGCTATGCCTCGGTCGAACTGGGCGCGGAGACCGTCGAGGGCGAGTATCGTTTTTTGAATGTGCCCTATGTCTTCAAGAACAACGCGAGACGCCTCGTGCTCGTCGCACGTGATGGCATCATCCTGCGAGCCATCTACGACGAGCCGCCCGTGTGGCACTTCCAGATTCCGGCTGGCAAATCCGGAGCAATCTACGCGAACAAAGGCATCACGCTCTCCGTTGGCGGCAAGGTCACGGAGGTCAAAGGTGGCGAATGGATCGATCTACAAGGCACCGCGACCGATCAGATGGCTTCGATCAAAACGAGCGGTCTCGTGTTTGTCGCCTTCCGCGGCGGCATCCCGCCCGTGCTCGCACAGCATGATGCAGCCCGCTACTTCGTGCCTCGTGTCATCCAGGAGGAGATGCCTGCACGTGAAGCCGCTGCCAGTGCAGTCACCGCAAACGCCCGTGATTATGTCGATGGCATCGCTGGCAAAGCGCTGCTGGTTTCCGGCAACCGCACTTTGAAAATCCCGCGTGGCAAGCCGCTCGCTGAGCGCGTCTATGAGCATATCAACTACCGTGAAGGCACCCTCGAGTTTTGGTTCCAGCCACGTCAAAGCACCGGCATGGGCGCGGAGAACTCGGAGAAATACTTCATCGCGGGCGGCTTCTGGCCCATCATCCTGAAGCGTTACGCTGGCGACGACGAAGACCCGCGCGCCGGCAATGTCTTCCGTTTCGATGCCACCTGCTCCATCAAAGCTCCGCCCTCGGCCAAACCCGCGCCCTATCCCTATCCACCGCAGCAGTTGCTCAACGTATCGCCTGTTGTGCAATCGCGCTGGCATCACCTTGCCGTGAGCTGGACCACCGACCCGAAGCGCGGCTGGATCAGCGAGTTCTACATCGACGGCCAGCCGAGCCTCGGCTGGGCACGCTTCGACACCGGCCACGGTCGCTTCCTCGAAGCCGACAACGCTGCCAAGCAATTCCCACCCCTCCCTTGGCCCATCGATGAGCCGAAAGGCGAGTTCATCACCATCATCGGCGATGTCCTCGATGCCGCCGTGGATGAACTTCGCATCAGCAAAGTGGCCCGCTATCCGAAGCCCTTCCCCACGTTGCCAAAGCGCAAGCTGGAGAAGGACGAGGACACGCTATGGATGATGCGATTTGAAGGAAACGAGGACTCCGAGCTATGAACACACGCCGCCGCAGCGCTGCATCAATCTCTCTCCTCCAATCCATGAAAAGCATCACATGCCTCCTTCTCACCCTGCTCATCGCATCAGCGCTCAACGCCCAGACTCTCCCGCTCAGCGCCGAAGACCTCACCGTCCTCAAGCCTGCCGCCGACGGCACGACGGCGGAGCAGGCGTTTGAACAGTGGCTCACGCGCGAGTTCGTGGCGATGACGGAGCAGCGCAGCACGGCCTTTGAAAAAATGATCAAGAGCGCCGCCGCTTGTCGCAAGTGGCAGGAGGAGCGGCGGCAGTTTTTCCTGGAACGTATCGGAGGGCTGCCGGAGCGCACACCACTGAACCCGCAGATCACCGGCACTTTGAATGGAAAAGGGTATCGCGTGGAGAAGATCATCCTGGAGACGCGGCCTGCGTTTCATCTCACGGCCGATCTTTACCTGCCGGATACACCGCCGCCTTGGCCTGCCGTGCTGGTGCCGTGCGGGCACAGTCATGAGGGGAAGGCGGCGGGCCAGTATCAACTCATCTGCATGCTGCTGGCACGCCACGGCATGGCGGCGATTTGCTACGACCCCATCGGGCAGGGCGAGCGCTACCAGATGCTCGATACGGCCAGGGAGCGCACCGTCTTCGACGATGCGCCGCATGTGAAGGTGCCGCATCCCAACGTGCGGCTGATGTGCACGACGGAGCACACGGCGACCGGCCTCAGCAGCGCGCTGATCGGCGCGAATGTGGCGCAGTTCCGCATCTGGGATGGCATGCGCGTCATCGACTACCTGCAAAGCCGCAAGGACATCATTGCTGACAAAATCGGCTGCACCGGCAACAGCGGCGGTGGCACTGAGACGGCCTATCTCATGGCGCTCGACGATCGCATCGTTGCCGCAGCACCGGGTTGCTATCTCACCACGTTTCGCAAACTCATCGAGACAAAAGGCCCGCAGGATGGCGAGCAGAACATCTTTGGGCAGATCGCCTTCGGCATGGACGAGGCGGACTACTGCATCATGCGCGCCCCGAAACCCACGCTCATCTGCGCGGGCAAACGTGATGCGACCTTTGACTTCGGCGGAACGTGGGAGGTGTTTCGCGATGCGAAGCGCTTCTATTCGCGCGTCGGTTCTCCGGAAACGATCGATATGGCAGCGCCCGACGCGCCGCATGGCTTCACACTCCAATTGCGCGAGGCTGTCACGCGTTTCATGAGCCGCTGGTTGCTCGGCAAGGATGTGCTCGTGCGCGAGATTCCATCCCTGCCTGACTCCTTCACCGACGACGAACTGCGGGCCCTCACCCTGCCAGACTGGACACCCGAGCAACTCCAATGCACGCCAAAAGGCCAGGTGCTGCTCATGCCGGGCGAGCGGAGCGTTTTTCAAATCAACGCGGACAGCGCCACCGCGCTCAGGAAGTCCCGCGAGAGTGCCTGGAACAGCATGGATGAAGTTGCGAAGCGGAAAGCCATCCGCGAGACGATCAGTGCGCGAGCGGATGACACGACTCCCGGCATCGAGAAGTTCGGAATCATCGAGCGCGTCTCCTGCACGATCGCCAAGGTGGCCATCGCTGCGGAAGACGGCCTCAAGCTTCCTGCACTGCTCTTTGTGCCGAAGAAACCCGGCCGCAAGGCCACGCTCTATCTTCACGGGACAAGCATGAAGGCCGACGCCGCGCCGGGCGGGCCGATTGAGCAACTCGTGCAACAAGGCCACACCGTTCTCGCGGCCGAATTGCGCGGCATCGGCGAGACCGAGACTGGCCTCCGCCGAAAGGCCTTCGGTGCAGGTCGCTTTGGCCGCGACAACCTCGAAATCCTCACCGCCTACCTCATGGGCAAGAGCTACGTCGGCATGCGCACCGAGGATGTCGGACGTTGGACCCGCGTGTTGAAAACGATGGCCAACGAAGTGCACCTCCTCGCCATCGGCGAAGCCGCCATCCCCGCGCTCCACGCCGCCGCGCTGGATCGTGCCGCTTACAAATCCACCACGCTCCAGGAGATGATTCCGTCATGGGAATCGCTGGTGGGTGCCACGGAAGCGGTCGATCAAAGCGTGAACACCGTGCATGGCGTGCTGAGGCGCTATGACCTTCCCGACCTCCGCAAGATGATTGCAATCGATCGCGAGGCGGCTGGAAGCAAATGATGAACGACGTAGGTTCGACCACGCCGCCTTGCCGGCCAGGACATTTCCGAAGTCGCTCTCACACATTTGCTCAACCCAAGATGAAACCTCCGACCATCCACCGAATCCACGCCAGCTCCCTGTTCGGACCAATGCGACGGTATGCCTCGCTCCTCCTCGCCGCTGCTGCGTTGTGCGGGTTTGATTCGCCGCACTTGTTCCCCGCCGATCGGCTGATCGGTCAGCTCAGGCCGCTGCTCGTGGACGAGGGCGGCCTCCCTATTTCTTCCGCACCAGCGTGGATGAAAAGGCGCGGTGCGGTGCGCGCGGAATGGCAGGCCTTCCTCGGCGAGTTTCCCAAGGAACGCGCTCCATTGAAGGTGGAGGTGCAGGCCACCGAAACGCTCGCGGAGTTCACGCGCCAGCACGTGAAGTATCAGGTCGAGGAAGGGGTGTTCACGGATGCTTACGTGCTCACTCCCAAGAACGCCACCGGGAAGCTCCCCGGCGTCGTCGTGTTCCATCAGACCGTGAAGACGCATGCGCAGCAGGCTGCGGGCGTGGATGCTTCCGTGCCCGAACTGATGCACGGTGTGCAGCTCGTGAAACGCGGCTACGTGGTGGTGTGCCCGCGTTGCTTCATCTTCGATGAGGGAGCCGGTTACGCCGGGCAGGTGAAGCGCCTGCAAGAACGTCACCCGACGTGGACAGGCATGGCGCGCATGACGTGGGACGGCATCCGGGCGGCGGATTATCTGGAGTCGTTGCCACTGGTGGACCATGAGCGCATCGGGTGCATGGGTCATTCGCTGGGGGCGAAGGAAGTGCTCTACGCCGCCGCGTTCGACGAGCGGTTCAAGGTTGCCGTGTTCAGCGAAGGCGGCATCGGACTCACCTTCAGCAACTGGGATGCACCCTGGTATCTCGGTCCGCGCGGCCGACCACCGGTCTTCAGTCACGAGCACCATGAACTCCTGGCACTGATCGCGCCCCGGCCGTTTCTCCTGCTCGCCGGCGATTCGGCCGACAGCGATCAAAGCGCCGCGTTCATCGAGGCCGCCCGCCCGGTCTATGAACTGCTGGGCGCGCGGGACAACGTTCGTTTGCTCAATCACCGCCAGGGACACCGCTATCCGGCGGAAGCTCAGGCGGCCGCCGAGGAACTGCTCGACCGGCATCTCAAAGCGAAATGAATATCCGCTGTGTGGCAGCTTGTTTTTCTCATTCAATGATTCGCCTCTTTATCCTCGCTCTTCTCTTCACCACCAGTCTTCGCGCGGCCGATGCGATCGTTGTTCGCGGCACGGCAATCATCGACGGCGCGTTGGAAGAGTCGTTCTGGTCGCAGGCTTCCGCGCAGTCCGACTTCACGGTGTTCCAAACGGGCAGGCACGTCGCCGACACCACGTTCCGGCTCGCGCACGATGATGCCTGGCTTTACGTCGGCATCGATTGCCGGCACGAGTCGCTGAAGTTTTTGCAACCCACCGTGAAGGGACATGACCGCGGGGCGATGAAGGATGAGTCGATCGAGGTGTTCCTCGCACCGCGAGTGACGGAGCCTGCTTACTTTTACCATTATGCGCTGAGCTTCGGTGGCGCACGGGACGAGCGGGTCATCACCGGCCCGAACGTGAAGGAATACTGGGACGTGCCTTGGCGCTCAGCCGTTTGGCGCACTGATCACGGTTGGACGGCAGAGATTGCGGTGCCGCTCTCTCTACTGCGCTCCGGCGGAGGATTTCACGACCTGCGGCTCAACGTGGCACGCAATCGACGCGTCCCGGTGATTGACTCACAGAACGTGGTCATCAGCGAATCGCGCGAGAGCAGCAGTTGGTCGCCTGTGAAAAGCAGCTTTCATGAGCAGGCCGCCTTTCGTGCTGTCACTGGTTTTCCTGCCTCACTGGCGATCCGCGAGCCGCCGCTGGTTGGCATCAGCAAGGCGAGCGCTGAGATGTCGGCAGCCCGTGTCAGCCTGCAAAACCATGGAGCCGCCGCAGCCAAGGTGCGCCTGGCCATCGGCTCATCTCGTGGAAAGGTGTTGCAGTTGGAGCCCAAACAGATTCTCGAAACGCAGCTCGCCTTGCATGATCCCAGCCCGGAGCAGGCGGAGTTGAGCTTGCTCGATGCCGCCACGGATGAAGTGCTTGGCACCGAGATCATCGAGGACACGAGCGCGTGGCGACCTCTCACGGCCTTTCTCGATCGCAATTACTACACCAGCGAAGCCGAGGCTGTGATTCACTACCGGGTCAATCCAGGCAAAGGGCTGAAGCTGGTCGCGCGTTCGTCGGAAGGAAGCGAACTCGGAAGCGTCTCTCCCGTGCCTGTCAGCGGTCAGATCAAGGTGCCACTGAGCGATCCCATCACGCTGCAGCTTCATCGTGACGAGCGGGTGGTCTTTGAACTCAAGCTTCCCATGCGGAGGCTGCCGTCGCAGCCGGGAGCGGAGTGGAAGATCGATCAAACCCGGCGTCTGGTATTGAACAACGGCAAACCGTTTGTGCCCTTTGGCATGATCATGTCTGGCGTGCGCGACGACGATGAAGCCGCGTTCAAGCAGCTTGCCGCTCATGGATTCAATACCTTTGTCGTTTGGAACAAGACCACGCCGCAAGGCATGGCGAACTACCAGCGGCTGGCGGCAAAACATCGTCTCGCACTCGTCAGTTGCCCCGACGAATGCGCGGAGCCGATCCTCTGGGATGCGCACGCTCGCTATGGCGGCGAGCTTTTGAAACAAGTGCGGCGCATCACGGATTCGCAAAACCTCACCCAGCTCAAGAATGTGCTGACGCTGCCGATCTCCATTCCCGAACGCGAAGCGATCTACGGCGAGTTTTTCCACAAGAACCTCGATCGCATGATCGCCGGAGTCGAAGCCGTGAAACACGCTCCGAATCTCGCCGCGCACTTCATCATGGACGAGCCCCTGCCCAAGGAGGCGTTCAACCAGGTGAGGTTCGGCCAGGAATACTTTGCCCGAGTGCGACAAGCCGATGGCTACCATCCCGTCATCGTCAACTACTCCAGCCACATCCCCGAAGGCGCTGACTACACCAACTGGTGCGACATCCTCGTCACCGATCCTTATTGGCAGCCCCCCGCAGGGGACGAAGTCCGCAGCACTCCGAATCACGTCGCCAAGGTAGCGTGGATGACCCGGCAACGTGCCGAGACAGCACGACAGCCGGTTTGGCAAATCCTGGCATGTCCGCGCTGGAGCCGGCTCTACAAGCGACCGCTGACGGCTGCCGAGATCCGCTGCCAGACCTGGCTCGCCCTCATCTATCGGGCCACTGGCATTTTCACCTTCGCCTACGGCAACATGCGCGAGACGGACTGGCAGACGTGCCAGCATCTCGGCAGGGAGATCAGCCTGCTCACACCCTTCATCGCCGGCCCGGAGCCATTGACTGGCATCCGCTACACCCGTGCTGTGCTGGACGTGGCGGAAGGCGTTCCCAGCTATGTTGAATCTCCCTTTGATCCGAAAGCCGAACACTACCCGGATGTCCACGTCGGCGTCTTTCAGAACGACCAGGGGCAAGTCATCCTGCTGGCTGCCAACAGTCGTCATCACCCTGTGCGTTGCCGCTTTGCCTTCGATCAAATGACCGCCGCGCGGCAGGTGTTTGGCACGCAGAACATGGAAATCCACGACCATGGCTTCAGCGATGCTCTGGAGCCGTATGCCACTCGCGCCTGGTATCTGCAAAGCACGGGCGCCCCCAATGCCAAAGCTTTGCGTGTGCAGCAGACGGTGCTGAAGCCCGACCTCATGATAGTGGAACCCTTTCTCCCAGGTGGCTTCAGAAAAGGGCGCAAAAACGTGCTGCCCAATCCCAGCTTCGAAGACACCACCGCCGCAGGTTGCGCCGACTACTGCCTCATGACGCCGGGCGTCACAATTCGCGAGAGCGGAGCCCGCTTCGGCAAACGCTGCATCCAACTCACCAAGACCACCACCGGCGGCTACGAGCAACTCATGCTGCGCTGCGATCCAGTGAGCGCCACTGCGCAAACCTACACGCTCTCCGTTTACCTCAAAGCCGACCACAACGGACGCGAGGCGTGGCTTCGTGGCATGAAGATGAACGCCGAAAAAGAGCACGGCGAAGCCATTTCGCTCAAGCTCAGCGCCGAGTGGCAACGCTACTCCATCACCGGTGTCATCCCCGCCAACGTCAGCGAAGCCAGCTACGAAATCCGCCTCCGCGAGCCCGGAACGATTTGGGTGGATGGAGCCCAGCTCGAACTCGGCGCAACGGCGACTGAGTTTGAGGACTCTGCGGACCACTCCAACCCTCATCGCCCATGAACACGCGTCGCCAATTCATCACTACTGTTGCCGGTGTCGCTGCCGTCTCATCGAAGGCGAGCGCTGCTGAGCCGAAGCCCGAGATTCGTTACTCGATGAGTCCGCCGCCGCCGAAGATCGGGCCGCACACCGGGACACTGAATGTCTTCATCCAGAAGCTCAAGCCACAGGGTGAGGTGCCGCTTTCGTTCCTCAAAGACGAGCATGTCGACCTCGCCGCCTGGAAGGCAAAGGCCAGGGCGAAGATGCTGGAGCTGCTGCACTATGCGCCGGAGAAGTGCGACCCGCAGGCGGAGGTCATCTCGCGCATAGACTGCGGCGACTACATTCGCGAGGAGATTCGATTCAACACCACGCCGGTGTTTCGCGTGCCAGCCACGGTTTTGATTCCGAAGGCGGCAAAGAAGCCAGCGCCTGCCGTGGTGCTGCTGCATTCGCATGGCGGTGCCTACCTGTGGGGACGCGAGCGGGAGATCGAAGGCGACGACGCGCATCCATCGCTCATCGAGATGCGCAGCGTGGGCTATGGCGGAAAAGCGGTGGCGACGGAAATGGTGCGGCGCGGCTACGTGGTGATCAGCATCGACATGTTTTTCTGGGGCGAGCGCCGCATGGTGCTCGAAGATGACCCGCCGGAGTGGAAGGAACGGCCTGCGACGATGAGCAGCGAATCGGTGACCAAGTTCAATCAACGCAGCAGCGCGAGCGAGCAACTCATGGGCCGCACCTTGCTCAGCACGGGCGTAACGTGGGCGGGCATCATCGCGTGGGATGACATCCGCACTGTGGACTACCTCGTCACTCGACCCGAAGTGGATGCGAAGCGCATCGCGTGCGTGGGACACAGCGTCGGCGGCTTGCGCAGCACGTATCTCGCGGCACTCGATGATCGCATCAAGGTTGCGGTAGTGTGCGGCTGGATGTGCTCGTTTCCGAATCAACTCGCGAAGCACATCCGCAGCACCATCGGCTTCACGAAGATCATTCCTGGTCTCTACCGCCACATGGATCACCCCGACATCGCCTCTCTCGCCATGCCGAGACCGCTGATGGTCATCAACGGAATCCAAGATGCCCTGTTCGAGCCCGACGGCGTCCGCGCCGCGCACGAGAAGTTGGCGAAATGCTACGCGAAGGCAGGCGCGCCCGATCACTTCAAGAGCATCATCGAAGACCAGCCCCATCAGTTCAACGCCGAGCGTCAGGCGGATGCCTGGGCGTGGTTTGATAAGTGGCTGTGATGCGCCAACCACAAAACCTATGACCAATCGCAACACCATCTCGCCATGAAACCCACCCGCGTCCTCACCACCCTGCTGCTAGCTCCACTCGCAGCCCTTCTGTGCCTCACGCCCTCCGTTTCCGCTCAGGATCACAAGCCTGTCCTTATCGAATCGAAGCGCATTTGGGACAAGGCCCCATACAACTCCTTCACGGATCTCACCCGCTTTCGGGACCAGTGGTTCTGCTGCTTCCGCGAAGGGATCGCTCACACGGCCGACATCGGGAAGGTGCGCGTCCTGCGTTCGCCCGATGGCGTCGCGTGGACTTCGACAGCGCTGATCGAGGAGGACGGCATTGATTTGCGCGACCCGAAGTTTTCGATCAAGCCGGATGGGCAGTTGATGATCATCGCGGGAGGTTTGACATACGACATGTCGATCAAACCCGCGCCGGTGAAGACGAAGCAACCGCGTGTGATGTTCTCCACCGACGGACTCACCTGGACCCAGCCGGCCAAAGTTCTCGAAGATGGCCAGTGGCTCTGGCGCGTCGATTGGCATGAAGGCAAAGCCTATGGCATCAGCTATCCCTACAAGCGTGCTGAACACCCCGATCCCAAGGTGGCGGAGGCGGCGGAAACGAATGGCCCTGTGCCGCCCGGTCCTTATCCGTGGAAGGTCAAGCTGGTGACCAGCACGGACGGCCTGAAGTGGGCGACGGTGACGCACCTCGATGTGCCGGGCCGTCCCAACGAAGCCACCGTGCGCATCCGCCCGGATGGAGAAATGATCGCCATGGTGCGGCGGGAACGCGGCAACTACTTTGGCTGGATCGGCAGCAGTCGGCCGCCCTACCGCGAGTGGACATGGCATGAGACGGAGCACCGCTTTGGCGGGCCGAACTTCATCGTGCTGCCCGACACCTCGCTCATATCGGCAGGCCGCAGCTATCGGCAGCCTTTTTCCACCGTCATCGCCACCATGGACCTCGAACACTACGACACCGCGCTGAAACTCCCCAGCGGCGGCAGCGACACGGGTTACGCAGGCATTAACGCGCAATGCTGATTCGGCCCCTTCCCCCATGCGTACGCAAAAAGGAATTTCTTATCAGTTTTGAATGCCTTCTGTTGAGAAACTTAATAAATTACTCGCAATTACTGTTTCTCCTGTTGAGTCAGCCTTTACTAGTTCTAATGTAACATCAACATTACCCCAAGTTAATCCATCATTACTAACATACTCCCAATAACCAGCAGATGGATTACTAGTGACAGGTAATAATTGAATTCTAAAATTAAAATCAACTATAAATTTTTGTTCAGTATTATATAAAGATATAAAACGGGGTGATTGTAATGCTCCCGTAAAAAAATTTGTATTATAATTATTATTATTGTCGTTTAACGCGCAATGCTGATTCGGCCCCTTCCCCCATGCGTACGCAAAAAGGAATTTCTTATCAGTCCCCAACTTCAGTCATCACTCGGGCGAACCCACCGCCGGCTCCGATTATCACCAGTGGTGCGGCGATGCCTGCGAGCGATTGTTCACTCAGTCGGAGCAGTTGAGGCAAGGAGCGGCCGCACCGGGTGCCAAAAGCCCAAAGGGCAAACAGGACCGTCAGGAGCAATGCAATGGTTGGATTTCCAACAAACAACAGCAGCCCGCGAAGGTTGGGATCGGCGACATGGGCCAACTCCACGATGGTGCCCAGAAGCAGGAGCGCTACTGGAATCAGAATCGCGATTAGCGTCACGGCGAAGCTCGGAAGACATTGGTGTTCCGTAAGCGAGGGTTCAAAGGCCGGCGGCTGGACGTTTACCCGTTTGATGGCAATCCGCGCAAAGACGGGACCAGCAATAGCCGCGACGGGAATCCCGAGTAGAAGGCCAGCTAACAGCCTCTGGGTTAGCGAAACAGCGATTACGACTGTTTGTTTGGTGCAACTGGCAGTTCGGAAACTTTGCGAAATTCCAACCCGAGAAAACTGCGCTCGCGGGGTTGATCTGTTAAGCGGTGCTTCTATCAGTAGTTGAAAAATACAAAACGATGCGGGTTAAAACCAATATGCTTTTGATCTGGCGGGTTAACGTGATGGCAGTTCTATGACTTTTTTTCACCATGATTTTACTCAAAGCGTTTTTAGGTTTATCGTTTTCGCTCCTGTCTTTTTCGTCTTTGGCCGTTGCCAGCCCTGTTTTTCGGGCGGGTGCAGTGAGCGTGGATATTACCCCGCAGAAATTGCCCGTAATCGTTAACGGCAATTTTACGCAAAGGCAGACCTCCACTGTGATTGATCGCCTGCACGCCCGCTGCCTAGTGCTTGACGATGGAACAACCCGGCTGGCCATTGTTGTGGTGGATACCTGCATGATACCGCGCGAACTCATTGACCAGGCAAAGGAGCTCGCCGGTCAAGCCACTGGAATCCCGGTTGATCGCATGCTGGTGTCCGCCACGCACACGCATTGCGCCCCATCGGCAATGGGCCTCCTGGGCTCGAGCGTCGATGTGGATTACGCGAAATGGTTGCCGGGCAAAATAGCGGAAGGCATCGTGCTCGCGGCGAAAAATCTGGCGCCCGCGCGGATTGGTTGGACGGTGACCGACAATTGGGATCAGACCAACTGCCGCCAGTGGATCACGCGGCCGGACAAAATGCTGGTTGATCCATTTGGGGTTAAGAGCATCCGCTCGATGATGTACCCTGGCTACGAGAACCCGGATTTCATTGCACCATCGGGGCCAATCGACCCCGGCCTCTCTTTGCTCGCTGTACAGGCGCTCGACGGTCGGCCGCTGGCGGTCTTGGCTAATTACTCGATGCACTGCTTCTTCGGCACCGAGACCTTATCGGGGGATTACTTTGGCAAATTTTCCGATGGTATCGGCAAAATGATTGGCGCACGCGAGGTGGATCCACCCTTTGTCGGGATGATGTCGCAGGGAACGAGCGGAGACTCGCATTGGAAAAATTTTAGCCAGCCGAGGAAACAACCCACGGGCGTTGAATATTCGGATGCCATGATTCGTTCCGCCGCTCCTGCCATTGCCGGGATCCAGTACCACGACCACGTTTCACTCGCGATGGCGGAAACAAAGGTCACGCTGCGGCGACGTGTCGCGGACGAATCGCGGCTGGCTTGGGCGCGGAAGATCGTCGCAGAAATGGGCGACCAGATTCCGAAAGACCTCACGGAGATTTATGCCAGGGAGCAACTGTTCATTGCTGCGGAGCCGGAGCGCGAGTTGAAGCTGCAAGCGCTGCGTATTGGTGAACTCGGGATAACGGCTATCCCAAACGAGGTCTACGCTATCACCGGCCTAAAGCTTAAAGCGCAAAGCCCGCTGCAACCGACCTTCAACATTAGCCTCGCCAATGGTGCCGATGGCTACATTCCACCCCCGGAACAACACATACTCGGCGGTTATCCGACATGGGCCGCGCGCACGGCGGGTCTCGTGCCTGAGGCCGAGCCGCGCATTGTCGAAGCCGTGCTGGGCTTGTTGGAAAAAGTTGCGGGTAAAAAGCGGCGCAAGATCGTGGATGAAAACGGTCCCTACGCGCAGACCGTGCTCGCCTCGAAGCCGCTCGCTTACTGGCGCATGAACGAGTTCGTGCCGCCGACGGCTTTCGACGCGAGCGGCAACAAAAACCATGCGACCTATGATTGGGAAAGCGGAGTCGCGTTCCATCTGCTCGGCGTGGGCAACGGCATGGGGGTTTCCTCGCAGGCGTCGCTGGTGAACACGGCGTTCTCGGGGCCGAACCAGCTCAACCGCGCGCCGCATTTCGCGGGTGGTTCGATGAAAGCGGAGTTGAAGCAGCTCGGTGCGGATTACTCCGTCACGTTCTGGCTTTGGAACGGGCTCGACCCGAAGGCCCGCGCGACTACAGGTGTTGCGTTCGCACGCGGAAGCGAGCGACTTGGCATCACGGGCACAGCAAACCAACCCGGGCGGCTCTATTTCGTTGCCGGTATCGGCGCGATGCCCGTCATCGGCAAGACCGAACTCCTCTGGAAGGATTGGCATCACGTCGCCTTCGTCCGCGAGGGCAAGCGCGTCACGGCGTATCTCGACGGCAAGCCGGAGTTGTCCACCGAAACGGACGCGCCAGCGTCAGGCGACAATCTATTTCTCGGCGGTCGTTCTGAAGAGGGTGCGACGCTTGAAGGGAAAATCGATGAAGCTGCAGTGTTTGAGCGTGCGCTCACCCCGAACGACATCACCGCGCAGTATCAAGCCAGCGGCCCGCCACCGCGTGCGACAGTGCCGTTGCCGGGTGCGCAACCAGCGCCCTAAGCCCGTACGTAAAAAGCGATTTTCAGAATCAGTTGAACATACGGACCATACACGGTTTTCCACCTCTCTGCACAGATAGTTATTGGCTTCCTTTTTCCCCTTTAACCCCCCCATGAAAATCCAAACACAATTCCAATGGCTTGGCGGCTTAGTGCTGCTTGTGAGTCTGAGCTCTCCAGTGTCGGCGGCAGACCCTCGCCCGGAAAGACCAAAGCCGGTACTTTCAAACGGGCCTCTTTCGGTGAGCGATCCCCTCTCTCCGGCTGAAGCGTTGAAAAAACTGCATTTGCCAGCTGGTTACAAAGCGGAGATTGTGGCGAGCGAGCCTCTGGTGCTCGATCCTGTGGCGTTTGATTGGGACGAGCGCGGTCGCCTTTGGATTGTCGAGATGGCGGATTATCCACAAGGAATGGACGGGAATGGGAAACCCGGCGGCAGGGTGCGTGTTCTCAAGATTCACGGCGGATGCGACTGGTATCTTTGCGAGGTGAAATCTGGAAAATGGCGACCCGTAAAACTTATCAAAGGAGCTGAAACGTGGCGCTACTCAACTGACTACGAGCAGTGCCAGACCCTAACCGGCAGCACGACCAAGGGAGATTCCTACACGCGCGGGATTTTTGGCAACATCAACTGGGAAGCTCGGAAGCTTTTGCGGGAACACAGCCGGATTGTATGCTCGGGCTACGGTTGGAAGGACGAGCCGTTCAACGCGATGCTCAAGTACTGGAGCGATTATCACGACGATGCGCGAATGCTCCTGCTTCACGACCCGGCTAACATCCACGAGTTTGAGGGCCGCAATAAGCCCTGGCTTTGGCCGGAGGACTGGAAAGAGGTTCACGGATCCGAGTGGCTACGCTGGCACCCCGCCTGGCTTTCTGACACTAAGCGCGAGGTGCTAGAAAGCCGTTTGTTCGGTTGAGCAGGCATCTACGCCCACGCCGAATATCACCACTGGGGAAAGTCAGCGGCGTGAGGTTTGGAACATGTGGCTCCACGCTGGAGCCATAGGATTCGTTGGCATTCCAGGGGACTTGGTCTACTGGAACAATGTGCCAGAAGGCGGGTTCGTGGCCAAAGAGAGCCCTTTATGTGCGAATGCGGGGTGGTTCCGGGGGCTCTGGGAGTCGACGTGAAGAAGGGGGCTGATCGACGTTTGCCGTTCAACCCCCTTTTTTTCATCCAAACACTGTTGAAGCTCCGGTTAGATAAGCCCCCGACCGCTACTTCCTTTTCCTCATCGGAATCCCAGCCTTGAAGAGCTTCTGCTTGCCCTGACCGCCTCCATCGCCGCATTGAAGTTCCACAAGAGTGTGGAGCGCGTTGATCGTGGATTTGTTGAAGCTCACAGGGTCAGTCAACTTGAATTCCCGCTCGTACACGCTAGCGAGGCTGTGAGCCCCTGTGAGGTTTTTTAACCTGCCGTGGGCAGGATGGAGCTGCGAAACTGCGTCCGAAACGTCCGAGACGGAGAAATTTTTATTTTTTGGAGTTTATTCCGGCTTCAGCACACTGGGATTCCCGAGGCAGACGGAATATTGTGCGGAAACGCATCAGCGACGGTGGGGCAACGTCATTGCGTGAGCAGTGGATTGTACACATCGTCTTCGTCGTTTCCCCAAGCCTTCAGCAGCGTCAGCTCGCTCTGCCTAAGCCATTCTGACCTCTCTGGATCTGTATGTGCAGGGGTTCCATCGAAAGAATGTACCACCAAGCGCACCGTGGCATGCTCCTGAAGTGGAAGCGTGGTTAACGGTCGAAAAACACCATTTTCGTAAATTACTTCCACTGTGGTGGTCATAGAGGGACATTACCATGACCGCTCTTGCAGGGGAATCTCACGCTTACAGGACCTAACCCGCTTGCCCTGGCTCTGCTCCTGCAACGTTTACTTTTTGGGTCAACAGGCTCAGGGCTGCTTACTGAACCGGCGTCCAAGTGGTCTGCGGTCTTCGCTTCGACTAAAATTGCGCGGTTATGCTGTCAGAACCATGAATTCCGCGATTTTTTATTTTCTCCAAACAACAGGTCGCAGGCCAATTTTAGTAGTATCCTATTCAAACACTGTGGAATACAACCTGAACAACTCCTGTACGATTTCGGCCCTTTTAGAAAATTGTGCGGCTTTTAACAGTCTCTGTGGCTCGCAGTGCTGGTCACAAGATGCAGAATCGCTCACCGAATAACACTAGCATGATACGCCGATTATCGCAATGGTATACGCGCAACATTACCTGTAATAACGGATCATACGGACGGTATCGCTCGGCTTTCTTGTCTCGATCACAGCACAGGCAGCATCGCCGCAGCTTTTTTTAGGGCGTCCTGACCGACATGCGTGTAGTGGGCGCTCATTTGCTCACTGTCGTGGCCAACTAACTCCATCACGGCGGCTTCAGGCGCACCCGCCTCCTTCATCATAGTGACTGCCGTATGTCGTAAACAGTGAAAGCTTAATTCCCCCGTCTCACGAACCGCTCCACGACCTGCTTTAGCCGCAACCTTGGCGCGTGACGCCTTCTTTCGCAGACCCGCTTTTGCAAGAAGATCTGAAAACTGGTTCGAAAGATTGGCACTTCGTCCTTGTTTGCCAACGATCGCAAAGGCGCGAGCGTGAATCGGAGCCTCTCGCCCCGGTTGTGCCTGAAGCGAATCTAGGTGTTCTTTCAATGGAGCAGCGATCGGAAGTACCAAAGGCTTGTTTGTCTTCTGGGCCACCAAGCGTATTTCGCCTTTCTCAAGGTCCACATTACCCCATTTTAGCCTTGCGATATCCCCAAGCCGTTGACCGGTATAGAGTCCAAACCTAATCATACTTTTCCACTCGTCATCGGCAACGGCAATCACCGATTGCAATTCCCCGATGGTGAAAGGACGACGCTCCTTGGCGGTAGCCTTTTTTGTGGCACTGACGAATTCAGAAGGATCCTCGCTGATAACCCGCTCTTGGCGGGCTGCCCTAAAAAGCATTCGGAGGCACTTCAAATACCGATTAACCGTTTTAGGTGTCAGTGCCTTGGCTTCGTGATTTCGAAATCGTAAAACGTCATCAGCGGTGATTTCCGCCATGTCGACGTCCGCCTTTTCTGAGAGAAACGCACTGAATTTCGAAACCGTCTTTTTATAGGAAACCGAAGTTGCCTCCGATACCTCAGGGAGCTTGCGATCCAACCACGCACTCGCGAAATCGCGGAACGATTGAGAGGGAAGCTCCTCGCCAGTGATTTCTTGGTGCAGTTCGGTTATGACGTCCCGGACCTGCTTGGCAGTACGTCTTTTCCGAGTAGCGGCCTCGTACGCATCCGCAATTTTCTGCGCCTCCTTGCGGTTAGTGGACTTGGTACTACGATTTCGGCGCTTGCCATTCACATCGGTGAAACGGGCCATGAAATATTTCGACTCAGGATGTTTCCAAAGGAAGGCCATATCCAAGACCCATACTAAGACCATCCAGCCTTGTCCACTGATATCTCTGGAAGTGCAAGTGCCTAGAATTGAACGAACGCAAATACCTATGGACGCTGATATTCGTACCGAGGGTTCGAATCCCTCCCCATCCGCCACCCCTTCGGGGAAAGGCACTTACAAAGAATACAGCGAGAGAAAATGGGCCTGCTCCAACGACCATAAAGAGCCGCACCGATCACCCATGATTGTTCAGCCTCTCCCTTAAGCTTTCCCAAAAGCGACCTCGGCTTGCTAGGGCAGCCTTTGCCGAGGCAACTGCTTCCTCGAGTTTCACGGGGTCGTTGTCGCAGAGAGTCGTCACCAAACGAAGCGCTGCTGGGCCATGCTCGTTCCCATCGAGTTCGGCGTGGCGCTTTAAATAGTAGTGAAAAATGGGCGCACGATCCTCACCGATCCCGAGTTGATCCAGTAGGGAATTAAACATTCCGGGGATTACGTTCTCCCGCCCGAACGAAAAAGAGGCGGCCACACGGTGCGCTTCCCCCTGCTTGAGAAGTGCAAAAGTGTCGCGCATGAAGGCTCGAGAAAGATCAGGAACACACGGCGCATCAAGAGCTGCCTCAAGACCCTTATTCCGAACAACCTCAATAAATTCACTGATTGCTCCGGTATCGGCCCCCACTTCTCTCATTGCCATCAGATAGAGGTCAAAGTGACTTGTATGCGAAGCTGCGGTTCGATGCGACTTGGGCAACTCGTCGCACTCCTCGCCCACTACGATCTCATTAATCAACCGGACTAAATCGCTATGGGCACGGGGCAGCCACGGCCAAGTTGCAGGGGCAAGTGTGGCCTGGAGAAACTTCAACAAGGACATGAAATCCCACACTGGAAAAACATGATGTTCCATGAAAACACGAAGCTGGGCTTCCGTCCTGAGGTCTCCAAAAATTGGATGCGATTCAATGGTCTCCAAAGAAGACTTCAAAGCATCAGAAAGTTGCTGTTCTACGGGCGTCAATAGATGGGTCATCAGGCAACATTATCACGGTGATCT
>Ga0209597_1000920_pt1 | contig 19213 bp, 12 predicted proteins | sample M_140625_MF_Meta_FD_187316 | JGI IMG/M metagenome (GOLD analysis project Ga0209597, IMG submission 187316) | Freshwater microbial communities from Lake Montjoie, Canada to study carbon cycling - M_140625_MF_MetaG (SPAdes) (version 2) | ecosystem: Environmental > Aquatic > Freshwater > Lake... | reverse complement strand
ATCGAGAATATCCCGAATCTCATTGCTCTTCTGACGATCCCGCTCTTTCCGTCCCAGTTCGCGCTTCCAGTCCTCCTCCGTAGCCTCCTTCATAAGGTATCGGACGCCGATGGGCTCATTGTTCAATGGGTCCAAGTGACGTTCGAACCGGTGGCGCTCGACGTCCATGATGTGATAGCAGATGCGGAGAATCTCGAGGATCTCCTTGCGATCCTGCTTGGCCGCCGCCCTCAAGGCCGCCTGGACATGGTAGGCCTGGGGCAAGCCGCCGCACGGCACAAACCCAGGATTAGCGGGGGCGAGCTGGCCACCCTTGGCGAGCCACTGAAAGTAGTGGGGGTTGTGAATATGGCCGGTCTTGATGGACTGCCCCGTGTTCCAGGAGAACGGCTTGTGACAGCTCGTGCAGAACATTTGATCGCATCCATCGATCTTCGAGATCATCTCGCCGCACGAGGGACAGGGCTTCGTGTCCTTGCGAATCAGCTCGGCGGTGGCCAGCGCATCGGCCGTGCAGGTATGGGGCGCGTCCCGATTGAGCCCCTTGATCTCGAAGCAGTCGGGACAGGCCCAGGTACTGCAGATGCCGCACTTCCAGGCACTTGACAAGAACCCGTTGCACTCGGGAACCGTGCAGCGCCGAATGAATTTGCTGGCGGCCGCCTTCGTCGCCTCATTCGTCGCGTTCTCGTCGCGCCCCTCGCGGACATTGCGGATCCGCCGCCACAGGGCCGTGCGCTCCGCCTGGATCACGCCCAGTTTCTTGCTCATTTCGAGCTCGATCTCCCGTTGCTTCGCTGCAAGTGCAGTATCGTCCTTGCCCATGGCGCGTGCCTTGATCTCTCGTTCCGCGACGACCTGATAGGCAGGGAGGAAGCTCTTCTCACGATTGAGAAGTACCGTTTGGCGATGGGCGAAGTAGGTCTTGTTGAGGAAGGTGTTGGAGCAGACGGTGTTGAGGAAGGTGCGCGGCCAGCTCGTGCGGCAGTGCATACAGTGGGGATCCTCCAGACTGCTGCACATGTAGGTCTCGACGCACTTCACGCACGCCTTTTTGTGGCACTGGTTGCACTCGACCTCTTTGCGGACCACGGAGGTATAGGCGTCGGCGCAGATAGGGCAGGTAGGCACTTCGATGACCTCGTTCTTGGGCTTTGCATCGTCTGCAACACGCTTCTTGGGCTTCTTGACGGGTTCTGGCTCCACCACCTTTCGTTTCAATCGTAATTTCTTGGGCTGACTCTCGGACATTGTTGACTTTTTCTAAACGACCCGGTCGTTCAAATTTTACGGACCGCGTTCAATTTGCCAAAATAGTTTCTACGGACTGAGTGGTACGACTACCACTGGGGTTCCATAGTTCACTTGGCAGAACGCGTGGCTGTTAACCGCGAGGTAGGCGGATCGAAACCGCCTGGAACCGTTTTTTATAAAGTACGAATCGTGCTTTATAAAAAACAAAAACCCTTTTACACACCCGTCCGAAGACCGGCTTCCAAATCCTGGAACTGTTCCTCGGTCACGGCCAGCTCAAAGATCAGAACATGGCCCCGCGCATACTCTTTTAGTGTTTCCTTGAGCTCTTTGTCAATTCGCGCAGTCCCTTTCAATTCCCCGATCAGTGCTTCGGCCTGACGGGGTAGAATTGTCAATCGACACCCTCGGACCTCGTAGAACACCTTCATCTACCATTGTATTATCCGCTATAAATTTAAGCTCTTAGATGAACTGAATTGACTGCAACAGAACGGGTATACCCTTTGAGTTTTTCATTGTACATGTAGAGATTGCTGCTCTTTCCAGCGTAGGACTCCACGACAGTTCCATTCGCCACCAGATTGTCCTTTGCATAGTTGGGGCACTTGAGGTGGTAATAGGTAATGGGTTTGCCGACGTCGATCTGTTCAACACGGGGTGAGAGAAGGGCCGCGGCCTTGGGCAACATCCAGAGGCCCTTGCGGATCTGGAAGGCGTGATCGGGAGAGAGAACAAGGTCATTCGCTACGCCAAAGACTCCCTTTGGAATTCTATAAGGGGCCGTGTGGGAATTTGTGACAGAGAGTTGTTTGCGGTAGATCTTGACGGGAACTTGGCGACCGTCGGCTGTCAAGACGAGCTCATTTTGGACTAGTGATTCGACTGTCTTGTAGCCCGAGGCAGTCAGAATGCGACTGCCTGTAGGGAAGCACGGGATAATATCGGGAGGATTCGTAATGTTGAGAGGGTAGTTTGCAATTGTTCCGTCCATCGCCGCCACCTGGATGGTGAAGGAATTAAGACCGGTTACCACTGTCAAGGATCCTGAGATATCATGGGCCCCTGACAGGCTTTGAATACTTACAACTGCATGGGGCTCTTCCGTTACAATGTGCACAGGGACGGTGGCTACATGGGTAGGTATCGTGTAGGCGTAGGGGCTTGTCAACGTGGAGCCGTTCACGGTTACAACTGAAAGACTGTTGTTACTGCTTGGATCCTGGGGATTTTCTACAAGGAGATAGGGGGTATTGATGACGTTGTTGTAGCTGAACCAGACAGCGGGAGGAAGTACTTCTCCCGAGACACCTGTGAGTTGTGCATTGGCTGAAACATCGCTCCACCGGCCTCCGTTTACAGGGTAGCAGTTTGTGGTGGTGCCAGTTGAACTTGGTCCGAAGATGTCACCTACACCCATACTATAACAGTTCGTAGCTGTGCCCTGTGATACGATTCCAAAAATACCGCCGCCTAAGATAATAGAGCCTGTACTGTAACAGTTTGTGGCGGTGCCTCCTGAAAATGCGCCAAAGATACCGCCGCCGAAGACACCGCCGCCGCCGAGGATGCCAATGGAACCTGTACTGTAACAGTTTGTGGCGGTGCCTCCTGAATATGCGCCAAAGATACCGCCTCCCTGTTCACCAATGGCACCCGTACTATAACAGTTTGTAGCGGAGCCAGATGAATTATAGCCAAAGATACCGCCGAAGTTCGTGGCGCCTGAGTTGCTACTGCTAATCGTACCTGTACTATAACAGTTTGTAGCGGATCCTCCTATACCCTGTGCAAAGAACCAACCGGCATTATTGTTCATCAAAAGAGATGACAGAATCCCCAAATTCGAAACATCCACGGCGTAACTAAACAGGCCTGGCCAATTGTCAGTCGTCGCGGTGATAGTGTGCCCACTCCCGTCAATCACAGTGCCCGAGCCATTCCCTAAAAACGGAAAGGGTGCTGTCATTGTGAGGGGAGCCACCACCTTATAGATTGTGTTGTTCGCGAGTGGCGTATTGGCATCCACGAACGCCTGGTCAATAAGGACAATGGGCAAAGGATTTGTAATGTTGAGAGGGTAGTTTGCTGTTAACCCGTTCATCGCCGCAACCTCGATGGTAAAGGAATTAAGACCCCCCGCTAATGTCAAGGACCCTGAGATGTCATGGGCCCCTGATAAGTCTTGAATACTTACAACTGCATGGGGCTCTTCCGTTATAATATTCACAGGAATGGTGGCTAGATAGGATCCAGTTACGGTGTAGGCGTAGGGGCTTGTCAACGTGGAACCGTTCACGGTCACAACTGAAAGATTGTTGTTACTGCTTGGATCCTGGGGATTTTCTACAAGGAGATAGGGGGTATTGATGACGTTGTTGTAGCTGAACCAGACAGTGGGAGGAGGTGCTTCTCCCGAGACACCTGTGAGTTGTATATTAGCTGAAACATCACTCCATTGTCCTCCGTTTATGAAGTAGCAGTTTGTGGTGGTGCCAGTTGAACCTTGACCAAAGATACCGTCTCCACCAGGACCAATTATACCGGTACTGTAACAGTTTGTGGCTGTACCACTTCCATATGAGCCAAAGATACCGCCTCCATCGAGGCCAATTGTACCTATACTGTAACAGTTTGTGGCTGTGCCACTTCCATATGAGCCAAAGATACCACCTCCTGATGATACGACACCAATTGCACCTGTACTATAACAGTTGAGGGCGGTGCCATTTGATGTGGAGCCGAAGATACCGCCTCCATTATTACCGCCAATACTGCCCGTACTATAACAGTTTGTAGCGGATCCTCCTACAATTGCTGCAAAGAACCAACCGGCAGAGTCCTCCGTGCTCATCGACGATAGAATCCCCAAATTCGAAACATCCACTGCATAACCAAACAGGCCTGGCCAATTGACCATCGTCGCGGTGATAGTGTGCCCACTCCCGTCAATTATTGTGCCCGAGCCATTCCCTAAAAACGGAAAGGGTGCGCTCATTGTGAGGTCAGCCACCACCTTATAGCTTGTGTTGTTTAGGAGTAATGCGGGGGCATTCACGAACGCCTGGTCAATAAGAATATCCATAGGAGCGGGAAGATTCGTGATGTCGAGAGGATAGGTTGCAATTGTCCCGTTCATCGCCGTCACCTGGATGGTAAAGGAATTAAGATCTCCCGTTAATGTCAAGGACCCTGAGATATCATGGGCCCCTGTTAAGGCTTGAATACTTACAACTGCATGGGGCTCTTCCGTTATAATATTCACAGGGATGAAGGCTAGATAGGACCCGGTTACGGTGTAGGCGTAGGGGCTTGTCAACGTGGAGCCGTTCACAGTCACGACTGAAAGACTGTTATTACTGCTAGGGGCCTGGGGATTTGCTGCAAGGAGATAGGGGGTATTGATGACGCTGTTGTAGCTGATCCAGACAGTGGAGAATCCTGTAAGAGCGCCTGGTGCATTGGCGGCAGCATCGCTCCACTGGCCTCCTGCGGTGACGTAGCAGTTGGTGGGAAAGCTAGATGATAAATAGCCAACGATACCGCCTCCATTGGATCCAATTGTACCTATACTATAACAGTTGTCGACCGTGCCAATCGACTCTTGGCCAAAGATACCGCCGCCATTAGAACCAATGGAACCTGTACTGTAACATTCTGAAACGTTACCAATACCATGCGAGCCGAAGATACCGCCTCCTGAGTTGCCAATTGCGCCTGTACTATAACAGCCGCCGACTGTGCCACCACTATATGTGCCAAGGATACCGCCGCCCTCTACGCCAATCGTACCTGTACTATAACAGTTGCTGGCATTGCCGGCCGAACTACTGCCAAAGATGCCACCAGCCCCACTATCAGTCTGATTGCCTGTACTGTAACAGATGATAGCCATACCCGATGAATTAGTGCCAAAGATACCACCTCCGCCTGAACCGATCGTACCCGTACTGTAACAGTTTGTGGCAGTTCCTCCCACGTTTGGTGCAAAGAACCAACCGCAATTAGCACTGAGGCTGAGTGCCGACAGAATCCCTGTATTTGACACAGTAATCGGCTGATTAAACAGGCCTGACCAACTGCCCGTTAACACGGTGATGGTTAAGTTGTTACCGTTAAAGTTAATACCCGCGCCGCTTCCTGAAAACGTAAAGGGTGCGATCATATTGACGGGCTGCACCAATGTGTAGCCGGTCCCGTCATTCAGGGGCGTCCCGGCGTCAATAAAATTCTGATCCACCAGCTCTACGTTCATTTTTACTAGTACAGTCTAATAAAAATAAAAGCGTTAGTCGCAACGATTCCATTTAGATCCGTGCGGATTATAAATTCTGCATCGGTCTATAGCAGGCAATTACCGTAGTGAATTATTCAAATGGTGGATCGCCAGACTGCAAATTCAGGCGTGTGCCTTTGAAATGCTCTTGGATCCAAGAGAACGAGTATACCCTTTGAGTTTCTCGCTGTACGTGTAGAGATTGTTGCTCTTACCAGCATACGACTCCACTACATTTCCATTCGCCACCAAATTGTCCCGCAGATACTGGGGGCACTCAAGGTGGTAATAGGTGACCGGTTTGCCGACGGCCACCTGTTCGACCCGGTCTGAGAGGAGGGCCGCTTTCCTGGGCAACATCCATAGGCCCTTTCGGATCTGGAAGGCATGATCGGGCGAGAGGACGATGTCATTCGTTAAACCAAAGACTCCCTTTGGAATTTTATAAGGGGCCGTCATAGTGTTTGTGACTGGGAGATGTTTGCCATAGACCTTCACAGGGACCTGGCGACCGTCCGCTGTCAGAACGAGCTCATTCTGGACCAGTGTCTCCACCGTCTTGTAGCCCGAGGGAGTCAGAATGCGAGTGCCCGCAGGGAAGCAGGGAACTGTATCCTTCCTAGGCGCAGAGAGTGTTGGAATCACCGCCACTGAGGGAATCGAATCCGGTCCTTCTCCCGCACTATTCGTAGCCTTCACTGTGAACGTATATGACCTTCCGTTTGTAAGCCCTGATACGGTTACACCGGTTCCATTCGTTGTGGCCGTGATACCATCTGGACTGGAAGTCACCGTGTAGCCTGTGATGGTAGCTCCATTCGAAGCGGGTGCGGCCCAACTTATTACCGAGGAGGCGTTGGCGCCTGTCGTGGCTGACACGATAGTCGGGGCTCCAGGAACGGTCGCGGGGACAAGAGTTATGACGTTCGAATCGGCGCTCGAGAGTCCGTCTACAACGGACTTGACTTTGAACCTATAGGAGGTTCCGTTCGTCAGGCTTTCGACGGTGGTAGAGAGTGTATTGCTCGTATTGGAGGCAGTATAGGTGGCCCCTGAATCAGTGGACACATAGACCTGGTAGGAGGTGGGCGTAGGACCTGCGGTGGGGGCTGTCCAGGAGAGGCTGACCTGCTGGTTGCCCCGAGTCCCTGACACACCTGTGGGCGGCAGAGGAGGATTTGTAATTGCGAGAGTATAGGTTGCAATTGTCCCGTCCTGGGCCGTTACAGTGACGGTGAAGGTATTGAGACCAGGGCCGAGGGCCAGAGAGTTTGGTACAACCACTGTATTCCCTTTCGTAACCACGATAGTAGCATGCGCCTCTTCTGCTGTAATCACTACAGACGCAGATGACGCATTTGTGTTGAACGATTTACTATAGGTGCGGTCATTGACTGTCAGGGTCTCGCCATTTATAGCAACGGATGTAAGGTTGGTGTTGCTGCTCAAAGGCGTAGTAATCACAAGGGAATAGTCGTCCGTGGCACCACCATCCTCCGATGTTACGCGGATAGTGAATGTATTGGTGCCTGGCACAAGGGGCAGAGACCCCGATAGAGTCCCTGGACTTTCTCCTAGAACTGTAGCTCCTACACTGTTGAGGACAACGATAGACTCCAGTAAGTTTTTGGGCTGAATAACGACCGGTGCACTCTCTAAACTAGATGTAATGCTATGGGCATAGGGGGTGGATAAGGGCTCCGATGAATTCACGGTAACAAGGGCCAGGGATGTTGTGCCTGATGCTGCGGACCCGAGGCCAAGAAGGGGGATGATCAGGTTGCCGACCTGGAGTGAACTGTTTGCAGTATACTGCTTCTGGTTTTGGTCTATCAGGACAGTTCCGTTGTAGGTCAGGATGAGAGAAGCGGCTCCGTTTATTAGAGTGAGCTGGTAGGTGGAACCCTCGATACTGTTGGGCAGTTCAAAGACAAAGTAGCCCGTGTGTTGGGAAATCGTATCTGCATAGGATTTGCCATTTACGACTTGCGCATTTAAATCGATGCTCGCCGCGCGGAGGGATCCACTGCTTGCTGAATAGGAGGGAATCACATACCCTGTCGGAAGGGAAGGATCGATGGTTCCTGTCGTATTTACATCCGCCATGGATGCAAGAATTGAATTCGTACTCGTGGTCGCAACGGAGACCTGTGTCGCATTCGTTGGGTTGAGCGCAGTAAGGGCGGCCACCGTTAGAGTTTGACGGTCAGCAGGGGTCAAGGTACCTGCATTACTGGCATTGTTGATGGCTACACGGGCATTCAGGATGGCGTCGGCAGGATCTGAGATGGCGACGAGAGCGTTGGTAAAATTTGTAGTCGAATTCGAAGTGTGGAACGATGAAAGGCTGGAGGCGAGCGGAGTTGTCATAACCGTGTTAGAGTTGGCTGATTTAGGGCCTTCGCCAATAACATTCACGGCAGAAACCGTAAATCTATAGGGCACATTATCGGTGAGGCCAGTGAGAATGGCCGAGGAGGCATCGAATGTGATATTTGTCGTGACACGGACGCCGCCGTTGTACACCCTGTAGGATGTAATTGGCGAATTTCCATTATAGGCAGGGGGTGACCATGAGAGGTTCACGATAGTTGATGCCGTCGAAGTGGCTACGACTTGGGTTGGGGCGTCAGGAGCTACGGGAGGGGTTATAAAAAGGGGGATTGATAGAGAAGAATAGGAACTTGTTAATACTCTATTCACTGATTTTACAGCGCACGTATAGGTCAATCCATAGGGTAGCCCATTGAGAGTTGCAGAGGTTGCAGTACTTGACGTGGTAGTGTTGAGTACAAAGGTGGCTCCTCCATTGGTAGAAGTGTATACGTTGTATCCTGTTATAGTGCCAGTGGGAGGAGACCAAGAAAGGGAAATAGATGCATATTCTAGAGTTGCAGAAATATCAGTAGGGGGGGCAGGGGGAGGATTTATTTGGACTTGCTCAAGTATGTTTGCAGATGAATCTATTGCATAAACCCAGTCGGGCGTGGTTACCATACTAGTTGATGCACTTACTAGTGGAATGATGGATACAACCGATATAGGAGAGGTAGTTGTATCTATTTTATATAATACATTTGAAATATCTACGCAATAGAGGAACGGCCCAGAGGATGTTATCCCCCGAAGACTTACACCGATAGGGGTAGAACTATAATTTAGTACACTGCTGTCATAAAAGGATGGGTCTAATGGATTTGGGGATTGAAAAGAATCTATATTTCCATTCGTCGTTGAAATGTATATGGTATTATTCACTTGACAGATATCAACTGGTGTACCGCTTAACGCCTGGATTTTTTTCCTAGATTCTATTAAGTACAGATGAACTGGATCATAGGCTATAATTAGCACAGTATTATTTGACGAATCTAGAATAAAAACAGATTCATTCAAATCTGCCAGTTTGTTAGCAGTAGATATAAGTTTGTTAGCAGTATAGATATTAGTTTCTACAGAATTACCGGAATTAAAAAAACGATCTCTAATCCAGATAAGACCATCTACCTGAGAATATACAAGCAGGTTCGATTCGGTTTCTACAGTGCAAGTAGGCTTTTTGTTAGAGAAACCCCCCATAGTCACACTATAATTAGCATCATCAAGTTTAGTTATAAGCAAAGTATAACCGTTCTCAAAGGCCTTCTCTGACACATACACGTCATTTCCGTTCACAAATAGCTGTGTACAGTTATAGGGAGGATAATTCAGTATCATAGTGAATTGGCTAGTAGTTCCTGCATCAATATCATATATATACAGGATATTTGACCCTTGAACTGTAAGATACACTATATTATTTACAGAGTACATTGCCGCCACAACATTCTCGAGGTGAATGCTTGCAAGGAGGGCGGTAGGGTTGACGGATGTATTGTAAAAAAATACATTTCCACTTTGGTCTGATATACAGAGGGTTGTCCCTGCCATGCGTGTAAGGGTAGGCCCTGTCCCAGAGAATGGGATAAGGGAGGTGGTATCAGCCATGTTTATACTATAGGATTATATTTTTATTGAAGGGATAGAAATATCTCTTCAATACAACTTACCGCCTAATATAAATAGAATCTTAGACCAACGGGCATTTCAAATGCCCAGCACTCAAATGACTCCTCTTCGGTACTTTACGCACTTGCCACATGTTTCACAGAACATATAGATCGAGTGTAGCCCTTCAGGCTTTCACTATACGTATAGGGGCTCTTCGACAGCTGCTTACCAGCATACGACTCCACTACATTTCCATTCGCCACCAGATTGTCCCGCAGATACTGGGGGCACTCGAGGTGGTAATAGGTGACCGGTTTGCCGACGGCCACCTGTTCGACCCGGTCTGAGAGGAGGGCCGCTTTCCTGGGCAACATCCACAGGCCCTTTCGGATCTGGAAGGCATGGTCGGGCGAGAGGACGATGTCATTCGTTAAACCAAAGACTCCCTTTGGAATTTTATAGGGGGCCGTCATGGTGTTTGTGACTGGAATATGTTTGCCATAGACCTTCACAGGGACCTGGCGGCCGTCCGCTGTCAGGACGAGCTCATTCTGGACCAGTGTCTCGACCGTCTTGTAGCCCGAGGGAGTCAGAATGCGAGTGCCTGCAGGGAAGCACGGGACTGTCGATGGGTTGGTGAGGGTGAGGGAAACGTTTGTAGTGGTAGTTCCATCCTCTGATGTCACGCGAATAGTGAACGTATTGATGCCAGGTCCAAGGGTCAGAGACCCTGATACGTTTCCTGGACTTCCTCCTAGAACCGTTGCTCCTGCACTGTTGAGAACAGCGACCTGTTCCAGTGGGTTCGTGGGCTGAATAGCAACCGATGCAGATGTGCTATTGGAGGGAACCGTGAGGGCATAGGGCGCGATCAAGGTCGATGAATTTACAGTGACCAGGGAGAGGGTAGTGGTTGTTACGAAAGAACCGAGGCCAAGGAGGGGAATGCGAAGGTCACCTACCTGGAGGGCATCATTTGCAGTGTATACCTTTGAGTTCTGGTCGCGAAGAACGGTTCCGTCGTAGGTCAGGATGAGAGAAGCAGCCCCGTTTATCAAGGTGAGCTGGTAGGCGGATCCCGCAGGCAGTTCAAAACGAAGGTAGCCCAGCTGTTTAGAAATTATGTCTGCGTAGGAGTTGCCATTTACGTCTCGTGCATTTAGATTGATGCTTGCTGTGTAGAGGGATCCGTTGCTGGTAAAATAGGATGGCAATACAGATCCAGAGAGAAGGTTGGGATCGATAGTTCCTATCTTATTTGTGCTTGTCAATGATGCAATAAGCGTATTTGTACTTTTGGTCGCAACAGAGACCTTGGTGGTATTTGTTGGGTTGAGCGCAGTGAGGGCGGCTGTGGTTAAGATATTACGCTGAGCAGGGGTTAAGATACCCGCATTACTGGCATTCTTGATGGCTACACGGGCATTCAGGATAGCCTCGACAGGGTCTGTGGAAAGGGCGAGAGCAGTTGTGAAAGCGGCAGTCGAGCCCGAACTGAGGAATGAGGATATGCTGTTCGAGAGCGAAGTTGGTACAATAGTGTTCGAGGAGGTCGATTGAGGGCCTTCATTGATATTATTCACCGCAGAAACCGTAAATTTATAGTGTACATTGTCGGTGAGGCCGGTGAGAGTGGCCGAGGAAGCATCGAATGTGATGTTTGTGGAGACACGGGTGCCTGTGCTGTACACCCTGTAGGATGTAATTGGCGAATTTCCAGTGTCGGCAGGGGGTGTCCATCTCAGTTTCACGGTACTCGATGCCGTTGAGGTCGCTACTACTTGGGTCGGGGCAGCAGGAGGCCACTTGAGCAGCAGTGCAGAAGAAAGGGCGCTTACAACCTGAAAGCTGTCCACCGCAGCTACTTTGAAGGATAGGGGCCCTACAGCGCGAGTATTTATCATTTTAATTATATCTGTTGTGTTGTCTATCGGATCTGTATAATTATCGATTGATTGGTATACATTGTACGTGGCCGCATATGCTATACGTGTCCATGAGATGTTTGCAGAAGTATCTGAAATATTCTGCATTGTCAGGGTTGGAACGGCTAAAGGAATGGATATTTTTACAGTATATAATGCGGAATCGCCATTCTGAGCTGTTACTTGGACTGTGAGGGTGTTCGCTCCAGGGACAAGGCCAGACCTGCCAGTAACGGCAACCGATGCCGTATTATCGGATGCGTGTGCATTGACCGTTACTCTGGTTGTGCCAGCTGCCAGCTTTAAGGTATTTTCGTTTGCAGTGAGACTCATTGATGTACCATTTACCGTAAAAATGGAGAGTGTGGTATCGTTGCTTGCAGGAAGAACAGTAATCTTTATAGAATAACTTTTAGAATCGCCATTCTGAGCTGTTACCAGGACGGTGACAGTGTTCAATCCAGTGACAAGACCCGTTCTGCCAGTAATGGCGGTCGTTGCATAATCAGACGTTGGAATCGCGTAAACAGATACACTGGTTGTTCTAAACGGAAGCTGTAAGATATAATCATTTGCAGCGTGAAGCGTATCTGTATCATTTACGGTAAACACATTGAGTGTAGCATCATTGCTTCGAGTATCAATAGATAGAACATAATTTTTAGATTCGCCATTCTGGGCCGTTACAGTAACGGTGAAGGTATGGATGGCAGCGTTGAGGACTAGAGAGCCGGATACAACGTTATTTCCTGACAGAACCACTGCATTCCCTTTCGTAACAGAGATAGTAGCATGCACATCTTCTGCTGTAATGACTATAGGCGTCGGTGACGCATTTACATTGAACGATGTACTATAGGTGAGATCAGTGACTGTCAGGGCCTCGTTATTTATAGCAACGGATGTAAGGTTGGTGTTGTTTGAAGGATTCATAATTGTGAGGTGATAGGTTGCATTTGCTCCATTCTGGGCCACCACATGAATTGTAAAAAAATTAAGCCCAATGCCAAGTGGCAGGGAACCTGAGAGGTCATTTGAGCCTGAGAGGTTACTAACAACAATACTCGCAATTGCATTGGATTCATTTGTTGTAACGTGAATATGAACGGATGTAGCATTTGAATTGAGGCTGTAACTGTACAGGTTATTCTCTGCCATGTTCACCGTTTCGCCGCTGATGGATACAAGGGACAAATCATCATCGTTGCTTGGGGTGTTGATCGTGAGAGGATAGGTGGTGGTGGCACCTGTCTGGGCCGTCACGGTGATGGTGAAGTTGTTAACGCCGGCATGAAGACCCGTGAGGGGACCGGACAGGTCCCCGCCTCCTGATAAGTCTTGGATTTGGACAAAGGCATGGGGTTGTTCAGTAACAATGGAGATGGAGATAGTGGGTTCTGTGGAGTTAAACGTGTAAGCATAGGAGTTGTTACTGGCAACACGGATTTCACCGTTTACAACAACCGTCAAAAGGTCGTCGTCATCGCTGAGTGGCTGAGGATTCGCTACGAGGAGGTAGGGGGTATCGGGGACATTGTTGAAGCTGAACCAGGCAGGAGTTGTTACATTTGGGTGTCCCGAGATATCTAAGAGGTTGTTGTTGGGATCGGCATCAAGCCAGAGTCCTCCGTTTGTGGAGTAGCAGTTTGTGGCTGTGCCAGTTGACAGCGGACCGAAGATAGGGCCTGCATCGAAACTAATCGTACCTGTACTATAGCAGTTTGTGGCAGTGCCATATGAATTTACGCCGAAGATGCCGCCGCCATCCCTCCCGATTGCACCTGTACTATAGCAGTTTGTGGCAGTGCCATTTGAACTAAAGCCGAAGATGCCGCCTCCACCGTTCCCGATTGCACCTGTGCTATAACAGTTTGTGGTAGTGCCATTTGAATTTAAGCCGAAGATGCCGCCTCCACTGTTCCCGATTGCGCCTGTGCTATAACAGTTTGTGGCAGTGCCTTCTGAACTTTCGCCGAAGATGCCGCCTGCCCTGGTTCCAATCGTGCCTGTACTATAACAGTTTGTGGCAGAGCCTCCCACGCTGCTGGCAAAGAACCAGCCACAACTTTGATAAACAAATTGATAACCCCATCTTCCATCACGCAGCCGAAATCCCGAAAAAGTACTTCCCGACGACAGGATCCCTAGATTCGAGACTGATAGGGCTTGGCTAAACAGACCCAGCCATTCATCTGTTGTCACGGTGATCGTGTGACCACTACCGTCAAAGGTGATAGGACCTGAACCCGTGCCTGAAAACGTAAAGGGGGTTGACATCGAGATGTCCTCCGTTAATACGTAGTCGGCCCCGTTGTCCAGGGGCGTTCCTATGTCAATGAACGCCTTCGTCACAAAGATGGGCATTTGTACTAATTCCGCAGAAAATAAATTTAAGCATTCACTTAAATTTATTTATTACTCATTGAACATTGCAATCTACCACAAATTCAAGCGATTTGTCCCGCCTTGTTCTCGATACGAGGGATCCAGCGAATCCCGCACCACTCAAGTTCACGGCCAACCCTGTGAATTTTGTAGTTATAGTACTTGGCGTAGTCGTGCTTACCGGGACTATCGAATAGAATTGAACGAATTATTCCCAGCCCGTTGGTCTCGAGTCCGACCACCGGCTGCTCCAGCTGTTGCGCCATACAGAGTCCATAGTAGACCGCGGCCCACTCCGCCTCGGTAGAACTTCCCAGAAGATCCAGCCGCTGCACATACGGATGCGTAGAGCCAGAGGGAATGTCCACAATGGCCGCGACCGCTCCCGAGCGACTTTTGGAAATGAACGCGCCGTTCGTTTGCACCATAGCGATCGGCATTGGAATACTCCATTCATGGGGCGTCCGACGAAATCCGGCAAAGTAGCGAAGTGGCATGCGCATTCTATCTAGAATAATCTAAAGGATTTAATGCTTTATATGAAGAGAATGCAGCAGCAACAACAACCTGAATCGAAGAAGTTCTCTGAACAACAAGGACAACAAGAACAACAATCAGCCCCTGTTACAAATACACTTCATACACCTCTTACAAAACGTATGGAAGAAACGGTCCATATCCCTGGAGCCTGGGCCGATCTCTTACTCAACGGTGCAGCATAAAAAACGGAGGACTAAGTAGAGGATGGCCGAGAATGCTAGAATTAAAGAATTAAAACAGGCAATCAAGAAGGTTTCAAACAAGATAAAAGCGATTAAATCAGAGAATGGCAACAATAGATTATTAGCCGGATTTAACCCTGCACTGAGTCAGCGTCTCAAATTACTTGAGGAGAGGCAGAAGCTTCGAACTGAACTATTGGCGTTAGGCGGAGATGAGAATGAATACCCAGAAGAAACTCTGGAAGAAATCAAGGCTGCGAATATCCTTGAAGCCAATTCTATACGTGTTGCAGCGGCTGCTGAAGAAACACGTAAAGCTGAAGAAAAAGAAACATTCTTCGAAGGCGGAAACAAATCCCAAGGCGGTCGCCGAAAAACCAAATCCAAGAAGCGTTCTGTTAACAGACGCCGAAGCCGCAGACACCGTCGCAAGTAAATTTGATTATCAGATCCCTTACAAACAATAAACAACAGACAACAGACAACAGACAACAGACAACAGACAAAATGTTCGAAGCCCGCTTTTCCAACTCCATTCTTCTGAAGCGCATCCTCGATGCAATCAAAGACCTCGTCGAGGATGTGAACTGGCTCTGTACGGAAGACGGCATCGAGCTCCAGTCCATGGACTCCTCCCACGTCGCCCTCATCAGCTTCACGATCCTCCCCGAGGCCTGCGCCCTCTATACGTGCACCGACGCCATTCGTCTCGGTATGAATGTAAACATTCTTTCCAAGATTATTAAATGCGCCGAGAACGACGATTCCGTTCTTCTCCGACAAAGCAAGGACGAGGCGTCTCTGGAAATCGAGTTTGAGAGCCGATCGGGCTCCAGACGCCACGAGTTCGCCATGAATCTGATGAACATTGATACGCAGCATATGCAGATCCCCGATCTCGAGTACACCTGCTCGGTCAAGCTCCCGAGCAGCGAGTTCAGCCGCATTGTGAAGGATATGGCGACCTTTGGCGAAATTGCCACCCTATCCGTAAAAGAGGGTCAAATCCAATGCACGGCCATAGGAGACGGGGGCAAATCCAGCATATTGGTGAAACAGGACAAGACGGCCAAGGCCGAGAAGCTCTGGACAGATATCAATTGTTCTACGAATACGGAAATGATGTTCGCGCTCAAGTATCTGGTGGCGTTTACGAAGGCCCAGCCGATCGCAGATCAAGTGACCCTGTTTATGATCAAGGACGCCCCCCTGTATGTCTTGTACGACATGGACGCGAAGGGCTCTGTGGGGTTCTATCTGGCACCCCGCGTCGATGAATAAGAAAATCTCTCATAATTGTAGAACAACCATGAGCTACGCCATGATGATCTATGTCGCCATTCTTTTTGTCGTTCTGACCCCCGGTGTCTTGCTGCGTCTGCCCCCGAAGGGCTCTCTGCTGACCGTGGCCATTGTGCACGGTCTTGTGTTTGCCCTTGTTTTAACGCTTACTAGTTCAGTTGTGGCGCGTTTAACCGCCAGGATGTCGGGGTTCGATGATATGGCGAAGGATTGCATTGCCGATGCAGATTGCATGGATGTCACCATGGAGTGCAAGGAGATGAAGTGCGCGAAGAAGGCGCCGGCTATGTAAATGTGTGGATCAATCACTCTCAATTTCCCTTGCACTTGCAAGTGCAAGGGAAATACATAGGTTTTGTTATACAGGCCGTTCGGTGTGGGAAAGAAGTATAACGTACGCTTAGTTACAAGCGTACGTTTCGTTCTTTCCCACACCGTTCGGTGTGGGAAAGAAGTATAACGTACGCTTAGTTACAAGCGTACGTTTCATCCGTCAACGGGTATCCATTTTGCCGTAACAGGTTTCCGACCATCGGCGATAAAATACTGTACGATGTATCTGCAACAGTCCCTGGAAGATTCATCTCCATCAGGTTCAGACGTTTCTTAATGGCCTGAATATCCGCCGCCTGATCAACCGGCGCATAGACTATCGCATCCGTCATATCGACGTTCGGCGGCTGCGGGGCGTTCGGTATCTTGCTGCTAATAATCTCCATATCGGCGTCGGTCGGAATCTCCGAATCGCGGGCCTCCTGATTATCAAATCCCTCTCGCGTCAAGAACAGACCTATCACGAGGATCAGCAGCAGCCCGAGTCCTATGTAGACAATCATCACACCTATAAGTGCATTCGGTTATAGTTTAGATAACGGGCTCCTGCTTTGCATCCTGCTTTTCCTCTGGAACAACGACAACAGCCTCCTGCTTTGCCTCTGGAACAACGACAACAGCCTCCTGCTTTGCCTCTGGAACAACGACAACGGCCTCCTGCTTTGCCTCTGGAACAACGACAACGGCCTCCTGCTTTGCCTCTGGAAGAACGATAACTATCTCGTGCTTTCCATCTGTTGGCGTTACAGCCATAGTCTGCTTCTGAGTACTTGCTCCACAGCCCATTTGGTCTGCATCCAGATATGGACATATCCCTTAGACTGCTACAAAATAATTCTGCAGCAGTAGAATGCCCTCCATCTTTACGAATGTGTTGTCCGACGAAGAAGTGCATTATTTGAATAATCTTCCCGAAGTGCTTGCAGCCAAGGCTTCCCTGGAGTCCCGGCCCTCTGGCATGGTCTATTTTTCAGTGCCTGTGACCGATTCCATTCGTATCCATCTAGAAACAGAGTTTGGCTTACATCTTTCTACAGGTTCATCCATCCCGATGCGATGGATCAAAGGGGATACGAAACCCCACATAGATACGGGCCCGTCGCTCTTTGAAAACACCTATTTACTCTACCTGAATGATTCCCCTGGTGAACTCATTATAGATTCGCACGCCTACCCTATTCGTGCGAACAGTGGATTTGTATTTAATGAAGGACTGACCCATGAAACACAGCATACTGAAAATGTCCCTCGCTTGTTGTTGGGTCCCATGAACGAATTTGCCGAACCGGTTGGCCGCGGTCCAGGTATATACTATTATCCTACAGAGGCAGATGCTCTCGTTGGTACTGAAATAAATCAAATAGGATATAGTGGATATCCTGTGTTTACAGTTGGCACGTTTGGCGGTTATACAAGTTGGAGAATAGCTTCTAACAGTACAGGCACCTCTTCGCAAACTGTTGTCTATCCAACTGGAAGTCTATTAAATTCGGATGGGGATACTGCCTACTACTATGCCTATCCCTCCGCCCCTTGCTTCAAGGAAGGCACCCAGATCCTCTGCCAAGTCGACGGCAAAGACGTCTGTCGGGCCATTGAAACCCTTACAACGGGCACGCTCGTCAAGACAAGTCGGGGCGGCTACAAGAAGGTCGCACTCGTCGGCAAGGGCTCTCTGCAGAACCCTGGCACGGATGAGCGAATCGAGAATCGCCTCTATAAGTGCAGTCCCGAAAACTATCCAGAACTGAAAGAAGACCTGTTTATCACCGGCTGTCATTCTATTCTCGTTGATTCTTTGACGGAGACTCAGAGGCAAGAGACTATCCAGCATCTCGGCAAGGTGTTTGTGACGGACGGAAGGTACAGGCTCATGGCCTGCCTGGATGAGCGCGCAACCCCTTTCAATTCCGAGGGCACATACGCCATCTATCATCTGGCGCTCGAGCACGAGGATGGAAACATGAACTATGGCGTCTATGCGAACGGAGGGCTCCTCGTTGAAACATGCTGCCTGAATTCCTTGCGAACCAAGTCGAACATGACATTCATCGGCCTCTAAACGTATTCTCTGTCAGAATTCGCCGAACGGAGTCCTCGATCCGAGGAATGCCAGGAAACAACTGCTCCAGGCGGCTCGTATCCAGTTCGTTGTTGGAGCGCTTGCCTTTGACAAACCCTGTCACGAGCTCCTTGTTGCTAATCTCCGTCCACGTATGCCCCTTATTCTGAAGATCACGGTACATTCCTAGAACAGTCGAATGATCGATTACGCCAGGGTTGACGGCATTCAGAGTGCCTCGGATCCCTCGACTCAAGCAGTCTGCCAAGCAGGGCAGCACATCGTCCAGAACCGTCATCGAGTTCGGAATGCTACAGATATGGGTGTATTGAATGATTTTGCTAATGAAGTTCCGCGCACAGTCCTCCGAGGAGATCGGCATTCGAATGCGGACATTCAGACACGTGTCCGCATACTGTTCGTTCAAGATGCGATCTGTGATGCCCTTCACAGTGCTGTAGGCGGAGCCGAAGAAGTTGGGCACATCCGATTCCGTGAATGGCTTCAGCCCCTCTGCCGATTCAAAGATGCAGCCCGTGCCCATGTACAATAGCGGTACACCGCGCCGCTTGGACACCGAGGCCAGAGTGAGCGGGGCATATAGATTGTCCTGCAGATTCTCTTTCAGTTTCCCCTCCTGCTCCAAATAGTCAATCGTGGTATAGCCGGGCCCATGGGTCCGCCCGATCATGCAGATCATGTGATCGGGTTTCACACAGTCCACCTCCTCGACTACCGCCAAACGGTTGTCGGCTCTGGACGCTGCCGCAACCACCGTAAATCCCTTGGACTCCAAGACCTTCGTAAATAAAGATCCAATCCATCCCTTGGACCCCCAGAGGAGGGCTACAGGACGCGATCCACGGCCAACCAAGTCTTCGCCAACCAAGTCTTCGCCAACCAAGTCTTCGCCAACCAAGTCTTCGCCAACCAAGTCTTCGCCAACCAAGTCTTCGCCAACCAA
>Ga0209597_1000916_pt1 | contig 19261 bp, 15 predicted proteins | sample M_140625_MF_Meta_FD_187316 | JGI IMG/M metagenome (GOLD analysis project Ga0209597, IMG submission 187316) | Freshwater microbial communities from Lake Montjoie, Canada to study carbon cycling - M_140625_MF_MetaG (SPAdes) (version 2) | ecosystem: Environmental > Aquatic > Freshwater > Lake... | reverse complement strand
AGTCAGCAATTTTTGAAAGATAAAATTCAAAGGGAAATGGCGGAAAGACTTGAAGCTGCAAAAACTCCTGCGGAAAGAAAAGCCTTGCGCGAGCAGATAGATCAAGAATATCAAGCAATGTCAGATCGTCATAAAGCTGAACTTTTGTCGATGTCTGACTTGATTGCAAACGACCCCAACTGGAAAAGTCAAATTGATTTAAACGGCGGAATCGAGGCTTATCGCGACGGTTTAATCGACTTTTCAGGAAACAGCTTGTTTGAAGCAACAATTCGCAAAAATACTTCTATCGATTTATTAGATGGCAGCAGCGCTATCGATTCAAGTGCTGGTGGCGCTAGCTCTAAAATTGATTCATCTGGACAAACGCCGTCACAACAGGCCGCAGCCACTCAAGCAATCGAAGACTATAACGCGTCATTGCAGAAAAAAATCGAGGCCCTTAATGAGCAAATTGCCGCCGCTGACGCAGCATTGGCAAGTGCCGATGCCGCTCTTACCTCTTCTAAAACACAAGGAGCAGCATCTGATGCGACCATAGATGCTACAAAAACAGCCGGAGCAAGCTTTCAGGCTGGCGCCGATGGCATTGTTCCTACTTCTTTCCAAGTTGATTTTGGCCAATCACTTACAGACGCAATTGGCTTAAAGGCTTCAAACTTGGGCCTAGAGGCATCTAATATACTTCTTGGCTCGCAATCAACTATAGATGCAAAAGAGCTTAACGCGCCTTTAATTGCCTCGCTTCAATCACAAAAAATGCATTATCGTATTCTTGAAAAAACCAAAAATTTTGAGCTAAAAGTTAAGCAACTTGAAGCAACAAAAATTGACCCTACAGACAAGGTGGCTTTAGATCGCATTAACGCTGAAATTAAAACACTAGAAGATGAAGTTTCTACCGCAGCCAGAGCTTCGTCAAATCTTGATGGGCAAATTGACAAACTTAGTACTTTAAGTTAGACACCTAATACCATTTCCTACTAATAATTATAAATTTACGCTTCATAATTTAAGTCTAAAATTTCAAATAAAAATCATCCGTATCGCCTGATACGACTGATTTTTCTTTAAAATTTCATCCTCTAAATTATTTTGCCTAAATTTATAATTATTAGTAGGAAATTGTACAAAACGCCTATTTTTTAGACAAATATTTTCGAAATTAAAATGATATAGCGGCGCCAAAAACAACAATTATTTAAAGACAAATTCTAAAAATTTTACCTTGTAAATTTGCATTTAATAATTAAATCTTCTTTTCTAAAGAAAATAATATTGAAGATGCTAAACTTTGAAATTTGTTTGAGTATAAATTCTTAAAAAATCTGTAAAAAATGAGCGAAAAAAGAGACTATTACGAAATTTTAGGCGTTGCAAAAAAAGCTTCTGATGATGAAATTAAAAAAGCCTATCGCAAGCTGGCAATGCAGTTTCATCCTGATCGCAACCCCGGAAACGCTGAAGCTGAACGCAAATTTAAAGAAGCGACCGACGCCTATGAAAATTTAAAAGATCCACAAAAACGCGCAGCCTACGACACCTATGGACACAACGCTTCTGGTGGAATGGGTGGCGGCGGACATGGTGGCGGACATGGCGATTTTGGCGGCTTCGATTTTAACGATATTTTCAGTAATTTCGGCGATATTTTCGGCGATTTCGGCGCAGGAAAATCAAGCAAAAAAAGAAGCGCCGCATCCCGCGGTTCAGACGTGCGCTACAATCTTGAAATATCTTTAGCTGAAGCATTTTTAGGAGCCCATAAAAATATTTCCTTCTCAATTCAAACATCCTGCGAAACCTGCAAAGGAAGCGGCGCTGAAAAAGATGAAAAGCCAGTCACCTGTACAACTTGCCAAGGAAGCGGAAAAATTCGCGCCCAACAAGGATTTTTCATAGTTGAACGCACATGCGGCGGCTGCTCTGGCACTGGTCAAATCATAAAAAACCCCTGCAAAACTTGTCGTGGCGAAGGTCGCGTTAACAAAGAAAAAAAACTTGTCGTAAAAATTCCTGCTGGCGTTGACGAAGGCAATAAAATCAGACTTGCCGGCGAAGGAGAAGCCGGCCAACGCGGCGGTCAAGCCGGTGATCTTTACGCATTCATTTCAATCAAAAAACACGAATTTTTCAATCGCGACGGCGACGACATTTATTGCGAAGTGCCGATAAAATTTACAACCGCGGCCCTTGGCGGCGCAATTGAGGTTCCTATAATTGACGCCACAAAAGCGAAGCTGCAAATTCCTTCTGGCACACAAACCAACCAACAATTCCGCTTAAAATCAAAAGGCATGAGCGTGCTAAATGCAGGTGGCAGAAGGGGCGACATGTTTGTTAAAGTATTCGTTGAAACTCCGGTAAAATTAACTTCGGAAGAAAAATCGCTGCTTGAAAAACTGGATAAAATAATGGTCGATAAAGCAAGCAATCCAAGGTCGGATAGCTTTTTTAAGAAGGCGGCAGATTTATTTAAGTAGGCAAATATTTTTAAGGATAAGCTAATAATTTTTCTGTTTTTAAATTAAAATAGCGTCATACAGCATTCCAATCTTAAATGATGAATGCGAATTTCGCGGGTCTCGCCTTTGTGCGCATATATTTAACAGGCTTCGCAGGCTTGCCCCAAAATTCACATCCCCTCATTTAAGATTGGAAATGGCATAATACCATTTCCCACTAATAACTTTTCATTTATTCTTCATAATTTAGGTCTAAAATTTCAAATAAAAATCATCCGTATCGCCTGATACGAATGATTTTTCTTTAAAATTTTATCCTCTAAATTATTTTTCCTAAATGTATAATTATTAGTGGTAAATGCTATAAGTTAAGCTTGCACTTTTTTAACTTCGAATTTTTAGAAATGGGAAGTGGCATAATCCTTGATTATAGAATTCAACAACCCCAAAATTCTCCTTGATTTTATATTAAAACACCCTATAATAAACGCCGCACTTAAGCACCATATTTATAAACATCAATCTAGCGAGCCCGCTACATCTGCAAAGCCTTGCATAAATTTTAAATTACAAGAATATGTTAAAAACCGCATCCCTTGGCTTTCCAAGAATTGGCGCTAATCGCGAATTAAAAAAAGCTGTTGAAAATTATTGGAAAGGCGCAATTTCTCTTGATGAATTGCAAAAAGCAACATTAGAAATTAAAAATTCTAACTGGAAAAAACAACAAGCTGTTGGAATTTCTTACATTCCGTCAAATGACTTTTCTTTTTACGATCATATTTTAGATAATTTGGCCTTATTTGGCGCGGTTCCTGAACGTTTTAAATTTTCTGGAAACAATGTTGACCTTGATCTAGTTTTTGCAATGGCTCGTGGTGCGCAAAAAGATGGTCTTGACGTTACAGCAATGGAGATGACAAAGTGGTTTGACACCAACTATCACTACATTGTGGCCGAATTTAAAAAAGATCAAAAATTCAAAATTTCTGCAAGCAAAATTTTTGATGATTATTTAGAAGCGAAGAAATCTGGATTTGAAACCAGACCCGTTGTTATTGGGCCAGTTTCTTTCTTGCTTCTTGGCAAAACTATTGACGGAAGCGATAAGCTTGATTTGCTTGAAAATCTTCTTTTGGCTTACAAAGAATTATTCGCAAAACTTATCGATCTTGGCGTTAAAGAAGTTCAAATTGACGAACCATTTTTAGCGACAGATTTATCTGACAAAGCAAGACTTGCCTACGTTAGCGCTTACAAAGAAATTAAAAAATTCGCTGGCAAAACCAAACTTCATTTAACAACTTATTTTGAAGCGCTTGCCGATAACGCAAAATTAGCCTTCGACCTAGAAACAGATTCAGTTCACGTTGATCTTGTTCGCGCCGAAGAGCAATTAGACGAAGTTTTGGCTTTAGTTAAACCATCGCAATCATTGTCTTTAGGCTTGGTTGACGGACGCAACATTTGGATTAACGATCTTGAATATTCAATATTTCTTGCAAAAAAAGCCGTAGCAAAATTAGGAAAAGAGCGCGTCATCATTGCGTCTTCATGCTCTTTAATTCATAGTCCGGTTGATTTATCTTTAGAAGATAAAATTGATTCTGAAATTAAAACTTGGTTATCTTTTGCGACTCAAAAATTAGATGAATTATCTGCAATTGCTAAGGCTGCAGACGATGAGGCTGTTGATATTTCGGCAAACAAAGCTGCAATTGCTGCTCGCAAAACTTCAAGCAAAATTCATAATGACGCAGTAAAAAAACGCGTTGCTGCACTTGTTGAAGGCGATAAAAATCGTAAAAATAATTACGAAACTCGTCGCAAAGTTCAGGCTAATGATCTTGCTTTGCCATTGCTTCCAACCACTACTATCGGGTCTTTCCCGCAAACGGCTGAAGTTAGAAAAATTCGTGCAGAGTTTAAATCAGGTAAAATTTCTGTTGCTGATTATGAAAAATTCATCAAAGAAGAAACCGCTCGCTGCGTGACTTTTCAAGAAGAAATTGGTCTTGATGTTTTAGTTCACGGCGAATTTGAGCGTAACGACATGGTCGAATATTTTGGCGAACAATTAAGTGGATTTGTCTTTACGAAAAATGGCTGGGTTCAAAGCTATGGCTCGCGCTGCGTAAAACCTCCAGTAATTTTTGGTGACGTTTCAAGACCAAAAGCAATGACGGTAGAATGGGCAAAATATGCGCAAAGCTTAACAAAAAAGCACATGAAAGGCATGTTAACTGGACCAATAACAATTTTGCAATGGTCCTTTGTGCGAAATGATCAACCGCGTCGCGACACTGCAACGCAAATTGCATTTGCAATTCGCGATGAAGTAAATGACCTAGAAAAAGCTGGAATAAAAATTATCCAAATCGACGAAGCAGCTTTGCGCGAAGGATTGCCAATTCGCAAAGCAAAATGGGCCGAATATTTAAAATGGGCGGTTGATGCTTTCCGCGTTACAGCTTCAGGTGTTGAAGACCGTACGCAAATTCACACCCACATGTGTTACTCTGAATTTAACGACATCATTCACGCCATTGCTGACATGGATGCAGACGTTATTTCAATCGAAACTTCACGTTCGAATATGGAATTATTGAATGCGTTTATCAACTTCAAATATCCAAACGAAATTGGACCTGGAGTCTACGACATTCACTCGCCACGAGTTCCTAAAACTGAAGAAATGATCAGCTTGTTACAAAAAGCAATTGCGGTTTTGAAACCAGAACAAATCTGGGTTAACCCTGATTGCGGCCTAAAAACAAGAGCGTGGCCAGAAACTAAATTGGCTTTAAAGCAAATGGTTGACGCTACGAAAGTTTTGCGAGAATCATTATAAGGTTTAAAAAAACTATGCGCCTTCAAATTAAATGAAGGCGCATAGTTTTCTGCTATCACTTTTCTTTTACAAAATACCCTGCGCAGACCAGCGGTCAATTTTATCCTCACCCACCATCTTTCACCTTCATATCCTCAACAATTACGCCCTCGCCTTCTTTGGCGCTCCTTCGAAAGCAGGGATTCTACCGTGCCATTCCCCATCAATAACTTTGAGGATGAAATTTTAAAGAAAAACCAGTCACATCAGGCGATGCGGATGATTTTTATTTGAAATTTTAGACCAGAATTGTGAAGCATAAATGTAAAGTTATTAGCGGGAAACGGCATTACAAGCCCGTTGAATAATTCAGGCAGTTAACAATAGCATTTTCAACCTCCAACAAAACAAAGATTTACTCGCCGTCATCTTCAACATCATAATTTTCTAGCAATTTAATCTCGTCGCTTTTTTTGCTAGAAATTCCTAGATCATTAATATTTTTTACCGCAGAGAAAATTCCTTTATTAAAGCGTGCAGACATTTTGTTATATGCCATCAAACCTTTGTTTAAGCTTTTCCCAATCTCTTTCGATTCTTTTGCGACAAAGAAAATATTGTCGATTAATTTTGCAACTTCGGTTTTTAATTCAGAAATATTTTCTTGCTGCTTAATGCGGTCAACCAAAAATTTTGCATTATTTAGCAAATGAATTAAGGCAATCGGAGTTGCTAAATGAATGCCGCTTTCCATGGTTTTTTGAAAAAATTGCGAGTCGATTTCACTTACAGTCTCAAGCATTTGCTCGGTTTGCAAAAACATTACACTCATAATTTTATATTCAGAAAAATTATTTAGGTGCATTTCGTCATTAAAAAATTTAGCGTAATCGCGTTTTTTCAAACCTTCGACATGGCGGCGCATGCTTTCTTTAAGTTTAGTTAAAATATTTTTTTCACCTCCTTCATCTTTATTTTTTCTCGCTTCAAACAAATCAAGGAAATGCGAAGAAGATTTGCTATCAACAATAATAATATAATTATTTGGCAAAAATAAAATGGCGTCAGGGCGCTTGAATTCTTGCTCTGCGGCATTTGATAAATGTGATTGCAATATATAATCTCCAACAGAACTAAGACTTTCTTTTTCTTTTAATCCAGAAGATTTCAAGATATTTTCTAAAGTAATTTCGGCGGCCCTTCCAGCGTGCCCCGGCGTTAGTAGAGCGCTTCGGGTTTGATTAGTTAGGTCGCTGGTTTTTTTCATCTCATCATCAATATTTTGCACCTTCGTCATCACCGTTTCGAAATTTTTGAAAAGCCCTTCGGTAATTTTAGCAATATTTTCTTGACTAGAGGCTGTAAGCTTTGTCTGCTGTTCATGATTTTTGCGAATCATTTCTTCCGACAACTTCGCCAAGATAAGATCTTTGTTTTTCTCCCAATCATTTTTTTCTTTTTGCATGTATTCTTGCTGCTGCAACAAGCGTTCGCGCTGTTTCTCGAACTCCATTAATTTTAGGTGCAGACCAGAAATTTTATCCGTAAATTCAGTTTTTTCTTGATATAATTTAGAAATTTCATGTTGCGCATGTTCGTAGCGCCCCTGAAAATGCCCCTTTAAATTTCGCAATTCGTTATTATCTTGTTCCAATCGCTCTAAATTTCTCCCATTTTTTTGCATTTGCATGTAGAGGAATAGATTCGTAAGGACTAGAATCGGGATTATCGAGAATAATATTATCATAATTTAGAGTTTTTTTGCGAATCTCAATCAAGATAGATGTCGAGATTTTAACAAAGTATTTTGCGGCAAAATATATTTACAAAACATTAAACCATGACAAAAGAAAATAAACCAGAAAGTTTTTCAGGCGACTTATCAGATCTAAACCCGCAAGTGTTCTACGCCCTGCCTTTGCGCGATGTTGTAATTTTTCCGGGCATGACGACGACAATTTTAGTTGGTCGCGAAAAATCAGTGAAAGGGGTCGAGGCCGCAAAGCGCGCCAAAATGCCTATTTTTGCCGTTGCCCAAACAAATCCTGATCATGACGCGTTTGATAAAAAAAGCATTTTTTCTGTTGGCGTAATTTGCAACATTGTTGAGTCTACGCGCATGGCGGACGGCACTTTGAAGGTTATTATTCAAGGAATGTTGCGCGGAAAAATTGTAAAAATTATCGAAACGCCCGACACCTTTACCTGCTTAGTTGACGCGCTTCTTGATAAAAAAATTGCAGATGACAATAAAGAACTTTTAAGTTTGATCAAAGGCTGCGTTGAAAGCTTTGCAAAATTCGCCGAATTCAATAAAAAAATTACTCCTGAAATTTTAACATTGATGACGCAAATTAAATCTCCTTTTGATTTAGTAAATTTAATTATTTCTTTTTTAAGTAGCAGTTTAGCCAATAAACAAACGCTTCTCGAAGAAAACGATCTTACAAAAAAACTTTATAAAACTTTAGAATTAATAAAAACCGACATTGAAATTTCGCAAACCGAAGCAAAAATAAATAAAAGCATTCAAGAAAAGGTCACTAAAACGCAAAAAGATTTTTATCTGCAAGAACAATTAAAGCAAATTAAAAAAGAGCTAGGGCAAGGCGAAGAGAGCGAGATTGAAGAATTAAAGCTAAAATTATCTAAAATAAAATTGCCAAAAGAAGTCGCTGAAAAATGCAAAAGCGAAATGGGAAAATTAGAAAAAATGAATCCTTACGCTTCAGAATCTGGCGTAATTCGCAATTATTTGGACTGGATTATTTCACTTCCATGGTCAGAAAAAAGCAAGCCCAACAACGATTTCTCTAAGGCCGAAGACATATTAAATAAAAGTCATTACGGTTTAACAAAAGTTAAAGAGCGCATTTTAGAATTTATCGCCGTGCAAATGAAATCGAAAGATTTGCGCGGACCAATCCTTTGTTTTGTAGGCGCCCCCGGTGTTGGAAAAACTTCTTTTGCCCATTCAATTGCCAATGCTTTAAACCGAAAATACACAAAAGTTTCACTTGGCGGCGTTCGTGATGAATCTGAAATTAGGGGGCATCGCCGCACCTACATTGGGTCTATGCCGGGTCGAATCGTGCAATCAATGCGTAAAGCGAAAGTGACTAATCCGCTAATGCTGCTTGATGAAATCGACAAAATGTCCTACGACCTACGAGGAGACCCATCTTCGGCGTTGCTAGAGGTGCTTGACCCCGAACAGAATTGTAATTTTTCTGATCACTATTTAGAAGTTGATTATGACTTATCGAAAGTAATGTTCATCGCTACAGCCAACAACATTGCCAACATTCCGATTCCACTGCGTGATCGCATGGAAATCATCAGGCTTTCTGGATATACCGAAGACGAAAAACTGCACATCGCCAAAGAACATTTGGTTTCTAAGCAATGCAAAGAAAATGGATTAAATAAAAATGAGTTTTCAATTGATGATGACGCAATTTTGCAATTAATTCGCTGCTATACTTTTGAAGCTGGCGTGCGAAATTTAAATCGTGAGATCGCTAATTTAGCGCGCAAAGCCGCAAAAGAAATTGTTACAAAAAAAGCAAAAACTTTGCACGTAACTACAAAAAATTTGATCAAATATTTAGGGCCAGAAAAATTCCATTACGGAATGATTCATGAAAAAGACCAAATAGGAGTAGCAACCGGCCTTGCTTACACCGAATATGGCGGCGATTTACTTGACATTGAAACTTTAAAATTTGACGGCAATGGCAAAATTCAAATCACCGGAAAACTGGGCGATGTAATGAAAGAGTCGGCGCAAGCGGCCCTAAGCTATATCCGCTCTATCGCTAAAGACTTTAAAATTGATGGCAAAAATTTCCATAAATACGATTTTCACGTTCATGTGCCCGAAGGCGCAACCCCGAAAGACGGGCCCTCTGCTGGCGTGGCCCTTTGCGTAGCATTGGCGTCAGTGATCAGTGGTCGCGCAATTCGCAAAGACATTGCCATGACAGGAGAAATAACATTATCGGGCAAAGTGCTTGAAATTGGCGGCTTGAAAGAAAAATTACTTGCGGCTGCGCGCGGCAAAATAAAAACAGTATTAATTCCAAAACGCAACGAAAAAGATTTAGCGGAAATGCCAAAAGAAGTATTGTCGCAACTAATCATTAAGCCGATTAGCGATGTTAAAGAAGCTTTAGAATTATGCTTGATAAAAAGCAAAAAATAAAATGACTGCAAATAAGCAAATTCATATAATTGCTGGACCAAACGGCGCTGGCAAGACTTCAAACGCTCGGATTATTCTTTTGCCGCAATTTTTGCAAACTAATGAATTCATTAATGCCGATGAAATTGCCAGCAATCTTTCTCCGGAGAATCCTGAAAAAATCGCTCTCGAAGCTGGTCGGTTAATGTTACATAAAATGGAATTTTTGCTAAAAGAAGAGCGCAATTTCGCCTTTGAAACCACTTTATCGGCAAGAAATTACCTAAGAATGATCAAAATAGCGCAAAAAGCCGGCTATAAAGTCAATTTATTTTTCCTAAAATTAGAAAGCCCCAAACTGGCCCATCAACGCGTTCTAACCAGAGTTAGCAAGGGCGGACACAATATTGAACTTCCCGTAATTTATCGCCGCTTTCAAAGAGGACTGGATAATTTAAAAGAGTATCTTAATATAGTGAACACGGCTACAATATACGAAGCCAGCGATTTCGAGCTAATTGAAATCGCTAAAAAATGCGAAGATAGCTTTGTTGTGATCAACGAAAATTTATGGAATAAAATCTATGCGTGCTAGTGAAATCATAGAACGAACCGAAAAAGGCGTTAAAGAAAGCAATAAAATTTTAATTCAAGAACTTATTCAAGATCTTGAAGAAAAAGGCATTAAGCCAGTTGTGGCAATTGATGGCGAGGTTAAAAGCTTAAAATTAATCGACGAAAGTGAGTTAAAAGATTTCAACAAAGAAATTGAAATTAATCACCTTAATAAAATTGATTTTTGCGTTTTAGAAGCCGATGAAACAAAAAATTGCGATAATTTTTATGTGCCCTGCGGCAAGGTGGTTGTAGTCTATAAAAAATTAGGGCGCATCAAAAAATATCGCGTTGGCAATGGTGCAAATTGGGTTGCCGACTTTGCGCAAGATCTTCAAAATAAATTCTTCACAAATTAAAAAATGCAAAATAATAAAAATATCCTTTTCGCAACAGTGCTTTCGATGCTTATTTTACTGGCTTGGACATGGTTTTACGAAAAGCCACGCTTAGAAAAAAAAGAAGCGCAGCAAAAAGCAGAATATGCATTGCAAAAAATGCAACCAGCAGCCGCTTCTGCGTCGGTTGATGCCGCCAAGCCAGCAATATCAAAGACCGCCGAAGTTGCAAAAAATTCTGCTGCGATAAATATTGTTGCGCTAAAAGATCGCGAAACAATTTTAAATCAAAGCAAAAATGAACGCGTAAAAATTGAAAGCGAAAGCCTGCATGGCTCTATTTATTTGAAGGGAGCGCGCTTTGATGATTTAACTTTAGCAAAATATTTCGAAACCACCGAACGCAAAAAAGAAGTCACGCTTTTTGCGCCAGCTGAAAGTAAAGAAAGATATTTTGCCGATTTCGGATTTATATCATCTGACGCAAGCCTTGATTTGCCTAATCCAGACACGCTTTGGAAAAGCAATTCTCAAAAACTAACGCCAGAACATCCAATTGTTTTATCGTGGAAAAATAAACAAAATATTGAGTTTTCTTTAGAAATTTCGCTTGATAAAAACTATATGTTTAATGTTAAGCAAAGCGTGAAGAATGGCTCGGGCAAAGATTATTCAATCGCTTCTTATGGTCGCGTAAATCGCATTTTAAACGGCGTGCAAAAACCGACTTACATTTTACATGAAGGCGCAATTGGCGTGTTTAACGATGTGTTGCAAGAGTCATCTTACAAAGACCTTGCAAAAGAAAAAAATCAAAGCTTCGAGAGCGCTTCTGGCGGCTGGCTTGGCATTACTGACAAATATTGGTTAAGTTCGATTATTCCCGATAAAAATGTTAGCTATAAAGCAGATTTTTCGCATAATTTAAATAATCAAAATGCAATTTATAATTCAGAATTTATCGGCCAAGAAGTTGTTTTAGAAAAAAATTCCGTCACTATATTTAATCATCATTTATTCGCTGGGGCAAAGCTAGTAAAGCTTCTAGACCAATATGGAAAAGATTACGACATCAAACTTTTTGATCGCGCTGTCGATTTTGGCTGGTTTTATTTTTTGACAAAACCATTCTTTTTTGCAATTGCATTTTTGAATCAATTTTTAGGAAATTTTGGTTTGGCAATTTTAGCGATGACTGTTATAATCAAGCTGGTATTGTTTCCGATGGCGAATAAATCTTACGGCGCAATTGCGCGGATGAAAAAATTGCAGCCAAAAATTGAAGAAATTCGCAAGAAATTTAAAGATGATAAACTTGCGCTAAATCGCGAAATGATGGAACTTTACAAAAGAGAAAAAATCAATCCCGCCTCTGGATGCTTGCCAATACTGATTCAAATTCCAATTTTCTTTTCGCTTTACAAAGTAATTTTTGTAACACTTGACATGCGCCAAGCGCCGTTTTATGGCTGGATTCACGACTTGTCAGCGCCAGATCCAACTTCAATCTTAAACCTGTTTGGCCTTCTGCCATTTGACGTTAGCGGATTATTTACTTTAGGAATTTGGCCAATTTTAATGGGCGCAACAATGATTTTGCAACAAAAATTAAGTCCGCAAGTTGCAGACCCTACGCAAGCAAAAGTGCTAAAATTTATGCCCTATGTTTTAACATTCGTACTTGCCGCCTTCCCTGCCGGCCTTGTTATTTATTGGACATGGAACAACCTGCTTTCAATTGCGCAACAATGGTTTATGATGAAGAAAGTCGATAAGAAATAATCCAAAATGGAAGAATGGCCGAGTGGCTGAAGGCGCCCGCTTGGAAAGCGTGTATGGGGATAAAACTCCATCGAGGGTTCGAATCCCTCTTCTTCCTCCGTTTTAAAAAAATCTGCGATTTTTTTAAGGGGTTCTTCAGACTTTTAGTTGATAGGAAGCGAAGCTTCCATGCCTGTTATATAAATAATGCAGTACATTTGATGTGGATTGTGATGGAGATGAAAGTTTGGGATGGATTGCAAATCCAGTCCTGCGAGAAAGACAAAAAGTGACCTGACCCCTTTTTTTTCGAGTTGTTTCATTCTTTTTAGCTCTGAGGGCATTAAATTACCGTATTTGCTTTTCCAGCGGTAAAAGGTTGCATCGGTTATTCCTAGCTTTCTACAAACTTCGTTAACTGATGCAGTGCCGCTTTCTGCTGTGTGTAAAGCTAGTGTTATTTGTTCTTCGCTGAATTTTGATTTTTTCATAAATACTCATTTTTATTGTTAATAAAAATATTAAATCCTTGGAAAAAAATATAGAATTTAATAGTTAATTAAAATGAGATTTTTCTCGTTTAGGTGGACTGGAATTTGGGGATCAGGTCACATTAGATCAACTCAAATTTATTCAAGATTAAATATTGATCCAATTAAATTATCAGTTGATAGGGCAATTGATAAAATGCTTGAGGTGGGTGGGGGTCAAGTTTAAAGCTTTTAAAAAGCCATCAAAACTATATAACCACCGCTCTAACTTTGCTTTTGAGGTTGGTTTTTACTGTAATGCTTAAAGCGTTATCAAAACAGAAAAATTGCCAGCTTCTATTGTTTTTTGAGGTTTCCTCTGCAATTTGATTGATTGAATCAAGATTAATTTCCTCATCAACACAAATTAAGGCAGATTCTCTATTGTTGGCATTCACTTGATAAACTTCATTATATTTGATTGCATCAATCTTTTTGAAAATAACGCTTAAATCAAAGCCGTTTTTAATGGCAATTTCATAAAGCAAATTGATTTTTTCATCGCCAAATAATTTTAATTGTTGGGAATTTTTTAAATATTCTTCCAAAATTGCTGGATTTTCCATTTCATAATAGGCTTTATCAATGTTGGTGTCTTTTAATTGATAGGTTTTAAAGCCAATATCAAGGGAGGCAATTATTTGCTCTTTTGCCTCATCGTTTAAGGTTTTCTCCGCCTTTATTTCTTCAATAATTTTTTGCCCCGCTCTTTTTACCCTTTCAATGCAAATGTTTGATATGGTTTTATAGCCCGCTTTAAAAGCCTCGCTTTTTTCATCAGTATATTCTGGCAACTGCGTTAAAATAAATTTCCTGCTTCCTGTTTCGTTTAATCCTTTTAAATAATCTTCTTTGGAAATTTCGCCTTTGTCTAATTTAGGGTGGTTTTCTTTAGCGTATTTAATTTTTTCTTCGGCATTTAGTTTTAAAGTTGCGTGGGCAGTTGTGCCAGAGCCTGCAAAGAAGTCGAGGACTGTATCCTGTTTTGTGAGATTAGAAAGTATTAATAAATCTTTTATTAAAATTGATGGTTTAGAAAAATCGAATATTGATCTTTCTTTTTCAAAAATATCTTTTAAATCTTCTGTGGCTTTAGCATTGATATATTTATCTTTGAGAATGGATATAAATTGACTATATTTGCTTTTATTGCCCCTTAATTTCTCATATGCAATATAAGTTCCGTCTTCTCTTTTTTCAAAAATTACCCCGCCTTCTTCAACTAATTTTGTTAATTTTGCTTTTCCTAACCTCCACCTACCCTCACTTCCATCATTTCTAATCGGATAAACATCTTGGTTATGAGGTCCTTTTATTGGAAACCACATTCCAGGAGAATCTTCTCTTCTCGATCCAGCTCCCCACTTATTAAGTTCTCTACCTTTGGCATAAGCACCTCTTTCATCTTGAGAATTTAAAACCATATCTTTTTTTTCAAATCCAATAAATTCTAATTCATCTATTTGTTTTGCATACACCAAGATATAGTCGTGCGTTTCTCTTATAAATTCAGATTGACTACCACCTTTAATTGCCTCTCTAGTAAACTGGCACACAAAATTCTCCTCCCCAAAAATCTCATCCATCATTTTGCGTAAATTATGCACCTCATTATCATCAATACTGACAAAAATCACCCCATCTTTGCTAAGCAAATTTCTAGCAAGCATCAATCTTGGATAAATAAAACTGCACCAAAGCGAGTGTTTGCGTCCTGTGGCTTCTGGGTTAGTTTCTAATTTAACGCCCTCGTGAGTAATGCCATTTCTTTGCCAGTAGGCTTTTTTGCCCTCCTGCCTTTTATCATCATAAATAAAATCATTGCCCGTGTTGTAAGGTGGATCAATATAAATACATTTAATTTTCTCAAAATAAGGCTGGTAAAGGGTTTTAAGCACTTCCAAATTATCGCCTTCAATAATTATATTTTGTGTTTTGTCAAAATTTATGCTTTTATCAAAATTGGGCAATAAGCAAGATTTGGTTGGCTCTAACGCCAATTTTTGACATTCCAATTTTCCTGCCCAATTAAACTCATATTTTTCTTTTTTGGCGGAAGAATATTTATTTGCCAAATCATAAAGATTTTGAATATTCAAATTGCCATCACTACTAAAAAGCTCTGGCAACAATTCTTTTAATTTATCCAACCTTTCTTTGGTTAAATCTTCACTGGTTATTTTTGCCTTTTCGTCAATATTCTTCATTGCTCTATTGGTTTAATTGTTCTTCAAAATGTTTAAAATCAGTTATTGGTGCCAAATAGCCAGCTTCTGGCTTTAAGAAGCCCAAAGCTTCAAAATGCTTGGTGGCACATTCAATTTTTAACCTTTCATCGCGGCTTAATTCGTCTTTGGTTTTTTTGCCTTTTGTTTCAATGCAAAAATAATATTTTTTGTCATTATTTTGATTTTCTAGCTCTTTCTTTTCAATCACAAGGGCAAAATCTGGGTTGTAGGTGCCAATTGGCGTGTCTATTTTATACCAAAGAGGCAATTTGATGAAAAGTTTAACTTTGCCTTCATTTTCAAGGCTTAGAGCAAAATCTTTTTCAATATTACTGGCTTGCATAAATCCATCATAAAGCCCTTTTTGAGTGGTTTTAACAAGTCTGGTTTCCATTGGGTTATCATCTTTTTCATCAACTTCTTTAAACTCACTTTCATTAAATTTTTCACCCGTCATTTGATATTTAACCAAACGCACCATCTCATTTTTTAAAACCTCATTTAAAATATTGCTAACAAGGCGGATAAATTCATTAATATTTTGATCTAATTGGGTTTTTAAGTTTTTATTTTCTTCTAAAACTTTAAGCAAAATTTGGGCTAAAACTCTTTTGCTTAAATCAGTTTCTTTGGCGATTAATTCTAAAAAATCAATTTTTTGTCCTTTTCTTGATATTTCAACTTCGCTTTCGCCAACATAAAAATGGGCAATCATATCATCTTCTTTTTCTTCTAACTTAGTTATTTTATTTAAAGCAACTTTAATAATTGGCTTTCTGGTAGTAAGGCTTCTTAATGCTTCAACTGATTTTTTAATAATTTCTTCCTCATCATTAAAAGCGATTTCATATTTGGTTTTTGAAGATATTTTTTGCCATAATTTTTTAAAATCATCGCTGTTAAATTTTTCTTTATTCAAAGTTAATTTAACCTTTTCTTTTAAAGCATTTTTTGGAGTTGCTGATTTGTCAAAATAGCCATAATCATCAATCAATTCGCTTTGATAGTTTTTGACAAAATTCTCATAAGATTCGTTGGCAATTACTGTTAAAAGATTGATTTTTTCCTCTTCCTTTTCGCCATCTCTAACTCTTTGCCCTTCTTGATTAACGCAAATTCTTAAACCTCTTCCTATTGATTGTCTTTTTCGAGTTAGGCTGGTGCTTTCCCTTAAGGTGCAAATATTAAAAACATTGGGATTGTCCCAACCTGTGCCAAGTGCGGTGTGGGAAAATATAAATTCTAGCGGCTCATCTAGGGCTAGTAATTTTTCTTTGTCTTTAAGAATTTTATCATAAATTTCTTTTTGCTCTTCTTTATCGCCTTCGCCATCTTTAAAACCTTGCCTGCTTCTTGAAAAATAACCATCGTGAATTTTGCTAATTTCAAAATTTGGCGATTGTTTATATTTTTGTTCAAACAATTTTTTATATTCTTCTTCAAACATTACCCTTAAAAGAGAATCTTCAAAAATGTAATTATCAACTTTATCAATAAAAAATAAGGATAAGACTTTTATGCCTTTCTTTTTAAGAATTTCTTTCTTTTCAAGATGTTTTTTTATTGTCCATTTTATTTGCTCTCTAAAAATATCTTCTTTGTTTCCATCGGTGTTTTGATTTAGTGAAATTTCAACATTGTTGGTAAAGCGGATTTTGGTTTCATCAGACGCCATATCTCGCCAAATTTTACTAACAATATAGCCTTTGTAATTATAATTTTGGGTTTTCTGTTCTAAATCATCATTTAGTTTGATGGTGAATGATTTTTGCTTATATTCCTCTTTTTGCTTGGCAAGTAATTCTAATTTCGCCTTTGGATCATTCATTTTGTCGGTGATAAATTCTTTAAAATCAATAAAGACATCACTTTGATTATTTTCTTTGCTAACTGACAAAACCTCTATTTGTTTAACCAAATTTTGATTGTAAGCATCAAAAGGGCTTAGGCGATAAACTAAATTGCTAATATTTTTGTGGGTTGCGGAATATTTGATTTTAAATAATGGGTTAAATTCCTCTATTGCTTGCAAAGTCTTTTCACCTTCCATTTCTTGCGGTTCGTCAATTATGATAATTGGCTTTACTTGTTTTATCTCATTAATGATTTTGCCAGAATCTCTATCTTGATGAATTATGTTGCTGGCTTGTTTGTTAAAGCTTTGGGTATTGAGGACTAAAATTGCTAAATTGCTGGTTTGACAAAAGGATTTAGCGGCGGATAGTTTTTTGCTGTTATATTCATAAATTTCGGCGTTTAGACTATAAAGCTTGTAAAAATGCTCTTGGGTAATGTCTAGGGTTTTTAAAATTCCTTCTTTTATGGCAATGCTTGGGGTTAGAATGATGAATTTTTTTAGGTTATGTTCTTTGTATAATTCAAATATTGTTCTTAAATAGACATAGGTTTTTCCAGTTCCCGTCTCCATTTCAACACAAAATTCTAGCTTATCGGATAGGTTTAAATCTTTTTCTTTTATGTTGTTAGCTTTGGCAATATTAGTCACATTTTGCTTTATTGCTTCAACATCATTTTCTATTGATAGGGAGTTTTTAATAAAAGATAAAAAATGACCTTCATCTATTTTGTTGCCAACGCCGTTTAGTATCTCAATTACTGATTGAACGGCTTGTTTTTGATATTTTAAGTTGTCTTCAAAGGTTAGTTTAATCATTTTCCAAAAATTATTTTCCTTAAGTTAAATAAGTATCAATTGTGGTGAATTTTAACAGGAAGCTTTCATTATTATTTTTTTGGAAAAGATTTTGCTTTTTTTTATTAAATTTTACAATCTTTTATAAGTATGGGATTATATGATTTTTCTTGCAATCAGGCTAAAACTATTGAGGCGCTTAAGTATGTGGTAGATAATGATATTGGTAGCAAAAGATTGGCTGCCATTGAGATTATGGATGGCGTGGTATTGCAATAGGCGCGCGGCCCAAGTGTAGAATTCGACATTTTTATACTATTGACACCAATAAAATATATCATATACTATACACAACACACGCCAATTTAGTTGGTGTGCCACTCTATCACTGCTTGCAAATGGGGTGGCTTTTTTATTTTCCCACAAGATGCAAAAAGTCTCCGTATTCATCGATGGTTATAACCTCTATCACTCAGTTAAAAATCTAAACAAGCCTTATCTCAAATGGGTAAACCCATTTTTATTTTGCAAATTTTTTATCAACATCAAGGAAGACGAAATTAAAAGGGTGAAGTTTTTTACAGCCTTTCCTCGCCATAAGCCGCAAGATGTTCAAGAGAGATACATAAAATACACGAAATCCTTAAAGCATTACGGCACAGAAATTATTGAAGGAGAATTTAAGCAAAAACTCGTAACTTTTTATCATAATAATCAGCAATTTACTCGCAAAACTTTTGAAGAAAAAGAGTCCGACGTTAACTTGTCGCTGGCTATTGTTGAAGATGCTTATGAAAAAATAAGCGATAAAATAGTGGTGATAACCAATGATTCAGATATTGCGCCGGCCATAAAAATGGCGAAAGAGAAAAATCCAAACTTAAAAATTCAAATTGTTTCACCGCCAATTGCCAAGACTAAACAAATAGGCTATTCTTTGTATGTCGCCGCTGGAAGTGTTAATAAAAATAAGAAAGGACAAACCTATATTAAAACGGCGCAGATCAAAGAGTTTATGTTGATGCAGGCGTTGATGCCAAAAGAAATTATTACGATAGATGGTGAAATAATTGTAATGCCGCAGGAATATATCAAGAAATCTTAAATTTGTGGAACCAGAACGGAACCGCAAAAATCACCAAGACTACCTAACCCACTCCACCCCCACAAAATACTGGTGCTGCCAGCGGGACTTGAACCCACGACCTCTTCATTACCAATGAAGTGCTCTACCGCTGAGCTATGGCAGCTGAATTTTTATGACATTTGCAAAAAATAAAATTACAAAAACTTGGTTTGTGTAAATGTAAATTATTAGCAATAATTGACATTGCTTGATTTAAGCACTGCCAACTGATTAACATTTCTAAAAACAAAATAATACCATTTGCCACTAATAATTATAAATTTATGCTTCATAATTTAGGTCTAAAATTTCAAATAAAAATCATCCGTATCGCCTGATACGACTGATTTTTCTTTAAAATTTCATCCTCTAAATTATTTTGCCTAAATGTATAATTATTGGTGGCAAATGGCATAACATTTACTAAATATTTTTAATTTTAAATTTAGTTTAAGAACGCCGATTTATCTGGATAAATCAAGGTTTTAATTAAAGATTAAAATTAATAAATATTACGCAAGCGTTAAATTTA
>Ga0209597_1000915_pt1 | contig 19294 bp, 25 predicted proteins | sample M_140625_MF_Meta_FD_187316 | JGI IMG/M metagenome (GOLD analysis project Ga0209597, IMG submission 187316) | Freshwater microbial communities from Lake Montjoie, Canada to study carbon cycling - M_140625_MF_MetaG (SPAdes) (version 2) | ecosystem: Environmental > Aquatic > Freshwater > Lake... | reverse complement strand
CACGAGCGCAACGCTCACAACTTCCCGCTCGATCTGGCTGCCGCCACCGCCACCCCCGTGGCGCTGACCGCTCCTGCGATCGGTTGATCGAATCGGCAGATTCCTAGGGATCTGCCTTCTCCATCCAATCAAAGCCCTCGCTTCTGGCGAGGGCTTTTTGCTGTGGAGCCATTCAGGGCGATGGGCACCCGGCTCAGGCCTTGCTCGTGACGATGGGCCGCCGCCGGTTGGGATACAGCTCACGGCAGAGCGGGCAGACCGTGCCATCGCAGCCGCGGGCGGTGCAGTGCTCGCGGCCATAGAAAATGATTTGCAGATGCAGCTTGTTCCAGGATTCGCGCGGGAACAGGCGCTTGAGATCGGTTTCGGTGCGGGTCACGCTCTCGCCGCTGCTCAGCCCCCAGCGCTGGGCGAGGCGGTGGATGTGGGTGTCCACGGGGAAGGCCGGCACGCCGAAGGCCTGCGCCATCACCACGCTGGCGGTCTTGTGGCCCACGCCCGGAAGGGCCTCGAGGGCTTCGAAGCTGGCCGGCACCACGCCGCCATGGCGCTCGAGCAGAAGCTCGGAGAGGCGTTTGACGTGGCGGGCCTTGGTGCGGGCCAGCCCCAGCTGGCGGATGTGGCCCAGAATCGTGGCCTCAGAGAGGGCGGCCATCGCCGCTGGATCGGGCCCGGCCGCGAACAGGGCCGGCGTGACCTCGTTCACCTTCTGATCGGTGCACTGGGCGCTGAGCAGCACCGCCAGCAGCAGGGTGAAGGGATCGCTGTGGTCGAGGGGGATCGGGGTTTCGGGATAGCTTTGCTCCAGCCGCTGCAGGATCAGGGCGGCCCGCTCCAGTTTTCGCAAGGGCTTCAGGCAGGTGCACAGGTGCTGAACCTAGGCAGAGGGCAGCCGCGGCGTCGATCTGACAGGGCGCGGTTGACCGTGGGTGATCCAGGCCCTGGCAGGCCATGGTCTGGCCAATCTGGCTAAAAGCATCGAAGTTGGGGTTCGAAACTGTATCCCAGATGGCCATTCCTCCTGGAAAAGGGATTAGTTTCAGCAGGATTGAATGATCAGTGGTCCATGGGTGCCCAGACCCTTGGGGATAGCGGGGCATCCGCCGATGCAGCGCCCCGCCACAACCTTCCCCCCGAACGGCTGCTGCAGGGTCAGCAGGTGGTGCTCGAGATGGTGGCCAGCGGTAAACCCCTGGACCAGAGTCTGCGCGCCATTGCCGAGTTCTCCGAGAGCTGTCTGCCGGAGATGCTCGCCTCAATCCTTTATTACAACCCCGCCGATCGCTGCCTGCGGCGTGGCGGCTACGGGCGGCTGCCCCAGACCTTCCAGGATGCGGTGGATGGGCTGGTGCCCGGGCCGAAGAGCGGAAGCTGCGGCACCTGCGCCTTCCGGGGTTCGCGGGTGATCAGTGAGGACGTGTTCACCGATCCCCTGTGGGAGGACTTCCACGAGTTCTGCCGGATGTATGGCATCCACTCGGCCTGGTCCACCCCCCTGATGTCGCCTACCGATGGCAGCCTGCTTGGCGTGTTCGGGATGTATTACCCCGATTCCCGCCTGCCGTCGGCCGCGGACCTCGAACTGGTGGACCATTTCACCAACTTGGCCAGCCTCGCCACCGAACGGCACCGCCGCGATGAGGAGCGTCGGCGCCAGGCCTGGGAGGACGCGCTCACCGGTCTGGGTAATCGCCACCAGCTGCAAGCGAGAGCCGGCGGCATCCTTGAGCAGTGCCGCAAGGAGGGTTCACCCCTGTGCCTGGCCTTCCTCGACCTCGACCATTTCAAGCTGTTCAACGACAGCTTCGGCCACCACCTCGGCGACAAACTGCTCCAGCTGGTGAGCCGCAAGCTGCAGGAGGATCTGCAGCCCTTCGAGCTGCTGACCCGTTTCGGCGGCGATGAGTTCGTCGCCCTGATGAAGGCAACACCAGCGGAGGCGGCCCAACGCCTTGTGACCCTCTCATGCAAACTGGCGGCCCAGCCGCTGGAGGTGGAGCATGCCCCGGCCCGGCTCAGTTTCTCGAGTGGTCTGGTGGATTGCGCGCTCGTCGACTGGGATCTTTCCCGCGCAATCGTGCAGGCCGACGCCGCGGCCCGGCGGGCCAGGCTGACCGGCCGTAACCGCACCGTGTTGGTGGATGAAGCCCAGCTCGACGAGGTGCAGGCCCGTCTCAAGGTGGCCCAGCAGCTGGAGGATGCCAGCCGCTACGGGCTGATCAATCCCCACGGCCAACCGATCGTGGATCTGCGAACGGGGGCCCCGATCGGCATGGAGATGCTGTTCCGGCCCAGCGCGGGCGTGCTGGCGGGGGTGAGCACGGAGCGCTGCATCCAGGTGGCGGAGGAAACGGGCCTGATCGATCCGATTGGGATGCGCATGTTGCGATCGGCCTGCACCCTGCTGCGCGATCCCCGTGTGGCCAACAGCCAGATGGTGGTGAACGTGAACCTCTCGGTGCACCAGCTGATGCGGGAGCAGCTGGTGGAGCAGGCCATCGCCTTGATCGAGGCCGAGGGCGTGGACGCCAGCAGGATCTGCCTGGAGATCACCGAGAGCCACTGGCTCGATACCGATGGCCCCTCGCGCCGGGTGCTCACCAAGCTGTTGGATCGCGGCTTTCTGCTGGCCCTCGATGATTTCGGCACGGGCTATGCCTCCCTGGTGCTGCTGCGCGCCTTCCCCTTTAACCACGTGAAGGTGGATCGCTCCTTCGTGAATGGCCTGGGTCAATCGCAGGAGGCCTCGGCCCTCTGCCGGGCCATGCTGGAAATGGGTAAGGCTTGCGGGCTCCAGGTCACGGCCGAGGGGGTGGAGACCGAGGAGCAGCGGCGGATCCTCACGGAACTCGGCTATATCCGGGGCCAGGGCTATCTGTTCAGCCGGCCTCGGCCGGAGGCAGAGCTGCCCGACCTCCTTAACCGGATGCTGAGCGGAGAGCCCCATCAGGCGAGCTGATCCGGCCGGAGCCCGCCTGTAGGCTCCAGCCACGAAGGCTTTTTCCATGGGCAGCAGCTTCGGCCAGCTTTTCCGCATCAGCACGTTCGGCGAATCCCACGGCGGTGGGGTGGGTGTGATCGTGGACGGCTGCCCGCCCCGGTTGCCACTGGATCAGGAGGCCATCCAGGCCGAGCTCGACCGCCGCAAACCGGGCCAGAGCCGGATCACCACCCCCCGCAAGGAGGATGATCGCGTCGAGATTCTGAGCGGCCTGCTCGATGGCCTCACCCTTGGCACGCCGATCGCCATGGTGGTGCGCAACAAGGACCAGCGGCCCCAGGATTACCGCGAGATGGAGGTGGCTTTTCGTCCCTCCCATGCCGATGCCACCTATCAGGCGAAATACGGCATCCAGGCCCGCAGCGGCGGTGGCCGGGCCTCCGCCCGTGAAACGATCGGCCGGGTGGCGGCCGGCGCCATCGCCAAGCAGCTGCTCGCCCACGTGGCCGGCACCGAGGTGATCGCCTGGGTGCGGCGCATCCACACGATCGAGGCCAGCATCGATCCGGCCACGGTGAGCCTGGAGGCGGTGGAGTCCAACATCGTGCGCTGTCCCGATGGCGCCACGGCCCAGCGGATGATCGAGCGGATTGAGGCGATTGGCCGGGAAGGCGATTCCTGCGGTGGGGTGATCGAATGCCTCGTGCGCCGTCCACCGGTGGGGCTCGGGATGCCGGTGTTCGACAAGCTTGAGGCCGACCTGGCCAAGGCGGTGATGTCGTTGCCGGCCACCAAGGGCTTCGAGATCGGCTCGGGGTTCGCTGGCACGCTGCTGCTGGGCAGCGAACACAACGATGCCTTCCTGCCCAGCGAGGATGGTCGCCTGCGCACCGCCACCAACAATTCGGGAGGCATCCAGGGCGGCATCAGCAACGGTGAGCCGATCACCCTGAGGGTGGCCTTCAAGCCCACCGCCACGATCCGCAAAGAGCAGCAGACGATCAACGCCGCCGGCGAGGCCACCACCCTGGCGGCCAAGGGTCGGCACGACCCCTGCGTGTTGCCGCGGGCCGTGCCGATGGTGGAGGCGATGGTGGCCCTGGTGTTGGCCGACCACCTGCTGCGGCAACAGGGCCAGTGCAGTCTGTTCTGAGCGGAAAGTTGGGCGATGGGACCTGCCGCCGCCGCTAACTAGAGCGACTCCGCCTCCGCCTCCGGGCCGCTGTCGTTGCTGCCGATAGCCAGGTCCGTCGGGGCGGGCTCCGCCACCGGCGAGGGGCTGGTTATGGCACCCAGACGGTTTGCCGCTTTCGCCATGCGGGTGGCTGCCGAAGCACGCGCGGAGCTGGTTCGGGTAGCCTTGGTAGGGGTGGAGCTCACCTTGCGACGGCTGCGGGTGGTTGCCGCTGCGGCGGAGGGGATGGCGGCGTTGTCGGCAGCTGCGCTAGCGGCCGGCGTGGCGGAGGTGCGCCGGCCAGCTCGGCTGGAGCTGGCGGGGGATGAACGGCGGCCGGCGGACTTGGGTGCAGGCTTCGCGCCAGCCTGGGTTGCCTTGGCTCGGGTGGTCCTCGGCTTGGTCACCGCCTTGGCGTCTTCGGTCGGTGCCGGCGTCGATTTCAGGGTTGTTCTGGAGGCTTTCGCCGCCGGCTTGGCCTTGGCAGTTCGCTTGACCGCAGCCTTGGGTGCCTTGGGCTCCTGGGCCGCGGCGTTCGCCTCGGCTGGATCGATGGCAGCGGCACTGTCGCCCTTGGCTCGCGTGCTGACCCTTGGCTTTGGGCCCTTGGCTTGGGCGCGGCCAGATCGGCCCTTGGCCGTCGTGGTTGTCACCGCCCGGGTGCGGTGGGAGAGCACCAAGGCCCACTCCTCGTCACTGAGGTTGGCCGGCTTAGCCCCATTGGCATGGGCCACCCGCGCCGCCTTCTCGATGTCGGCGACCAGATTGCTCCAGGAGGTCGCGAAGCGCTTGTCGGACTGGGATTTGGCTCCACTTTCCACCAGGGTCTCGATCACGCCAGCCGCCGATACCTTCTTACGCCGCCGGTTGAAGATCTCTTTCTGGAGCTGGGCGATCAGGGCGTCGGCCTTGTCGCTGAGCGTGATCGTGAGCTGAGACATCGTGGATGATCGTCTATCTCATCAGTAGCACTACAGACTCGCAACGGCAACAGCCATCAGAACGATCGTGCCGTCAAGGTCTCCACCAGAGAGCGCAAGGGTCCATCTCCAGCCACCTCGCCCGCTTCGCTCACCGTGAGGCTGGAGCCCAGCACCACCGCATCAACCCCGGCCTCCAGCCAGGGCAGCACATCACCGACGGCCAGACCTCCGGCGGCGATGCAAAAGGGAAGGTGGGGGCCCAGGGGAGCGGCAAGGCGCCGCCAGTAGCTGGCTCCCAGGGGAGCGGCGGGAAAGAGCTTCACCAGTGCACAGCCCCAGCTGCGGGCGCGATGCACCTCTGTGGGGGTCATCACGCCGGGCACCAGTACCAGATCCTGGCCGGCCCGCTCCACCAGTTCGCGATCCAGCACCGGCGACACGGCGTAGGAGAAGCCCGCTCGGCGGGCATCCTCCAGGGCGGCGACACCGCACAGGGACGCTGCCCCGAGCCGCAGGCCTGGGAAGGCCCCGATCAGCTCACGGCAGGCGCCGACCCAGCTCGGATCCGCTTTCCAGGCCAGCTCCACATGGTGAACCCCCAGGGCTTCCAGGGCTGAGATGGCCCTGAACGCTTGCTGGGGGCTAGAAGGCCTGAGCACCACCAGCAGGGGCTGGTGGCGCAGGGAGCTGATCAGATCGGCTGCGGCCTCAGACGTAGGCCGCCACCTTCACATCGCGGGACATCAGGAGTTCCTGAAGCTGCTCGGCATCGACCGTCTCCTTCTCGACGAGGATTTCGGCGAGTTCGTCGAGCACCGGACGATTGGCCACCAGCACCTCGGTGGCGCGGCGGTAGGCCTCATCGACGAGCTGGGACACCTCTTCGTCGATGGCGGCGGCGGTGTCCTCGGAGAAGTCGCGCTCGGCGGCGATGTCGCGGCCGAGGAACATGCCGCCCTGGCTGCGGCCGAGGGCCACGGGGCCGAGGCGATCGCTCATGCCGAAGCGGGTGACCATCTGGCGGGCCACCCGGGCCACCTGCTGGAGGTCGTTGGAGGCACCGGTGGTGACCTCATCTTCGCCGTAGACGATCTCCTCGGCGACGCGGCCGCCGAGGGCCACGGCCATCTGGTTTTGGAGGTAGGAGCGGGAATAGAGACCCGATTCCATCCGCTCTTCGCTGGGGGTGAAGAAGGTGAGGCCACCGGCTTGGCCCCGGGGAATGATGCTGATCTTCTGCACCGGGTCGTAGTCGGGCATCAGGGCGCCGACCAGGGCATGGCCGGCTTCGTGGAAGGCCACCAGGCGTTTGCGTTTCTCGCTCATCACCCGATCCTTCTTCTCGGGTCCGGCCATCACCCGCTCGATGGCGTCATTCACCTCATCCATGGCGATCTCGGTGAGCTGACGGCGGGCGGCCAGGATGGCGGCCTCGTTGAGCAGGTTGGCCAGGTCGGCGCCAGTGAACCCTGGGGTGCGGCGCGCCACCTTGTCGAGGTCGACATCGGCGGAGAGGGTCTTGCCGCGGGCATGAACCTTGAGGATCTGGAGCCTGCCCTGGTAGTCGGGGCGATCGACCACCACCTGGCGATCGAAGCGACCGGGCCGCATCAGCGCCGAATCCAGCACATCCGGCCGGTTGGTGGCGGCCACGATGATGATGCCGGTGTTGCCCTCGAAGCCATCCATTTCGGTGAGCAGCTGGTTGAGGGTTTGCTCCCGTTCGTCGTTGCCGCCCCCTAAGCCGGCGCCCCGTTGGCGTCCCACGGCATCGATCTCATCGATGAACACGATGCAAGGGGCATTCTTCTTGGCCTGCTCGAACAGGTCGCGCACGCGGCTTGCGCCAACGCCCACGAACATCTCCACAAACTCCGAGCCGGAGATCGAGAAGAAGGGCACACCGGCCTCACCGGCCACGGCCTTAGCGAGCAGGGTCTTGCCGGTGCCTGGGGGGCCCACCAGCAGCACACCCTTGGGGATCTTGGCGCCGACGGCGGTGAAGCGATCGGGATTCTTGAGGAAGTCGACGACCTCGGTGAGCTCGAGCTTGGCGCCCTCGATTCCGGCCACATCGCCGAAGGTCACCTGGGTTTGGGGCTCCATCTGAACCCGGGCCTTGCTCTTGCCAAAGTTCATGGCGGGATTGCCGCCGCCGCCCTGGGCGCGCCGCAGCAGGAAGAACAGACCCCCGAGCAGGATCAAGGGAAAGAGGAGGCTGCCCACCGCCTGCTGCCAGGCCGCAGGCTCGCGGTTGGGCTGCACGGCGATGTCGACGTTGTGGTCTGTGAGGATCTTGAGGAGGTCCTTGTCGGGGGCGAGGTTCACCACGGCCCGCTGGCCATCGTTCTCCACCACTTGGGCGGTGCCTCGGTCGGGGGAGATCAGCACCCGCGAGATTTCGTTTGCCTGGACGGCCTCGACGAAGTCGCTGTAGCGGAGGGTGCGTGGTGCCGCCGCTGGATTGGGGCGCTCCAGGAAGGCGGTTCCCAGGGCGATGAACACGATCACCAGGAGTGCATAGAGCCCGGCGTTGCGCCAGCGTTTCTTCAAGGCCGTGCCCCCTGGTGAGATGATAGTTAAGGAATGTTAACCGCTGGTCGTGCGGCCCTGTTCAGTTTGGCCCAACAAGGGCCCTGTGGGGCGGCTCAGGCCGCGGTTCGCAGCACCTCCACCACGCTGCGGAAGGCGAACCACTCGGGAATCTCCTCGCCACCCCGCAGCATCGCCCGGAACTGGGTGCCACTGAGCTTGCGCACGTGCAGGCCGCGGGCCTCGGCGTGCTCGGCGGTCACGTAGCCCTCCTCCTCGGTGTAGACGAGGTTGAGGGAGGGCACTGTTTCCATGCCGAGTTCGGGGGCGTTGTCGCGGGCGAAATCCTGGGCCTCGTAGGCGCCGTAGAAGTCGTCGCCGCTAAGGCTCGACTTGCAGCCGGCCATGTCGCGGCCAATGATGAAGTGGGTGCAGCCGTAGTTTTTGCGGATGATCATGTGCTGCAGAGCCTCGCGCGGGCCGGCCATGTGCATCGAGTAGGGCAGGTAGGCCCAGCGGATGCGGGGGTTGTTCACCTCCGAAGCCAGCCGCTCGTAGGTCTGGAAGCGCACTTCACCAGCGATGTCGTCGTCCTGGGTGGGACCGCAGGTGGGGTGAACCAGAACCACGCCGCCCTTGCTCACGTTGGTGGCATCGAGGGCGCGGGTGAACAGTTCGTAGTGGGCGCGGTGGATGGGGTTGCGGCATTGGAAGGCCACCACGTCCTCGCCGCTGGGCAGGGTGGAACGCACCTCGGCTGGCGTGCGACAGGGGAAGACGCGCCGGGGTAGCTCAAGGCCCTGGACGCGGCCGCCAAGGTAGAAGCGGCCTCGCTCGGTGGCGATCATGCGCACGGCGGGATGCTCCAGGGAGGTGGTGCCGTAGCAGCCCTTGGCCTCCTTCACCTTGTCGGGCTCCCAGCGGCTGTCCACGGTGAGCACGGCGAGGTCCTGGCCCTGATAGGTGAGCAGCAGTCGGTCGCCCACGGCGATGCTGGCGTCGTCGGTGTCGAACACGATCGGCAGGCCGAACAGCAGGCCGCTGCTGGTGCGGTGGTTGGCCACCACCGCCTCGTAGTCCTCCTGGTGCATGAAGCCCCGCAGGGGCGAGAAGCCGCCCACCACCAGCAGCTCCACATCGCAGGCGTTGCGGTCGCTGCAGGCCACCACCCGATCCACCCCGGTGCGCACCGTCTCCCGCTGGTCGGCGGCAACCATCAGATCCACAAGGGAACCTCCGTGGGGCTGGATGAGACCGGGCGCGGCGATCGTCATGGCCAGAGAGGGCAGACAGGGAGAGGTGATTCTCCCAGACGGTCGGGGTTCCTCGCCCTGGGGAGCGGCCATGAAAAAGGCCCCCCGGAGGGAGCCTGGTGCCGTTTGGGAGATCCGATCCCCCAAGGGAGAACCGGATCAAGTTCCGAGGGCTTGCGGATCAGGCCTTCTCGAGGCGGCCGTAGAGCTCACCGGTGATCTTCACGTCCACGGCGGCCTTGGTGCCCATGTCCGTGTCGGAGGGCTGGATGGCGACGAACACGCCAGCGAACTCACCGGTTTCGGAATCGATCTTGGTGATCGAGAAATCCATGGTGCCGGTGCCATCCACGTACTGCTTGATCGTCTCCTTGCGGAGCTTCTCGTCGTCGCCGGCGGGCACCAGACCCATGGCGCTGCTGTAGCCGGTGGTGAGGCCACGGCCCTTGGGATCGAGGAAGTTGCTGGTGCGGTAGCTCGGGGCGCGGTAGGGGCCGCTGAAGTCGGTGCTGGTGGTGAAGGCATTGCCAGTGGCGCTGGCCACCAACTCCTTGCTGGAGAAGGTGAAGGGCACCTCCTCACCACCGGGCAGCAGCACGGTGACGGGCTGGAAGTCGATGCCGCCGAGTTCGGTGAAGGTGAGTTGGTCGCCATTCACCTTGAGATCGCCGTACACCTGGTCGAGGCTGGAGGTGTAGCGGGTGAGGATCTTGCTGGGCACGAACTGGGCCTCCTGGCGCTTGTTGGCCGGCTCACCCTTCACGAACACCTCGGAGGGATGCAGGCAAATCTCCCGCAATTGGTAGCGGGCCGAGGGGTCGAGGCTGATGGTGCCCCGCGCTGAATCGGGAAGGGTGGGGCAACTGTTGGCCTGACCCGTGTTCACGATGTCGTCGTAGGTGGTGTTGGACCGGTCGAGGGCCTTGGCGCCGCCGCTGCATGCGGTGACCAGGGTCAGACACAACGCCAGCACGAGGGCCAACAGGGGACGGAAACGCATGGGGGAATCGCCGCAGAGACGGATAAGGACTGGGCTGGCCGGGATCCTACCGGTGCAAAACGCCCACTCCTGATAGCTTGCAGCGGCTCTCAACAACCTGTATGAGAGGCGCATGATTTCTGAGTCGCCGACCCCCTCCCGCGATCCATCCGCCGCCAGCGAGACCTCCGGTGTTCCGCTTCCTCCCACGGATCGGCCGTTGGGCGAGGAACAGCTACGGGTTCTGCTGGCCTTGGCCGAAGGTCTCGAAGGCGATCCAGTCGTCCTGCTCGACCTGCTGAGGCGGCTTGAGCAGCTGCACCGCACCATCCAGGACGGCGCTTTCCGCAACAGTCTCCCCGAAGATCGCAACCGCCTCTACCAGCTGTTGGAATCGATGGAGGACAGCGGCGGGTGGCCCTACATCCCCCGCCTGCAGCTGCGCACCTTCCTGGATCTGCTGCAACGGGAGCCATCCGGCAGCACGGGGCCGGAAGGGCAACAACCTCAGGCTCAGGCCGCCTGATCTTTCCTTTCTGCCGTTCTTCAACTGGCCGGATGCCTGGGGGATGGTGATGGCCGGCTGATGCCTTGGCTCAGATCTGGGCTTCGCTGGATTGGCCTCGCTGGATCTCGGCTTTCGTCGGGCTTGGGTTTTGCAGGATCCCTCCGCTTCCGGATGCCTGCGCCCTGGCGAGGGGGGCCGCCAGGGCCGTGAGCAGGCGGTGGGCGATGGCCAGTTTGGTGGCGGACTCCAGCCGGGCTTCCTGGGGGCCCGGACCCAGCAGCCAACCGGCGTTGGTGGGGGCCGCGAATCCCTCACCGGCGCGATCAATGCGGTTGGCGAACAGCAGATCGCAGCCCTTGCGGGCGAATTTGGCCCGCACCGGCTCCAGATCCTCGCCGCTGTAGGCCGCAAACCCGAGGATTTGTTGGCCAGTAGGCCGGCGGGCCACCAACCCGGCCAGAAGATCAGGCACCGCCTCCCAGCCGCCGCTGAGGGCCGCCTCCAGTTCCTGTTTGGGGAGCTTGTCGGCCCGGGGGGCGGCCCGACGGTGGTCGGCCACGGCGGCGGCCATGGCGATGGCGGTGGCGGTGGGCTGCAGGGCCAGCAGCGACGCCTCAAGCTCGGCGGCTGTGGCGATCGGGTGGCAGCGCAGCCCCTCCCGCAGGGCGGCCGGCGCCGTGAGCGGACCGTGTACCAGATCCACCTCGGCCCCCCGCAGCAGGGCGGCCTGGGCCAGGCACAAACCCATGAGGCCGGTGCTGGGGTTGGTGAGGCAGCGGGCCGGATCGAGGGGCTCGCGGGTGGGGCCGGCGCTCACCAGCAGGCGGCGGCCGATCCAGTCGCGCCGCCATCCCCACACGGCGAGGGATTCGAGGCCCAGCAGGAGGCGTTCCGGTTCGGCCATGCGGCCATCGCCGATCCGGTCGCAGGCCAGCAGGCCGCTGGCGGGGGGCAGGCATACCACCCGTTCCCAGCCCTGCAGGGCCCGCCAGTTGGCCGCCACGCCGGGGGAGGCCCACATGGCGGTGTTCATCGCCGGCGCCACCAACACCGGCGCCTCACAGGCCAGCAGCACCGAGGCCACCAGGGTGTCACCCAGGCCGTGGACCCAGCGGCCCAGGGTGGTGGCACTCAGGGGTGCCAGCAGCACCAGCTCGGCCCACTCGGCCAGCTCCACATGGAGAGGGCGGGGGGCGGCGGGGCTCCAGGGATCGTCGTCGCCGTGGCAAGGGTTGCGGCTGAGGCTGGCCAGGGCCACCGGACTCACCAGCCGCGCCGCCGAGGGGGTGAGGGCACAGCGCACCTCGGCGCCGCGCTTCACCACGGCACTCACCAGCTGGGGCAACTTCACCGCGGCGATGCTGCCGCTGATCAGCACCAGCACGCGGCGGCCGGCCAGGGGATCGGCGGGACCGCTGGGATCAGCCAGGGGGTGCAAGGGGATCATTCCTCATCGAAAGGTTCCTGATCCACCAGGTGCACGTAGGGCCGGGCCAGCTCGGGGCGGTGGATGGCCAGGGCCCTCAAAAGGTGCCAGTCGGCGAGGCCGGCGAAGGGGGAGGGGTAGTCGTCGTCGTCCAGGCGGCGGGCCAGTTCAGCGATGGCGGCCTCATCGAAAGCCTCCAGCTGCTCAGCCGTGATTGGCTCACCGCGACCGTCGAGGTGAGGGGCGCCGGGATCAGCCATGGAATCGCTCACGGGGGCATCCGCGCACGGGGTTCGCTGGTGATAATGGCGGGCGACGGGGAATTAGCTCAGCTGGTAGAGCGCTGCGATCGCACCGCAGAGGTCAGGGGTTCGAGTCCCCTATTCTCCATCATCTCGAATCTGGCATCTCGAATCTGGGTGGAATCACCCCGCATCCCGACTCAGCGGGGGAGCGCGCACCCACTCCGCTAGGGAGCGCGCAGCGCACTCTGATCGCAGACCCATGGGAGCCGATCCACCCCGCTCGACGGCACCGGCTTCGCCAGCGCCAATGACGAATGCAGGCTGATCCGCTGGTGAAGCGCCAACGGATCTTGTCCCAGCTCATGCAGCGAAGGCGTCATCGCTGCGGTTGCACAGGAAGAGCCTGGGGATGGCCACCATCACCAACCTGAGATAGGGGCGCAGGTTATCCCTGAGGAGCCTTGCTCACGGCCCAACCACCTCCACCGGAGACCGCAGCCCCGGCGCCCTGGCGAGGCGGGCATCGGCGGAGAGCAGGGGCGCCTTGAGTCGCTCGGCCAGGGCCACATGGAGGGCGTCGGAGGCGGAGAGGTTGGTGCCCAGCTCCAAGGCCCGGGGCCAGAGGGAGCGGCTGGGGTGGCGGCGCAGGCCCAGGCGGTCGGCGGTGGCCAGTGCCTGCAGGGCATGGCCTTCCGGAAGCTTCTCGGCCAGGACCAGCCTGCGCAGCACCGAAAGCAGCTCGGCATCGATCAGCTCCGGAGCCTGCAGGTTGTCGCTCGCCAGTCGACCTCGGGCAGGGCCAGCCGCCAGGAGGGCATCGACCAGCACCGAGGCATCGATCACCACCATCAGCGCTCGGAGCGACTTTCGGCCAGGGCTTCGAGGATGCTGGCGTACTTGATCGGCAGGGAGGGTAGGGCGTTCAGCAGCTTGGCGTTGTCGGCGCGCCGGGCCGATTCGGTGAGTTTCTGCAGGGCGAAGGTGCTCAAGGGAAGCCCCGCACGGGCGGCGAGCTTCTCCAGCCCTGCGGCCACCTCGTCGGGCACGTGGCGGATGTAGAGGGTGCGCATCCGACTAACCAGCTTTCTCGCTGCTATCAGGTTGGTCGGATGGCGGGATAGCGGTAGCGGCCCCCGGCACCGGCTACTGCCGGTTCAGTTGTATTCCCCTGGCAGGTCCTGCTTGTTCACGGTGACGCGGCCCACCTTCTGGCCCGAGAAGCGCAGCAGTTCGTCGCCGGAGAAGCTGTAGCCCACCCCGGCGGCGATCTGGGCCACATCGTCGGCGGTGGCGGCTGCCAGCACCTGCGCTTGCAGGGCAGGTTCGTCCTGCATGCGGGCCAGGAATTGCCTGAGCTGATCCAACGCCATCGCCTATGCGCTCCTGGGGGCATCGATGCCTGCACTCCAGCACGGGAACCCGGCCTAGGGGCCGCCCACGGCGCGTCCGGCAGCTTGCAAGGTCGATATCCGATGGCTTGGGTCCGCCGCCATTCCCTGCGGGCGCCAGGCAGAGTTGGGAGCCGATGCCCCATTCCCAGCCCATGCAGTGGTCGAGCGATGCCGAGCAGCGGCTCAAGGAAGTGCCCTTTTTTGTGCGCCCAGTGGTCCGGCGGCGGATCGAAAGCCTCGCCGCCGAGGCCGGTCTGGAGGAGGTGGATCGAGGCTTCTATGAGCAAGCGAAAGCCCGCTTCGGTGAAAAATAGGCAGTTCCGGATCGGTGATGGGGTAAAAGAGTAGGTTGATCTGTTCCCCAGCCGATGTCGCAGTCCAAGCGTGAGCAGGTGGTGAGCCACCTGCGCTACATCCGCCAGGAGCTTCGCGAAATGCATCAGGGGGTGATGGAGGATGGCCTGCTTCCCGAGGCCGGTGAGGTTCGGGGGGTGATGGCCCAGATGGAAGCCCTGCTCGAGTTGCTTGAGGGCAAGGGCGCCCGCAAGAAGGACGGCGACGGCTGAATTCCTTCCAGAGAGGTGCCTCGTCCAAGGCTGGGCATCAACTGGGATGAATGGCTCGAGTTGGCGGCTCGTCCATGGCCACCGGGACGCTCCGGATTTCGGCACCCGCCCCTTGCCCCACCCCGATCAGGCTGGTTTGCTGGACCTGTCCCCATCACCCGCCCGGGCCTCGGCCTCGGGCTTTTTTTATTGGGATCCCCTATCGGTGGGGTGAATGCACTGCCAAGACCCCAGAGATGGTGTAGACATGGCCAAGCAGGGCTCCGGGCCGGGTGATGGGGATCACCGCCAGGGCCTCCTGTCTGGCGATGACGCCGGGCAGGACCTCTGACCGGACCGTCTCCGCCCTGCCCCCTTTCCCCTTCCCCTTCCAAGTGGTGTGGTTGCCAAGCCTCCGCGGATCCGGGGGGCGCTGGTTGCCTCCCCCGCTCCGCGCTTCCAGCAGACCCGCTTCCAGCGTCGAATTGCACAGGTGGGCAGCAGCCTGGAGCGCTGGGCCTCCAATCCCTGGCGGCGCCTTTCCTTGCTGCTGATCGTGCTGCTGGCGTCCATGGTGGTGGGTGGCGGCCTGGGCAGCATCACGGGGGCCCTGGCCTACTTCGACCCCATCTCGGCCCTGGTCTGCGTGCTGCTGATCGAGCTGGCCGTGCGGCTGCGGCCAGGTCTGCTGGCCGGCCGTCAGGACCGCTTGGTGCTGCAACTCCTAGACATGGCCCGCATCGGGCTGCTCTGGGGGCTGATGCTGGATGGATTCAAGCTGCTTTGAGGGGTTCGCCCGCCGCCAGCAGGTAGAGCAGGGCCATGCGCACCGGGATGCCGTTGCGCACCTGCTCCTCCACCAGGCTGCAGGCGGGGTCATCCAGGAGCTCACCGGCCAGCTCCACGCCGCGGTTCACCGGCCCCGGGTGAAGCACTGGCACGGGCCGGCCGCAGAGCTCAAGGCGCCGGTGGCTCAGGCCATAGCGGCGGTGGTAGCTATCGAGGCTGGTGAGCAGGTGCTGGTGCATGCGCTCTTTCTGGAGACGCAAGGTCATCACCGCATCGGCCCCGGGCAGGGCCTCCTCCAGGCTGCGCACCAGCTGGATCGCTCCCCGCTCCCGCACCGGATCGACCGCCTGGCCAGGTGGTGGCGCCGCCACAAAACGGGCGAAGTCTTGGGGCAGCAGGGTGGCCGGCCCACACAGCACCACCGTGGCGCCACAGGCGGTGAGGGCCCAGAGGTTGGAGCGGGCCACCCGGGAATGGAGCACATCCCCCACGATCACGATCCGGCGGCCCCGTAGGGCCTCGGGGGTGGGGGCCTCCGGAGCGAAATGGCGCGCCAAGGTGAAGAGATCCAGCAGGCCCTGGCTGGGGTGGCTGTGGAGGCCGTCGCCGGCGTTGAGCACGGCAACCCGTTCACCGCAGCGATCGAGATCGCGGGCAAGGGTCTGGGGCACGCCGGCGCAGCGGTGCCGCACCACCAGCACATTGGCGCCCATCGCCACGTAGGTGCGGGCGGTATCGAGCAGGCTCTCGCCCTTCGAGAGGGAACTGGCGGAGGGCGAGAAGCTCTGCACATCGGCCGAAAGCCGCCGGGCCGCCAGCTCAAAGCTGCTGCGGGTGCGGGTGCTGGGCTCAAAGAAGAGGCTGGTCATCAGCCGGCCCTGCAGGGCTGGCAGGCGGCGGGCACCGGCCACGGGCATGGCCCGGAACCGCTGGGCCAACTCCAAAACGGTGGTGTAGTCGGCGAGCGAGAAGGCCGCCAGATCAATCACGTGGCGGTGACTCCAGCCGCTCAAGACTTCCGTTGCCGCACGTTTCCACAACCTAAGGGTCGGCAGGCCATCGGGCCAGCGAGTCCCCCGTGGGGCCATCCCCGGACCGGGGCCACCAGGCCTGCTCCGGCGGCGGCCGGCGGTCGCCCAGGGCGCGGCGGCTCACGCTGCGGCTGGCGCCCAGATACCAGCGCCAGGGCAGCTCCTGGCCCTGGCTGATGCCGATCCGGCTGGTTTGCACCAGGGCGGGAGGGCTGGCGGCCGGAGGCTGGACGGCTTCGGCGTCCAGCCAGGTGGCCAGGGGCTGGGGGCGGGGCGCCAGCCAGAGGCCCTCCTGCGGGGTGGCGGCTGTGGCATCCCAAGCACGATCGATGCCGAAGCGGCGGGCCAGCAGGGCCGGGCCCGCCGCGATCCGCTCGGGCTCGCCGGGGAGGGCCGCCGCCCGCAGCAGCACCCCATTGGCCCAGTCGGCGCGGTGGGTCACCACGTTGACGCAATGGTGGATGCCATAGCTCACATAGACATAAAACCGCCCCGGCTCACCAAACAGGGTTTTGTTGCTGGGGGAGCGGCGGCGGTGGCCGTGGCAGGCCGGTTCGCTCTGGCTGTAGGCCTCCGTTTCCACAATCACGCCCCAGAGCAGATCGCCACTAACTTGGCGCTTCACCAGCCGGCAGCCGATCAGATCGGGGGCGACCACTTCGGCGGGACGGGCGAAGAAGGATTGGGGGAGGGCTGGAAGGTGCTGGGAGGGCGTGGTGGCGATGGGAGTGGCCTTGGGAAGGTCTGGACAGCTGCCACGGCGTCAAACGCCGTCAAGGCACCAGCATGGTTTTGAGTCCGCAACCCGATTGTGGAGTGGGTGATCCAGGTCATGCCCAGGCGAGGGGCTGGGGCGGTACTGATGCAATTGCTACGATGCTAAAAAGATCAAATTAACAACAATGACATCGGTAACGACATCGGTAAGAACGGATTATAATTTTACCAATAGCTGGTTCGATCAGCACAAAGCCGTCTGGAGCCCCTTGCTCAGCGAGCTGAGGCCGGCGCGAATTCTGGAGGTCGGCTCCTACGAAGGCAACAGCACGACCTACCTCATCGAAAGCATTGCCAGCCTTCGCAATGTCGAAATCCATTGCATCGATAGCTGGGAAGGGGGGATCGAGCACAAGTCGGGTGGATCCGCCGAGGCGGACATGACCGAAGTGGAAGCTCGATTTCACCACAATGTGGAGGTGGCTAGATCCCGGACAAGTCATGAGGCAAGTGTCACCATTCACAAGGGCTTAAGCAACACGCAATTGCCAAAGCTTCTCGCCGCAGGCAGGCAGGGATGCTTTGACTTTATTTATATCGATGGATCCCACCAGGCGCCAGATGTGTTGCTCGACGCGGTTCTTGGATTTGAATTGCTAAGAGTCCAGGGAATCATTGTTTTTGATGACTACCTGTGGCAGGAGCCCCTTGCAAGCGGCGTCGATCCGATTCGCTGCCCCAGGCTGGCCATCGATGCCTTCGCAAATATCTACTGCAGAAAGCTCAAAGTGATTAGCGCTCCCCTGCGTCAGATGTACATGCAAAAAGTCAGCGAATAGGTCCGGGGCTTCTGGTGGTTGCCGGGTTGCTGGCGTGGGGCGCTTCTCCGGCCCGCCACTGCCCACGGCGCCAAGCGGCGATCGGCGCCAGACTGGAAGGACACCTTTGGTCACCGCGCCCCGCCCTGCCCTCATGCACTCCACCGGCCTCACCCTCGGAACCGTGCTGATTGCCGTTTCCGGCCTCTTCTGCCTGGCCACCCTCTTCTTTGGCACCAAGGGCGGCTACTACGACACCGACGCCTACGACGGCAACGGCACCGCCCACTGATCGTCTATCTGCAGCGCACGCGTGTCGACCCCATCCCCCATCACCGTGGGCCCTCAAGCCGCCGCCTGCGGATCCTTTCCGGCCGAGCCCCTGCCACTTGAGGCCATTCGCCTGCAGCTGCGCACCTGGCCGGAGGTGGAGAGCTACCTGCACTCCTGCAAGGGCGTGATCGTGCCCCTGGGCTCCACTGAGCAGCATGGCCCCACCGGGGCGATCGGCACCGATGCCCTCACCGCCGAGGCGGTGGCCCTCGAGCTCGGGCGCCGCAGCGGCGTGCTCGTGACCCCGGCCCAGGCCTTCGGGATGGCCGAGCACCATCTCGGCTTCCCGGGCACGGTGAGCCTGCAGCCCGCCACCCTGTTGGCGGTGCTCCACGACGTGGTGCTCTCCTTAGCCCGCCATGGCTTTGAGCGCATCTACGTGGTGAATGGTCACGGTGGCAACATCGCCACCAGCCGGGCCGCCTTTGCCCAGGCCTATGGCACTGCGGCCACCCGGGGACTGCCGGTGGCCGGGGATCTGCGTTGTCGGCTGGCCAACTGGTTCACCGCCGCGCCGGTGATGCGGTTGGCCCGGGAGCTTTATGGCGATCGGGAGGGCCACCACGCCACCCCCAGCGAGATTGCCCTCACTCTCCACCTTGAGCCTTCCCTGGTGGCAGCCCAGCGCCCCCTGCCGGAGGCGGCCCCGGCCGGGCCGATCCATGGACCGGAGGATTTTCGCCGCCGCCATCCCGATGGCCGCATGGGTTCGGACCCCTACTTGGCACAAGCCGACCACGGGGCCCGCTTTCTCGATGCCGCCGCCGCCGCCCTGGTGGAGGATCTGCGCGACTTTCTGGCGGATGCTCCCGCTGCCTGATGGCCCCCCTCGGCCAGGCTCCGGTTAGCTTCGGTGCCATTGGAGCTGACACGACGATGGGCAAAATCTCCGCCGACGATGTGCGCAAGGTGGCCCACCTGGCCCGCCTCGACCTGGCCGAGGCCACCATCGCCACCTACACCACCCAGCTGGAGAGGATCCTCGACTACGTGGCCCACCTGGAGCAGGTGGACACCGAGGGGGTGCCCCCCACGACGCGGGCCGTGGAAGTGGTGAATGTGACCCGCGATGACGCCGTGAACCCCACGCCTGTGCGCGAGGACCTCCTTGATCTGGCGCCGGAGCGGGAGGGTGATTTCGTGCGGGTGCCGAAAATCCTGGCCGATTGAGCCGGGAGAGTTGGTCAGCGGTGCGGCGAGACCGCCGTGCGGTGCAGCAGTTCGATCACCCGTCGGCGGGCATGCCGCGTGGGCATCAAGGCGGCCAGGGGCCGCAGCTTGCTGCGCTGAAGCTTGTGGCTGCGCACGCCGAGCAGGATGTCGTAGAGGAAGTTGAGGCCATCGCGCCGGGTTTCGAACAGGCCGAGCCGTTGGGGTGAGCCCTTGGCATCGAGGAGATGGCGAGTCGCCTGATAGGCCGGCCTGTATTCAAACCAGGGAATCGAAGGCCAGAGGTGATGAACCAGGTGATAGTTCTGGCCCATAATCAACCAGTTCATCAGCCTGCCGGGATAAACACGGGCGTTGTGCCAGCGGTTGCGGGAGTTGAAGGGGCGGTGGGGTAGGTAGTCGAAGAAGAGACCCAGGGTCACGCCCACCATCAGGGCAGGGGCAAACCAGCAGTTGAAGATGAAGGGCAGGAATTGATGCTGGATGGCCAGCAGAACGATGGCAAAGAAAACCATCCTC
>Ga0209597_1000913_pt1 | contig 19307 bp, 16 predicted proteins | sample M_140625_MF_Meta_FD_187316 | JGI IMG/M metagenome (GOLD analysis project Ga0209597, IMG submission 187316) | Freshwater microbial communities from Lake Montjoie, Canada to study carbon cycling - M_140625_MF_MetaG (SPAdes) (version 2) | ecosystem: Environmental > Aquatic > Freshwater > Lake... | reverse complement strand
CAAGATCTTGTGCCACTTTCTCGAAACGATCAGTTGGGCCACTCCACAACCAATCGCCTACATCGCCAACTGGCACATCGGTAATGAGGGTTGCAAGTTGTTTAAACAGAGCAGCGTCTTTGCGATTGTCACGCAGTGTGGTTGCTAGTTTTTCGGCGCTCCGAACCGTCACGCCATCGGCAATCCACTGGTTGTGATCATCGGGGATGTTGTCCATTAACCGATACTTCGCCAGCACGGTTGAAGCGCTCTTTGCGCCCCAGCCTTGCAAGCCTGGAAAGCCATCGGCGGTATCACCTACTAGCGCGAGGTAATCGATAATTGACGATGGGCCAACACCAAACTTCTCTATCACTGCAGCCTCGTCAATCATGATGTTGTTGCGACGGTCAAACTGCACAACGCGCTTACCCTGCACACACTGACCAAGATCTTTGTCGGGCGTAAGAATGAGCACTTTATGCACGGTGCGGTCTTCACACGCTTTAGTGGCCGCAGAAGCAAGTGCGTCATCGGCCTCGTACTTTTCCATTGCCCACACTGTGACGCCCATGGCGCGCAGAGCGTCTTCGAGAATTGGAATCTGCTCGAGCAACACTGGCTCCATGCCTTCACTTGTTTTGTAGCCATCGTACAAGTCGTTGCGAAAACTTTCGATCACGTGGTCGGTTGCTACACCAATATGAGTGGCGCCGTCTTGCAGCAACTGAATTGTTGATGTGAGTACACCGATGGTGCCAGCAAACGGTGGTGGATCGGAATGGCGCGTGGCTTGACCAAAATGTTGGCGATACAACTCATACGTGCCGTCAACGAGATGTACTTGCATGGCAAAAACCTACTGGACAAACAATGCGATGACGGCGCCGATGCACAAAAACGGGCCGAACGCAATGCGAGTTGACGCAGATGCACGGCGAGTAAAAAGCATGCCCCCTGCTGCAATACCGCCAAGGATGAACCCGCCACCAAGACCTATATATACGTGTGATGCGCCGAGCCAACCAAGAAACATGGCGAGCACAGGAGCAAGACGTACATCGCCACCACCGATGCCACCTTTGCTGAAGGCAGCAAGCAATGCAAAGAGTGCAAGCGTGACAACGAAACTTGCAAACATGACGCCAATGCGGTTGTTGTCATCATGATTGATCGCTGCCAGGAAGAGCAGTGGGCCACCGATAATTGCTGCCCGAAAAGTGACTCCGCGGGGCAACCGATGAGTTGCGTAGTCGATGATTGATTGCTCAATGCACATCGCAATCATGAGACCATAGGCAACCATCTCGAGAGAGAATCCGAACTGTCTATACGTGAGTACGCCAAGTAGTCCACCGAGAATTGCAATCGGTGCTCGGTGAATTGGCTTGCGTAGTTCGAGCGCGGCGAGTTTTGGAATAGTTCGTTGAGCCCGCCTGCTTCGCCGCATCGCGACCACTGCACCGACAAGTGCACTCACTATGGTTGCGAGTTCTAAACCCGCCGATGACACAACTATTCCTGAACGAGTTCGATCAGTGTGCCAAAACTTCCCTTTGGATGGATAAATGCAACGGTGGTGCCGCGGCTGCCAGGGCGTGGTGCTTTATCGAGTGGAGTTGCGCCGGCTGCGATCATTTGGGCTAACGCGTCGGCACAATTGGCAACACGATAACCAATGTGGTGCAAGCCTTCGCCACGCTTTTCTAGCGACTTGGCAACAGGAGAATCTGGACGTGTCGGTGTGAGCAACTGAATGTAACTTTCGGCGACTTTCAGCAATGCCTCTTCTACGCCGTCGGACTCGACCACTTCGCGATGATCGACAGTGGCGCCAAATGCACGCTGGTAATAACTAATTGCAGCCTCAATATCGTGCACTGCAATTGCAACGTGATCAATTTCGGTGAGTATCACTATTTCCTCCGGAAACGATTGATGTTTTCTTCGCCAACCTTGGCACGTAACGCTGGGTCATCGATGCCCATTCCTTCGCGGGGGGCCAAGCACAACACGCCGATTTTGCCTTCGTGCATGTTGTTGTGCACTTGGTATGCCGCTTCACCGGTTTGATCAAGCGTGAACACCTGCGACATCACAGGATGAATCATGCCCTTTTGAATGAGACGGTTTGCCTCCCATGCCTCGCGATAGTTGGCAAAGTGACTACCGATGAGTCGCTTTAGTCGCATCCAAAAATGGCGATTGTCAAACTCCATCATGTAACCGCTGGTGGCCGCACATGTTGCAACGATTCCTCCGCGCTTGACCACATACATAGACGCTGCAAACGTTGAGCGTCCAGGGTGTTCAAACACAATGTCCGGATCTTCGCCAACGAGTGCACGAATATCGCCACCAAAGCGGCGCCATTCTTTTTCGTTGTGCGTGTTGTCGTCATTCCAAAACTTGTAGTTGGCAGCCTTTCTGTCGATCACGGCCTCACAACCCATCTCGCGCAAGATTTGCGCTTTCTCTGGTGAACTCACAACTCCAACTGGAATACCGCCGCCATTGAGTACATATTGCAATGCATACGCTCCAATGCCACCCGATGCACCCCAGATCAGCACAACATCACCTTGTTTCATGTTGGCACCGTTCTTCGACACGAGCATGCGATAGCTCGTCGAGTTGCACAACGCATTCACCGCGGCTTCTTCCCACGAGAGGTGCCCTGGCTTTGGCATCAACTGGTTTGCCTTCACGACCGACAAGTCTGCGAGGCCACCAAAGTTTGTTTCGTAACCCCAGATGCGTTGGTTGCTGCCAAGCATTGAGTCGTTGTGCGACGACGGATCTTGATCGTCGACGTGATTGCAATGCACTGTGATCTTGTCGCCAGGTTTCCAGTTGCGCACAGCAGAACCCACTCGCAACACAACACCAGAAGCATCGCTGCCTATTACGTGATAATCGAGATCGTGCCGCTTTGCCCATGAACTTTCGCGCGCTAGTCGTGCAAGTGCGCCAAAAGTAGAGATTGGTTCAAAAATACTTGTCCACACGGTGTTGAAGTTGATGCTGCTCGCCATCACTGCAATCAGCACTTCGTCTGGGGCAATCTCGGGCGTAGCAACTTCTTGGACGTGCACGCTTTTGCGTGGGTCTTTGTCGGCGGACGCAACACCAGCAAACATTTCTTGTTCGCTCTTGAGCACAACGGCTGCGCGATACGTGGCGGGGATTGTCAGTGCTGCAAATGCGGCCGAGTCAGCCCCATTTTCGATGGCCTCCAGGATATTTTTCATGAATTCACAGTACAGACCCGAAACCCCTACGCTGTAACCCATGCCAGGTTCATACATCATCTCAGGAGCCCGTACACCCATCGGAAAGATGAGTGGCGCGCTCGCCTCTTTTAGTGCCGCAGAACTCGGAGGGTTTGCAATTGCTGCAGCCTTGCAACGTGCAGGGGTACAACCGCACGAAGTTGAACACGTGATCATGGGTCAGGTGCTTATGGCTGGCCAAGGTCAGGTGCCGTCGCGCCAAGCCGCTGCCAAAGCAGGCATTCCAATGAGCGTGCCGAGCATCAGCATTAACAAAGTCTGTTTGTCGGGTCTTAATTCGATTTATTTGGCCGATCAAATGATCGCGAGCGGCGAAGCCGACATCGTGATCGCCGGCGGCATGGAGAGCATGACTAATGCGCCATACCTCGCAATGGGTGCGCGTTCAGGTTTTCGCTTTGGTGATGTGTCGCTACTCGATGCAATTCAAAAAGATGGTTTGTGGTGCGCATTTGATGCGTGCCTCATGGGTCTTGGCACCGACCGTTACACCGAAGGCAACATCAGCCGCGACGTGCAAGACGATTTGGCAATGAAGAGCAACCAACGTGCGGCGGCTGCAATTGCTGCTGGCAAGTTTGCTGACGAGATCATTCCAGTATCAATTCCACAACGCAAAGGTGACGCTCTCATTGTCGACACCGACGAAGGTGTGCGCGCATCAACCACAATGGAGTCGCTCGCATCGTTGAAGCCAGCATTTGATAAAGCCGGCACTATCACCGCTGGTAATGCAAGCCAGATCAGTGACGCTGGCTCTGCCATCGTGATGATGTCGAAGCGCGCAGCAGAAAAGCGTGGCATCAAGCCACTCGGTGAGTTTGTTTCGTATGGCATGGTTGCTGGCCCTGACAACGCATCGTTGTTGCACCAACCAAGTCGCAGCATTATGCGCGCACTCGAGCGCGCTGGAAAAAAAGTTTCTGATGTTGACTTGTTCGAGATCAACGAAGCATTTGCTGCAGTTGGCATCGCATCAATGCGCGAACTCGGCATCTCCGACGACATTGTGAATGTCAACGGTGGAGCAATTGCACTCGGACACCCAATCGGTATGAGTGGTAATCGCTTGGCACTTACGTTGTTGCACGAACTCAAGCGTCGCGGTGGCGGCATGGGTGCTGCAGCATTGTGCGGCGGCGGTGGACAGGGTGATGCACTCGTAGTTCGCACCATCTAGTGCAACTTTTCCCATCACCGAAGGCAAGCAACAAAGACGCATTGATCAGCACAGTCGGTGCAGCACTGGCCGTGGCAATTACGTGGCTAGTTAGCGAAGCATTACTTGACAGTGTCGCGCCAATACTTGCGCTGTCAATGGGTGCATCAGCAGTCATTTTGTTTACGATGCCAACTGCCCCAGCGGCACAGCCCGCACCATTGATTGTCGCCCACTGCGTTGCTGCATTTTTGGGTGTTCTGTCTGCGCAACTCATCGACAACACAGCACTGGCTGTCGGTATTGCAGTCGGCGTACATGCTGGCTTAATGGTTCGTTTTGGTTACATGCATCCACCAAGCGGTGGCACTGCGTTGACAGCAGTGATTGGTGGCGAAGCGGTTACCAAACTTGGGTACACCTTTATCTGGCGACCGGTGTTGTTGAATGCATTGCTACTGGTGTTGCTCGCAATTGTTATCAACGCGCCATTTGCGTGGCGCCGTTACCCCGCAAAAAACTGAACAATCGTTGGAAACTAGCCCTCGATAACTCGTCGGCCCTCAAGAGCACGGCCCAACGTCAGTTCGTCTGCATATTCCAGGTCTCCGCCAACCGGTAGTCCACTAGCAATACGCGTGATCCGCAAACCGAGCGGTTTCAACAGACGTGCCAAATACATCGCAGTCACGTCACCCTCGGTATTTGGGTTTGTACACAAGATCACTTCTTTCACGCCCTCGGTGTCGAGTCGTGCAAGTAATTCACGAATCTTGAGTTGCTCTGGGCCGATGCCCTCAAGTGGGTTCATGGCTCCTAAGAGCACGTGATAGCGGCCACGAAACTCGCCAGTTTTTTCGATGGCGATGACATCGCGTGACTCTTCAACAACACAGAGCATCGAACTGTCGCGGCGATCATCGTCACAGATGCGACAAATTGGCCCATCCGAGAAATTGAAACATCGATCACAAAAACGCACCAACGCTTTTGCTTCGGTGATCGAATGCGCCAGTCGCTCAACATCTACAGAATCGCTCTTGAGCAAGTGAAACGCAATCCGTTGCGCACTCTTTGGGCCAACTCCGGGAAGTCGTCCAAGTGCATCAATCAGCGCTTGCATTGGGGGTGTGTAGGCAGAGTTCATAACGCGAGAGAAACCAATCTAGGCAAAGTTCTACTTTTTCTTTGGCTTCTCTACCAATTTGGATCCGGGAAATGCTTTAGCAAGTTGATCTTCAACCGAAGTGGTCGTTGTTGACTTGGTTGTTGGTGCGCTCGTTAACTGCGAAGGATCAACATCTTCAAACACTGCTTCTGCGATCTGCTCATCGGTTGCAGCAGGTGCCTTTGCGCGAGCAGGTGCAGCCGCACTTGGTCTGGTGGTTGGCGCACTGAAAGCAATCGTGATCTTGCGTCCTGTAATTGAAGAAAGTTGAGCCTCAACTGCCGCTACATGTTCTTGGGCCTTGCGTTGGTGAGCATCGTTTGGTGCGCTCACTGTCAGTACGCCATCAACGCAACTCACTGCACTCACTGCGCTAAACACAGCTCTTGCTAATGCTTTAAACCCGGATACGACATCGGCCCATTGACTCACGAGCTGTTCATCCAATAAAGGCCCAGCACTTGGTGCAGCAACTGCCACTGTGGCTTTGCCACCCAGTTGCACTTTGCCAGTCGTCGCATTAATTGGAGCAGGTCGCACCATTGGCGCACTTGCATCTCGAGTGATGCCTGCCTCAAGACGCTCGATGCGTGCAATCAAAGACGAATTGTCGTTGGCATTGTTGACACTGGTGAGTTTGACAAGTGCGACTTCAATCAATAGTCGTGCATCTGGGGCGTGACGCATCTCGATAAGAATCTCACCGAGCACCTCGATGGCGCGCACCACTGTGCTTGCGCCCATGCGACGTGCTTGATCGGCAACCAGGGTTTTGCGTTGCTCTGGCAACTGCACCAAGTCGGGGGCCATCAATGACAAGAAGCATTCGCGAAGTTGGCGCACAATTTCTTCAGCCAACATCCGTGGGTCGGCTCCGCGTTGGATCGCCGCAGCGGTTGCCCCAAGTGCGCGACCAGGGTCTCTATCAATAATGGCTTCAACAAACTCGTCGGGCGAAAGTTGTTCATCTGCTTCGCCACCACCTGCAGCAACAAGCTCGAGTGCCGACAGCGTGTCGCGTGCCGAGCCACCGCCCTGTGTGAGCACCTGAGCAATTGCAGCTTCGCTCACTTTGAGATTGGCATCTTTGATTACCCATCGCACGTGCTCATCAAGATCATGCATTGGTAACAAATGAAATTGCAGGTGCTGCGTGCGACTACGAATTGTTTCGCTTACTTTCTGCGGGTCGGTTGTTGCCAGCACAAACACCACATGAGGTGGCGGTTCTTCAAGCGTCTTGAGCAGCGCTGCTTCAGCCGGCTTCGAAAGCATGTGCACTTCGTCCAAAATGAAGACTCGATGTCGGCCAGGATTGCCGAGCGACGAACGCTCGATGAGATCGCGCATGTTCTCCACACCGTTGTTGCTTGCGGCATCAAGTTCGAGTACGTCGTAACTGTTGCCGCTATCGATTGCCCCGCACGAATTGCAAATGCCACACGGCTCTCCCTTTTCGGGCTCTTCGCAGTTGAGCACCTTGGCCAAAATGCGCGCAGTTGAGGTTTTGCCAGTGCCACGTGGGCCAGAAAACAAATAGGCCTGACCTTCGCGATGGTTGATGACGGCATTTTGCAGCGCACGAACCACGTGCTCTTGACCCTTGAGTTCGTCAAAGCGACGAGGCCTATAGCGGCGATATAACGATTGAACAGCCATCGCCTGCGAGCCTACCTAGACGGTGCCACACCCCTGAAACCTTTTGGCTACCGTTGTATGGGATCAATGATGACTGCACCGCAACTGCCACGTTTTACAGCCAGGCGAATGGCTTCGATTATTGGGTTCGCGATTGCTTCATTCATATATATGAGTGGATTTAGCGCACTTGGAGCGATGGCAAGTGGCGCAGCCGGCACAAATGAAGTCACTTTTTCCAATCCAGAGCGAACTGCAGATATGCGGGTGCAACCACCGCAGATGATGATCAAATTTCGCGATGCAATAGTTGACGTCGGCAAGATGGGTATTTCCGTTAAGTGCAATAACGAACCGGTCGGCATCGCTCTGCCGCAACTTGGAACCGACAGCAAGACTGTCTCGTTTGCCGTCACAAGCATCCTTGCTGCAGGTGAATGTTTGATCAATTGGAATCTGGCTGATGGCTCGCAAGGTTCAATTCCATTTACTTCGCAAATAGTTTCAGAAACAACGATTCCAGCTTCCGATGGCGCCACGACTGACACCACTGTGCCAGCTGTTATTGGCGAAGTAGTGGTGCAGTCTGCGGGTGGCGGGCCACGAGTTGGTGGCCTACTTGGGTTACTTCGCATCTTTGAATATCTTTTAGTTGCCGCGATCTTTGGTGGATTGCTTACCGTGACGCTCGCATGGCCAGAAGGCATCGACTACGGCGTGTGCTTGCGATTCTTTCGCATCACCTGGTTGCTTGCCGTAGCAACGATGTACCTCATTGTTGCAATCACTGCGATGCGCAACTCTGACAGCACGTTCATTGGTTCGCTCAATCCGTTTAGTTGGTTCGGTGCGCTTAATGATGCAGCAGGTTTGATATTGCTCTTACGTTTTGCGCTCGTCATCGGTTCGTTCTGGGTCACATTTCAACCAGCACGCGTTTTTGAGCCTGCCACTCAAGTGCCGGCCATCACTCTCATCACCGTAATGATGGCAACCTTTGGTCTCACACGACTCGGCCAACATGTTCCGCTCTTCACCTACATCTTTGGTATTACCCATGCACTCGCAATCGGCATGTGGCTTGGTGGATTGCTATTGCTTTCACGCACGGTGCTCAATGCTCCTGGTGAAGCAGATTTGTTGAATGCTGTTCATGGATTTACGCGCATCTCCGTCACACTCATTGTTGTCGCGATTGTTACAGGTGTGATGCAGGTGTATCTGCTCGACAGTTTCAATATCTTTTCTACTGGTCACGGCCGACTGAACTTGCTCAAACTCATTGTCGTCTCAGCAATAATCTGGATCAGTTTGATGTTCAAAAATTTCACCGTCAAACGACTCTCCAAAGAATCTGAACTCACGAGCAAGATGGCTTGGCGGCTCAGGCGCGCGGTGTCAACCGAACTTCTCGTGGGCATTCTCGTGCTTGGTCTCACATCATGGATGGTGCCAATGCATCCACCACAAGCTCGCGCATCCGGTGCTGGCCCCACACTGCCGTACGCATTTCGTGAAGACCTAGAAAATGATCGCTTCCATGTAATTATTTCGCTCACGCCAAGCACGACTGGCGTCAATGCAATGCGCATTGAATTGCTTGAGCCATCGCGCATCAACAACTTTGTTGTCAAGCTCATTCCATCCGAGATCGGTTATGCGGGTATCGCCATAAACGTGCCACTGAAGCGCAGGGGTGCTGCAATTGTGATGGGTGATGGTTCATTTACATTGCCAGTTGCTGGAGTGTGGTCGATCGAGATCAGTGGTGCAACTACCACGGGTGAATTGATCCCTCTCGCCACAACAATCAACATCGCCGAATCTGCAGTGGCACCAACGACCACACTTGCTCCCGAATTAGCCCCTGCAACCACTCTTGCTGGCGGTTGATCGGTCGCTAATCTTGACGAGGTGAGTAACAACTCGATGGACGCAAAACTGCAGGATCTGCAGGCCCGTAAAGACCAGGCATACAACGCTGGATCACCTCGCTCGGTCGAGCGCCAACACGAAAAGGGCAAGTTGCTCGCGCGCGAGCGCTTGGCAATTTTGCTGGACCCAGACAGTTTTCATGAACTGGATTTGTTGGCTCGACACCGTGCTCACTCGGCTGGTCTGGAAGAGCACCCATACACCGATGGCGTGATCACAGGTTGGGGCACCATCGACGGACGCAAAGTATTTGTATTCAGCCAAGACTTCACGGTGTTTGGTGGTGCCTTGGGCGAAGTATTTGCCGAAAAGATTCACAAGTTGATGGACTTGGCACTCAAGGTTGGTGCGCCACTCATTGGTCTCAATGACGGAGCCGGTGCGCGAATTCAGGAAGGTGTTGTGTCGCTTGCAAGCTATGGCGGAATCTTCCATCGCAACGTGCAAGCAAGTGGCGTTATTCCACAAATCTCCGTGATTCTTGGCCCATGCGCTGGTGGCGCTGTGTACTCGCCTGCCATGACCGACTTTATTTTCATGGTGCGCGAGACAAGCCACATGTTTATTACTGGCCCAGATGTTGTGAAGACCGTTACCGGTGAAGACGTCACGCTCGAAGAGTTGGGTGGCGCAATGAGCCACGCATCCAAGAGCGGTGTTGCCACATTTGTGAGTGCCGACGAACAGTCGTGCTTGCAAGATGTGCGTTTCTTGCTCAGTTTCTTGCCACAAAACAACATCACTGAGCCACCAATTGGTGAGATCACTGACGACCCAACACGTTTGTGTGAGTCGTTGCGCACCATTCTTCCACCGTCGGCCAACCAGCCATACGACATGAAGAAGGTCATCACCGAAGTGATGGACGATGGTGAATTCTTTGAATACTTTCCACATTGGGCAAAAAGCATCGTGTGCGGTTTTTCGCGACTCAATGGTCAGTCGGTTGGCATCGTTGGCAATCAGCCCATGATCTTGGCTGGTGTGCTCGATATCGAGTCGAGCGAAAAGGCTGCGCGCTTCGTGCGCACATGTGATGCGTTCAATATTCCGATCATCACGTTTGTTGACGTGCCTGGTTTCCTTCCTGGTGTCGACCAAGAGTACGGCGGTATTATTCGTCACGGCGCCAAGTTGTTGTACGCATACTGCGAATCGACAGTGCCTCGCATTCAAGTCATCACACGCAAGGCCTACGGTGGCGCATACGTGGTCATGAACTCAAAATCGATTGGCGCAGACTTGGCATATGCATGGCCGACTGCAGAGTTGGCAGTGATGGGCCCGCAAGGCGCAGTCGAGATCGTGTATCGCCGCGAACTCCAAAACGCTGCAGACCCTGTTGCACGCCGTGCCGAGTTGGTGAGTGAATACACCGAAAAGTATTCGAACCCCTATGCAGCAGCCGAACGTGGTTATATCGACGACGTCATTGATCCGGCAGAAACGCGTATCAAGCTGATCGCTGGTCTTTCAATGTTGCAATCAAAGCGCGAAGAGCTGCCCCGCCGCAAACACGGCAACATGCCGCTGTAGGAATTTATGCAACACAGTGTCTCACCGCAGCCTTCCGAACAAGAAGCGATTGCTATTGCCACTGCTTTGGAAGCGCTGTGGCCAAAAGTGCAGCCTGCGACAGAGCACGAAACACCCAATACTTCATGGCGATTTAGTGGCCGTTGGTGGAGTGACTCAAGTGTGATCCGACGATCACGCCCCGGGTTTTAGTTTTTTGAACCCACCACTTTCAGACATTCGAGTAGTCGACATCTCGACAGTGTTGGCTGGCCCAAACTGTGCGCGTTACCTCGCCGACTTCGGAGCAGACGTGATCAAGGTCGAGCGACCAGACACCGGTGATTCGTTGCGCGGCATGGCGTGGCGCGACCCACGCGACGGCGAGGGATTGTGGTGGAAACTCGTCAATCGCAACAAGCGCAACATTGCACTCGACCTCAAAGACGAAAGTGACCATGCGATCTTTTTGCAACTTATTGATGAAGCGCATGTACTTGTCGAAAACTTTCGGCCAGGCACGCTCGAGCGACTCAACCTTTCGCCTGACATGTTGCTTGAGCGCAACCCAAAACTTGTAATTGTTCGAGTCTCTGGCTTTGGTCAAGATGGCCCATACGCGTCACGCCCAGGGTTTGCATCGATCGCAGAGTCGATGGCTGGTCTAGCCGCGGTCAGTGGTGACCCAGACGGCCCACCAATGTTGCCCGCTATTGCGCTCACCGACGAAGCAACTGGCATCACCGCAGCTTTTGCGACGATGGTTGCGTTGCATTCTGGTGTTGGACAAGTAGTTGATGTCAATTTGCTCACAACGGTATTCCAGCTGATGGGACCGGTCATCTCGCTATACAAACTCAGTGGCGAGTTGCAGCCCCGACTTGGATCTGGCTTGCCATATTCGGTGCCTCGTGGCGTCTATCAGTGCAGCGATGAAAAGTGGGTTGGGGTTTCGGCATCAAGCGACTCGGTGGCAGCACGTGTCATGGAAGTTTTGGGTGTTGGTGGCGATGATCGGTTTTCAACATTTGCCGGACGCATGGCCAATCGTGAACTACTCGAACAATTGATGATTGATTGGTGCACTGCACGCACTCGAGACGAAGTTGTTGCCACTCTTGCTGCAGCAGAAGCAGCCGTTGGTCCTGTCTTTGACATGGCCGACATTGCAACCGACGAGCACTACGCAGCCAGACAAATGATTCCTATCGTTGGGTCAACCCCAATGCAAGGACTCATTGCTCAACTTTCAAAAACTCCTGGTGTGCTCGGCTGGGAAGGTCGGCCGCTTGACGCAGACCGAGAAGACATCCTTAAGCGCGGATGGAAGCAATAGGGCACGACACACCCGTGCCACCAATGCCGCAATAACCATTTGGATTTTTTTCCAGATATCTCTGGTGGTAATCCTCGGCCATAAAAAATTCAGTTGCTGCAAGGATCTCTGTTGTAATCGCTGTGTATGACGCGGCGCTTAACTGCTCGCTATATACATCTTTGCTCGCAAGAGCCTCAATGCGCTGAGTGTCAGTTGTGTACATGATCATGCTGCGATACTGAGAACCCACATCGTTGCCCTGTCGCATGCCTTGGGTTGGGTCGTGTGACTCCCAAAATGTTTTCAACAACATCTGAAACGTTATTCGAGCAGGATCAAAGGTAACCAGAACCACTTCGGCATGACCGGTGTCGAGATAACAAATGTCTTTGTAGGTGGGGTTTGCGGTCCGGCCCCCGGCATATCCAACTGCAGTCGAAGTCACGCCTTCTAATTGCCATAACAAACGCTCAGCACCCCAGAAGCATCCCATTCCAAATATCGCTGTTTCAAATCCAGTTGGTATTTGTGTTGTCATACTGTCAGGCTAGAGCACAATCATGAGCAACTTTCAGCCAGTCGTCCGAAACATTGAAACTGTGGATTTACCGCGGGTGCTTGAGATTAATAATGCCAACACACCTGGCGTGAGCGAACTCACACTGTCCGAACTTGAAACCGACATTAAAAATTGTTTGCATGCACTAGCGATAGACAACGAGTACGGCGAAGTTTGCGCATTCTGTATCACGTTTGCGCCAGATACTCCTGACGCCGGCACCAATCATCAATGGTTTGCTGATCGCTATGAGAGTTTCGTATATCTCGACCGTATTGCAATCGATTCCAATCACCAGAACCGTGGTCTTGGTGCTTTGCTCTATCAATCAGTTGAGCAACATATGCTCAACTCGTCAGAGCATTCACTCTTGTGTTGTGAAGTCAATCTTGAACCACCCAACCCGGGCTCGCTGCGTTTTCACGAACGAATTGGCTTTACCGAGGTTGGCCAACACTCACCACAACGCGGTTATGTTGTATCACTGCTTCAGAAAGTCATCAGTGATAGGTAACCCACTCCCTCCCATCTTGTTTCGTTATTGATTATCTTCGCGTTATTAGAATGAATACATGAAGAAATTATTGGATGTCGAAAAATCGCGGAGTGAGCATTACGCAGACAATCAGCGGAATTCTGTCCATCGTTCTTCATTGTTGGTTCCAGTATTACCAAACAGTGATGTTTCAATTAGCTTTCTCAACCACTTCTTGATAAAGCGAGGCATCACGTCGGTTGGATGCAAAGTGACAGCAATTGACAAAGGTGGTGTCCGATTGGTTTCTCATCTCACCATCATTGACGAACCACGTGTTTACTCCATGTACTTGCAACGTGATTTCAATGTAGGTGCTGCGAGTTTTTTGGTTGAATTCTTCTCGTCTGAAAATATCTTCATTCCATTTCCTGCAGTCATGGTAAATCACCGCACCAAGAATGCCTTTAGCGGCGTCCATTCATTTAACAGAGTTCTTGCAGACGTTTTTGAAGACGATGACGTTAACGCAATACATGTTCGAGAAGCGGCAATTGATATCACTCAAGATCCCAACTTGTCGACGTTCTTTGTTCTGGCAGCTGGTCCATTTGATCTTCGGGCACCAATCACCCTTCGCTTGAGCAACCATGATTCGGAATTAACTCATTCGTTGGACGTGAATATCCCACGATTCACGCAGCAAATGTTTGAATTGAAAAATGTTGTACCCGAGTGGTCGAAACTTGAGGGCACTCTTTTCATCGACCAACCAGACCAAAAATTGTTTTATGGTCGCCTCTTCGTGGGTCAGATCGCCAAGGACGGTTCCTTTGTCGGCAATCACTCGTACTACGACAGTTCGCATGTCGAAGGCGAGTTTTGGGGCAACAACAATCCTTCTTTTAGAACATACCCAGTGATACAAGAACTTGACGCCCTAATTCGCTTTTACCCAATAATGTCGCCGTCCACATTGGGACTCACAGTAATTTTCAACTCATCAGATGGTAAGCAGCTTGGTGTAACAGCTCCACGAAGCCTCTCCTCTCCAAGCACAGATTTTTTTGAGATTGATATCCCAAGATCGGCGATTGAGGCTGGCGTCGACTTTGATGCCGTTAATTCATTCACGGTTCAGGCAATTCCAATTTCCGGCAACACGCCGACCCGTATCAATCATCAAATTGTCTATCGGCAGTCGTCAATTGAAAGCTCAATTAATATCTCCTTACAGAATTACAATATTCTTCACTCACAATCGAAGGTTCGAACTTCTTGGGGACAGATTGTCAACTCTCCCGAATTTGATACATGGCTGAGTATCACAAATGATGGCTACGAGAATTCGGTGTCCACGGTTGAGATAAGATTTTTTGACGAAATTGGATACGTAGGGTCGGAGACAGTAGACGTTCCAACGCGAAGCGCAACGACTATTAAGATTTCGACCATGCTATTGCGCAACAACTTGACACCGAAAGGCGAGTTTGTTTGGTACGAAATTGAGTGCCAGAATTATTTTCTTACGGCATTTTCGATATCACGACACATCAAATCAGGCCACTGCACCGGAGAACATTCATTCTGAATCAAAAACCTCTAAATCGTTTAGCGCAGTACTGTAATCCGTTGATTGTGATAACTGCCTTGGTAACTGGTCCAGTTTTCGTTTTGCGCGGTCGAAATTATCTCCCAACAGTGTGGGGAGACGACAGAGTTCTTTTGGATCATGCAATAAATCGGACCGGACCGATTGGAAGATTTCATCTACTTGATCCCTTTGGGCTTCTTGATCCATTTGCGGGATATGCAACGTTTCTATTACGGCTAACAACCGATTTTGTGCGTATGGGTAGTCTGGACCACTTCGCTAGTAACACTTTCTTTTTGATGTCCATAATGTGGACATTATTTGCGTGTTGGATTGCAACTATTATTAGTCGCGTAGCACAACCATTAATCGGATTTTTTGCGGCACTGGCATTCGCTGTAATGCCGTTCTCCAACTTGGTTATGTTGTCCCAAATCAACCCTTTGTACATGCCGCTCGTGCTGATACTTGATTTAACAGTTGTCACAAGAAAACATCCCAAGTCATCGAAGAATCAGTTACTAGTGGTTATTTTATTTACAGCTCTAGCACTTACCACGGTAACTGTTTTGGTTGCTTTTGTATATCTTGCATATTTGGTTTTTAAACGGAGAGAAAACGTGCAAAATATTGAAATCCGCCTATTTCGTTGTTTGGCAGCTGCAACGGTGATACAAGCATTTTCGTATACGCCTCGTGGACACTCATTGAGTTTTGGTGCGATAGTAAATGAATTCTTGCGCTGTGCAAATGCATTTGCGCCACAATTTATTCGTGTTCAAGTTTTGCAGCAGAAATCATTTTGGGAAGGTTTAGTTTTATATGGAGTACCAATTATTTTATTTTCTATGGTATTTATTCTTATACGCATCTCGAAAACTAGTCCCGAAAGTGAACTCGTAAGAATTGCGTTGGGACTATTTGTGTTTGGATTTGTCACGATGATTGCCCTTGTCATAGGAAATGGCTGGCTCAACTCTCATTATCTCTTTATTCCTACGGGTCTCTTTTGGATTGGTGCGCTGCTAACCGCGAAGAGTGCTATCGCTGGCTCTAACAAATACAAATTCATTCCCGTCGGAGTTTTGGTTGTAATTTTTTTATCCTCCATTTCAGGAACATATTTCGTCATTTAGCTCATTTCTGAATAAGCATTCTGATTGCTTGCTCTATATCTGGAGCAACAGACATGCTTCCTACAGAGGATAGGTGTGATCCATCTTCATACATAAATTTGCCGGCTTTGACTTGTGAACATAAATCCGAATTGCAAAATTGTGTATATAAATTCAATATAGAGCGATCATCAAATACTTTCATCACTGCATTGGTGTCCATATCGTTCAGGAATTCATTTTCACGATTCGACACTGTTCGATCCTCGCCATTTACATGCTGTTTCAAGATCGTCACCTCATATCTAACGTCAGATGCAAATTCGGGGACTGGCTGAACCAACAACCCCTCTATTTTTAGATTTTGCAATTGCGCAAATACTTTTTGGGTTTCGTTTGCCCAAGCTACGCGTGTCGGTCCAATTGGCAGACCGGGCAAACCGATGTCTCGTACATAGAGATAATTGAGATTTGAGACAACTACTGCTACTGGTTTAAGGATTCGAATTGCAGACCACACATCATTATTCCTGCTTTTACATAATTGGCTGAATGGCGAATCGCCTACCTGGAATGGGCAGCCAGATTGTTGGAACACCATTGCCTCAAGTCCCAAATTATGGGCGGAGGTAATGAATCCATCGCTCAGTGATTTGGCAGTTGAGTCTCCAACCAAGATGACGAGACCATCGACCTTCTTCGGCCGATACCGGCATGTTGAAGCTTCGCCAATAGTGACTCGTTGTGCTTGGCATGGTTCATCTGTCACGTGCCTGATGAGTTGTTCTGGTGTTGTGCCGATTAGTTTGACACCAATTTTTGAGGCTGAAAAATTTAACCCAAGCATTAACGCTGTGGCGACAACCAGGAATGCTGCAACCAGTTTAGTTACTGTTCCTTGAGGGTAAAGAATCCCTTTTCTAAATGGATCTTCTACACAATGATATTGCACCGCTGAAAACAAAAGCGTGAGTAACAGCCCAATCGATACAACCCAGTTGTTTCTACCGAAGATTGCGATTCCAAAGACCCAAATCGGCCAATGCCAAAGATACAAGGTGTAGGAAATGTCGCCTATGTAGGTCAAAAGTCGTAACGCAAAGAACGAATTTGTAAATGCTCGTCGATTTCCTGCCCAAAGCAAGGCGGATGTGCCTAGCACCGTCGAAATTACCGCCCATGTGCTGAGACCGGGTGTCTGACTTGTTGATGAATCCCATACTCCGAAACAGTTCGAAATGGCAAGAATCATCAGAGCTAATCCCAGCATCGCAATGCAATGCGTTAGAGCAGTTTGTGTATTTTTTCTCAATGTTTGACTATCAATAAGCGCAATTCCCACTCCAGCTATGAACTCCCATCCGCGCGTGAAGGGCGAATAAAAAGCGAGCGATGATGGGTAATAGCCATCTTGAGCAAGTCCTCTAAAACCAGGCCAACTCATGACGGTTGTTTCATAGCGTGACATTAAGACAAATAATGTGAGCGAGATCACAGCAACTAGGGCCCCACAAATCATTAATGCAACCCGGGTTGACAACCTATTGCGACGAGCATTAATTGCAACTGCTGCAAGTACCCCAGGACCCCACAAGAAATAAAACTGTTCTTCAACTGCCAAAGACCAAAAGTGAAGCAACGGATTAGATGTGGAGTCAAGCGCATAGTAGTTCGACTTCATGAGACCAAAATTGGTTGAATATGTCGCGACAGACATCAGCATGGTTGCAGTCTTTTGTTGTGGTCCAAAGGGACTCAGCGCCACCAATGCAAATAGTGAACTGAGAATCGCGACAATTGCCGCGCCAGGAAGTAGGCGGCGAACTCGACGACGATAAAAATATTGCCAGTTAAATCGCTTTTCAGAACGGATATTACGGATGGTAGAAAGTGAAATGACATAACCAGAAATAACAAAAAACATGTCAACACCGAGATACCCCTGGGGTAGACCAAGGTTGTAGTGAAAAGCAATTACGAAAAAGACCGCAATTGCCCGTAACCCCTGAATATCAAGTCGCTTACGCACACCTGAAGAGTAATGGTGCGCTCGGCCGGAGTCGAACCGACAACCTTCTGATCCGTAGTCAGATGCTCTATCCATTGAGCTACGAGCGCTTAACTTCTGCCAAGTCTACTTGCCGACGAGATAACGACTACACGAATTTTTCTACTTCCAAGGACCCCAGCCATTATTGCGCTGATACATGCGGTATGCAGCGGCCGCATTGAGTCGCGGGTCGAACAACTGATTGGCCGAGGTTACACCGACTTCTGGTAGCCACGATTTGTGCCAGCGATAATAAATCTGAAACAGGCCATAGCAACATTTGGTACCGCTTATTGCTCCTGGACGGTATTTGCTTTCTCGATATGCAATAAACAGTGCACGCTCCTCAAGGTCATCGGGCCATGCATCACGAATAAATTGAACGACTTCGGCCTCCGTGTAGTGCGGAAGATTTATGGCAGTTGGCGCCTCCGCCGGCACACAAACTTCGTCTCCAACAAGTATTCGGCTTGTTGTTTTAGCTTCATTGAGTTTCAATACACGATTCAAAGTGGTATTTGACTTTTGAGCGATAGACCACCACGAATCTCCACGTTTAGCAATGTATGTTCTCGGACAAGATGCAGCATCAACTTGCTGTGGTGACACAACGCTGCACACGAGTGCCGCTGCACACAGGAGCATGAACCTGTTACGAACAACCATGGCGGAGAGGGTGGGATTTGAACCCACGGTCCGGTTTACCCGGACAACGCCTTAGCAGGGCGCCCCATTCGGCCGCTCTGGCACCTCTCCTAGAACAGCACCGACGAATGGTGATTGAGTGTACTGGCGGAACGGGAGGGATTCGAACCCCCGGGCCTTTTGAGCCGTCCGCTTTCAAGGCGGATGCGTTTGTCCACTCTGCCACCGTTCCGTTGAGGAACGCTAGCGCGCGATCTGCGCTCTGAGCGCAGTAACCCAATCATCTGCTTCGCGCCATCGAGCGTCTGCGTGCTCACGTGCCGTATGCGCTTGTGCGCCAGCAGCTGGGTATGAGCCAAGAAATTTCACTGCACCCTGCTTGGCATGCAGGTCACGCAACACATCTGCCACCAACTCATTGGTTATATGTCCGTCACAGTAAATAATGAAACAATAATCTCCGAGCCCACCACGTTTGGTTGGTCGCGACAACAGTTGCGACAAGTTGATACGACGTGCAGCAAACTCTTGCAGAATTGAGATCAGACTTCCTGGTTCGTCTGCGCGCTGAAAAACCACAAGTGCAGTGCGATCATGTCCTGTTGCAGGCGGGATTGATTCTTTGCCCACCAACACAAATCGTGTTTGATTTCCTTCGTGATCCGCGATGTTGCTAGCGATCACTTCTAGGTTGTAAATAGCGCCCGCATTGCGCGGAGCAACGGCCGCAAAACCATTGCCTGTTTCCTCACTTACCAAACGTGCGGCTTCTGCTGTTGAATTAGCGGCATGAAGTTCGGCGTGTGCGAGATTGTTGCGAATGTATTCGTGGCACTGTGCCGTCGCAACAGGGATCGACAGCAA
>Ga0209597_1000910_pt1 | contig 19333 bp, 7 predicted proteins | sample M_140625_MF_Meta_FD_187316 | JGI IMG/M metagenome (GOLD analysis project Ga0209597, IMG submission 187316) | Freshwater microbial communities from Lake Montjoie, Canada to study carbon cycling - M_140625_MF_MetaG (SPAdes) (version 2) | ecosystem: Environmental > Aquatic > Freshwater > Lake... | reverse complement strand
CGCCACCGGTGCCACTGTTGAGGTTTTGAATCAGGCCCGCAAGCGTCATCGCGTAGCCGTTGGTGTCCACCGTGAAGTTCACGGGATTATTGTTATTGGCACCGATCTTCACCGGCTGCGTGATCGATCCGGTGTTACCCAGTGCCTGAAGCGTGGGGGCGGGAGTGCCGCTGACGAGGATGGCGGTGAGGCTCCCAAAGTTGGCCGCACTGCTCGCCTTGATCATCGCCCCGTTGCCCATGTCGATGCTGCCGGTGGCCTGCATGGTGGCGAGCGTCTGCTGGCTGATGTCGATGATTCCGTTGGAACTGGCCCGGAGAATACCGGCGCCGGTTACGGTGCCGGTGATCTGGATCGGATTGGCGCCCGTGAACGACAGCACGTTCGTCGTGGTGGACGTCGTGGTCAGGTTGTTCGGCACGACCAGCACGCCGCCCGACGTGTTGTTGATCCGGGCGCTGCTGCCCAGTGAGGTGATCGGGCCGGTGCCGAAGGCCGTGTTGGACGACGCCCCGACGTCGCCGTTGAGGTTCGTGCCACCCGAGTAGGAGTTCGCCCCGCCAAGGATCACGTAGCGGGAGTTGTTACCGTTGAAGGTAAGACTGCCCGCCCCCGTGATCGGCGTGCTGATCGACGCCGTGCTGCCGACGCCCGTGCTTCCGGAGATCGTGGTCGCCCCGACCAGCACGATGGAACCGGTCCCCGTCATGGCCGCCGGCGTCCGCATCACAAGCGTGGCGTTGTCGAACGTGAGCGTGCCGCTGACGGTGCCCGTGTTGTTGAAATACTTGAGGGTCGATCCGGTGAGCCTGGCAGAGGCACCGGCGAGCACGTTCACCGCCATGCCGGTGGTCGAGGAACTCAGGCTGCCGGAGATCACGAGTTCTCCTGGGCCAGCGGCGGTGAGGCTGCTGGTGCCGGTCACGTTGCCGCCGAGCGTGAACGTGCTGGCGTTCGCGACCGTGCCGCCACCTGTGCCGACTGCCACGACGTTCGTCAGCGTGCTCGACGCAAGCGTCGAGACAAGCGTACCGTTGTCGAGGCTGATGCTGCCGGAACCGACGCCCGACATGCTTCCCAGCGAGATCGCGCCGCCGCCGGAAGCCGCCACGGCACCCGACACGGTGTTGGCCGCATTGAACGCCGCCGTGCCGCCAGTCACCGTGATCCCGCCGGTGATCGAACTGGCGTTATTCAGCGTCGCCACGCCGCCGCTCACGTTCACGCCCCCGGCCGAGACCGTCGTCGCGGCATTCGACGTGAACGAGCCCCCCGAGACGTTCAGCCCGCCTGCCGTGACGGTCGTGGCGGCATTGGCCGTGAGTGATCCTCCGCTCACGTTCAGCCCGCCGGAGGTTACGGTCGTCGAACCGCTGGCGGTCATCGAACCGCCGCTGACCCACGCGCCCGCTCCATACGTGGCCGCATTCGAGATCGCGAGATCACCCGCCCCGGACTTCCCGAAGGTGCCGGTCGTGGAGATCGCGCTGCCGCTGAGGGCCACGGTGCCGGCGGCGTTGTTCACGGTCAGCGATGCGGCCTGAACGCCGCTCCCAAACGTCCCGGAATCGACCGTGATCGTGCTGGCCGTGCCAAGGGTGGCGGCGTCCCCCTGCACGAAGACGATGTTGGAGCCCGTGCCATCCTTCTGCCAGTTGGCGGTCGTGTAGTCCCACACACCGCTCGGCCCGCCGTTCCAGATCATGTTGAAGACGGTGCCCGTGACGGCGAGTTGCAGGGCCGTGGCCGTGCTGCCGAACGCGTATGTCGTCCGTCCGATCGTGCCGGAGCTGCCGAGGGTCAGCGATTGGTTGCCAACTGCCGCACCGGTGAGCGTGATCGACCCAGTGTTCGTGAGCCCCGTGCCCGACAGAAGCGTGTAGGTGTTGCCTGCCGCCGTGATGCCGCCAACGCTCAGCAGGTTGCTCACACCGGAGACCGTCACCGGGCCGGTCGAGAGAATGCCGCTGGTGGCGGAGGCCAGCGTGATGGTGGCGTTGCCGCCCATGGTCACCGCCGCGGGCGCAAGCGCGGCGGCCGACGTGCTCGTGAAACTCGCCGTGGTGCCGCTGACGCCGGCGAGCGAGAGGGCCCCAGTGCCGATCGACGCGGCCGTCAGACCGCCGCCGGTGCCGATCGTGATCGTGCCCGAGTTGGCGACGCTCTTCGTGATTGAGGCCAGCAGATTGAGATTGCCGCCGCTGCTCACCGTGAGGCTGCCCGTGCCGGACGAGAGCGCGTTGGTCAGCCTGAGTGTGCCACTGCCGACGGTCAGGCTGTTGAACGTGTTGGTGGCGGAGAGCGTGACCAAGCCGACGCCATTGGTGGTCAGGTTCTTGCCGGCACCGCCGATGTTGCAGTTGAAGATCAGGCCATAGGCGGACGAGTTGTTCGTCCAGGTCTGGCTGGCGGCTGTTCCAAGCGCAACCTGGAGAATGCCTCTGCCCGAGGCTGTGCCGGTGAATGTCGTGTCGCCAACCACGTCTGAGTTAACGAGGATGCCCGTGCCGGCCGACACGCCGCCGGTGCCGGTGGCGTTGATGGTGAGTTGGCTCGTGGTCAGGGCCGAGGTGGCGCCGGCCGCGAGGTAATAGCCGCCCGATCCCGCCTTCGCGAAGATGATCGCACCGACCATCGGGTAGTTGCTGCCGTTCGTGGAGCCGATCGTTACCGGACTGCCCGCCGTGGCGGCGGAGCCGTTGTTAACGCCGATCTGCACCGTGGTGTTGGAACCGCTGGAGGCACCGCTTCCCCAAACTTGCGTTGTGCCGGTGTTCGGATTGAACCACCGGTTAGACGTGCTATTAGACGCCTGCCAGGAACCGCCACCATCGGTGCAGGCGCCCAGGGAGGTCACGGCCTGGGTACTCGTCCAATAGAGGTCTTGAGCAGACGCATCCCCATTGCCCACGATCGCAAGCCCGAGGCAGGCCATCCCCGCCACGGCAAGCACTCGACTCATCGACAACGGATCGTTGCGCATCACGACCTACTCCTTGTTTTCCGACAACCGTCGCGAACCTGGATCAGACTTGGCTTAGACTTGGATCAGACCTTGGTTTTCCGGCGAATGGCGAGCATGACCGCGGCGAGACCACCGGCCGCGAGGGCCACGGCTGACGGCTCCGGCACCACCACCAGTTCCATGCTGCCCTGCTGCAGGTAGGCCGACTTGTTGCCGCCGAGCGAGTAGGCATTGCTCGCCCCAACGTTGCTCACGTTGGCGAAGTTCACGAGGCCGCTGATCAGCGTGTAGGTACCGTCCGGCGTGCTACTCGACAGGCCGTCGATGTTGGCGACACCGAAGCCGCCGAAGGTGGCGCTGCCGGTGACAACAAGCGTGTTGCCAGGGGCGAACTTGAAGTAGGCCCCGGACTGAAGATTCAGATTGCCACCGATCCGGCCAGTGCCGCCGATCGACGCTGCACTGGAGACGTCGACAAGCCCGCCACCGATCGATCCGGTGACGAGCAACCCCCCGGCGGTGATCTGCGTGCCCGCGCCGAAGAAGCTCGACCCGGAGAGCGAGAGGATCGACGCCGCGTCTTTCTGGAAACTGCCTGCCCCACTGAAGGCGGTCGAGAGAATCGTGTCAGTCGTGCCGCTGAAGATGAACTTGCCGGCGTTGGCCACGCTGCTCTGCGTGAGCGACCCGCCGCTGGCGAGTTCCGCGGTGCCGCCGGAGAGCGTGGCGATCGTCGCGGCGATGCTGCCATTGAGCGTCGCCTTACCGCCGCTGCCCACGTTGAGCGTGCTCGCGGAGCTCAGCGACGAATACGTGGCTGTCGCGAGGAGCGTCTGTGTGCCGGCATAGCTACCCGCATTGAGAATCGTGCCGCCATTGTTCGTGATCGCATTGGAGACGGCGAGCGAGTTGAGGTCGAGGACCGCACCGGAGGCCACCGCGACGGTTCCAGACCCAAAGGCTCCGACGACACCGGCCTTGAGCGTGCCGCCTGAGACCGACGTATTTCCGGCATACGAGTTGGTGGCGTTGAGGGTCAGCACCCTGCTCGTCGCGCTTGACGCCACCGTCAGCCCGCCGTTGGAGATCGTTCCCGACATCGTGCCGTCGCTCAGCACGGTGAGGGTGCGTGTGGCACCGCCCAAGTTCACAGTCCCCGAGAGCGTGGTCGCCGAGTTCTGGCCTCCCAGGCCGAAGTCGCCGCCAACGACCAGCCCGTTGGTCAAGCCGCGAGCACTGCTGCCTTTCGCCGCGATCACGCCACCATTGACGATCAACGGCTGGGAGCCGAATGCGATGGGCGCGGTGCCTGAGCTCACAGCCAGGATTCCTCGCGTAAGCGTAGCGCCGCCGGAAAAGGTGTTCGTGATGGAATCGAGTTGCGTGATGGTGGCCGAGCCGGTGTTGATCACGACGGCCAGAAGCCCCACGCCGTTATCTGTGAGGTCATTCATCGACGTAATCCCGCTGCCGGTTCCGCTGAATGTGACAGTGGGACTGATCGACGTAGCGGATGGCTGCATCGGGCGCGTGAACGTGAGCGTTGAACTCGAGTTGTTGGCGATGCTCATCGACGCCGACGGCCGCACGTTCACTTTCTGGTCGACGGCGTTCCCGAACGTGGCTGGCCCCGCTCCTGCGGCCAAGGTGATCCCGCCACCCCCGACGGCAAGCGTATTCGCGCCGCTTGTGCCCGTAGAAGCCACGTTGATGAGGACGCCGCTGCCACCCACCTTGAAGAGGATCGAACTCGCTGCTTGATTAGCGGCCGCCATATTGACGACTGTCTGAACACTACCGGCGTTGTAGGCGTCGTTGCTGAAAACAGCGTCATCGGCTGCAACAGGCCGAGCCCCGCCACTGGCCCCGCTTGCCGTATTCGTCCAGTTCGTGGTCGTGGACCAACTCTGGCTTGTCGCCCCCGTCCACCAGTAGGACGCCGCCCAGGCGGATTCACCCGACAGCACCAGGGCACACGCCGCCACTCCCGCCAGCCTTGCCCCGATGGTCACGACGTTGGATTTCATTCCAGCTCTTCCTGATTCGGGCGGTCCATTCCCTTCCGACGACCGTTCGCCGGAATCAGGGCGGCGAATTCGCCTCGCGAGAATCACCCGCCGCCCCAACTGGGAATTTCTGTATGCAAATCGCATGCCAGAACACTCCTTTCACGATCGAAAGGTTCGTCGTGTCGGCACGGAACTCGAAAAACTCGATTTTTGTGTGAATCACGCACATTAGCCCTTTAAGCAAAGCCGGCACACTCGCACGGGGGGTGGAGCGAATCGCTCCACCCACTGGAGCGATTCGCTCCACCCCCTGGGGCTAATCGCTCCACCCCCCCTGGCTGGGAGGCCTAAGCCATTCACCGCTAGCCTCGCCGCGAAAGATCCAGTATCCGCCGCAAGGATTCGCCTGACGCATCTCGACCCGACGTATCGGCGGGCGTTGGGGTCGCGTGGTGGACGCGGCGCGTTGAGGTGGTTCTCCCCACGCCTCACGGCGTTGGGCTTGGACGGACCAAGCCGACCGGCCGTAAGGCCGCGGGCGAACACCGGACGCAGCACGTGTCTTGGCCGCACCCCACGCCTTACGGCGTTGGGCTTGTACCGCAGCCGTGCAAGCCGACCGGCCGTGAGGCCGCGGGGGTCGCGTGGTGGACGCGGCGCGTTGAGGTGGTTCTCCCCACGCCTTACGGCGTTGGGCTTGGACGGCAGACGCGCGGACACAACGTGGCGGGAACCCGCTCTATTTGGGGCTGCCGGCCCGCGACTTCTTCGCGTGCTTGCCCGTCTCGTCGCCCAGTTTGCCCGACGCGGGATCGAGCTGGGCGAGCACCGCGCCGAGCCGGCGGCGGGCCGCATCGGCTTCGGCGCCCGCCGTGGCTTCACGCTCAGCAAACGGCGCGTCACGCATGTCGAACAGCTCGCCGTCGTCAGTCAGCTTCCAGCCCGCGTCACGGACATACCAGTGCCGACCGAGCATCACAAACACCCACTCGCGAGGTGTGCCGCGCTCACCCAGCATCTGCGGTGCAAAGCTCTGCCCGTCGATCGGCTGGCCGCTGGGAACCTCGGCGCCTGCGACCTCGGCCAGCGTAGGCAGAAAGTCGACGAGGCCGGTGAGATCTTCGCAGACCCGCCCAGCCGGAATGCGCCCGGGCCACGAGGCGACGAGCGGCACGCGGCTGCCCCCCTCGAGGAGCATGCCCTTGGCCCCGCAGAGTTCCCGGCCGCGGATCGTGGACCGCGGCGCTTCGTTGCCGTAGGTGCCGTTGTCGCCGGTGAAGATCACGAGCGTCTTCTCGCGGAGCCCCTGGCGGTCGAGTTCGGCCATCAGCCGGCCGACCAGCTTGTCCATGTAGGCGACGTTGTCGGAGAACAAATCGTCGCTGTTTGGCTTGCTGTCGGGCGTGGGCAGGATGTCGGTGTGAATGTGCGCCAGCGAGTAGTGGACGTAAAAAGGCCCATTTTTATGGCGGTCGATGAAGTCGAACACGAACCGCTCGCTCAGGTCGGGCATGTACTGCCCCTCCGGCCAGTCCTTCTCCTCGCCGTTGAGCATGTAGGTGTTGCGCTCGGGCGTGGGCCAGTAGGCTCCGCTCGCCTTGGTGCGGATGTATTCGTCGAAGCCCCAATCAGCGGGCTGCAGCGGGATCTGGCTCCACTTGCCGGCGCTGGCGGTGGCGTAGCCCCGAGCCTTGAGCACCTTCGGGATCATCACCTCGCTCTTTCGCCCGGCCTCGAGGTGGGCGACGGCCGGCTTGTCGTTGCCTGTCATGCCGGTGCGGAAGCCGTAACGGCCGGTCATCATCAGCGCCCGCGACGGCCCGCAGTTGGGCGCGCTGTAGCAGGTCGTGAAGCGGATCCCGCCCGCCGCCAGCGCGTCCACGTTCGGGGTCTTGAACGTGTCGGACCCGTAGCAGCCCACCGTGCCGATGCCGAGGTCGTCGGCGAGGATCACGATGATGTTGGGCTTCGCGTCGCTGCTGGCCGCTGCCGCAACGACCTCGGCACGTCCGATGGTGCTCACCAGCACGGCGACCAGGGCAAACCGGACGAACGGACCAAATCCTGTTGAACGAAGCATGGTGGTAGTCAGACTCCTTCAAGGGCGGCGCCGGGCGGTCGGGAACACTCCCGCCGCCCACACCCCTGACTCTACCGTGCGTAGGGCATCCTGGAATGCACTGATTCAGCCCGCCCCCAACGCGGCCCATGCGGGGTTGGGTTATTCAAAGACCCCGCGGCCCATACCGCCCTAGTCGCCAGCCGGGGCCCAGAAAAACAAGCGTCATGAGCCTTGTTTATTGATTGCCGCCACGGCTGCCGGGCACTACGCTCACGATCTGGGGTCGAGTGCGATCCATGGGGCTGGCAAAACCGTAGAGCAGGGGTACCTGCCCCCCGGTCGGGACAACAAGTCGATCTCCTTCACGGTCCATGGGCAAAACGGCGATGAGACGTCGCACCACCAAAAAAGACAGCCGCCGGATCACAGCCGCCTTCGAGCGGTTGGAAACCAGGCAGGTGTTGGCCGCCCCCGCCGCCAGCGGGCCGACCACCGCGTCGGTGATCCAGGGAAACTCGCTCGCCTTCTCCGGCTCGTCGCTCGTGTCGGTGGCCGATGCCGACCCGACGACCGCCGAGTCCGTGGCTGTGGCCGCGTCGGCGGGGACGGTGAGCCTGAACCTCGCCGCACCGCCCGCGGCGGGGCGGCAGTTCTACGTCGAGTCGGCAACGCAGTTCAACGCCGGCGTCGATCGCACCGGCGCGAGTTTCGCGACCCTGCGGACTGGTGACCGCGTGTTCCTCAAGGGGGGCACGTGGGGTGGCGTGGTGAACACGATCACTGGTTCAATGACCGACGCCCAGGCGCAGGCCAATCCCGCCATGATCATCGCCTGCGACGCCAACTATGTGCCCACGCCCGGCGGGGTGACCGTCACCGGCGTCAGCGCGATCGAACTCTCCGGCACGGGCATCGAACTCTGCGGCCTCACGTTTTCCTCCACGAGCGGCATGCTCAAGGCGGGAAACTACGTCGACTACGACGACACCGGATCGACCGCCTACCTCGTCCGCATGGACTCCGGCTCCCGGTACATGACCCTCTCGCACGTGAAGTTCGACCGCTGCGGCTGGGACAGCACCGACTACGCGAACAACGACCACTACGGCGCCTGGGTCCTGATGTACGGCTACCACCACACGGTGCAGTACTGCGAGATGACGGGCCGCGACTTCGACCCCAACGACATCAACGTGACCGACCCCACACGGCGGCGGTCGATCCGCCAGGCCACGGTCGTGATCTACAAGGATGACGTGGCCGACGTGGACTGGGGCTGGCACAACCTCAGTAACAACTACTTCGGCGAGCGGAAGATCCCCAAGAGCAGCGACATCCGCCTGCCAGTCGCCGCCGACGGCCGCCTGCCGGCCGACCTCTCCAACGGCTGGGAGACGATCCGCTGCGGCAGCAGCAGTTTCGTCGACATGGACTTCAACGTCACGATCGAGAACAACACCTTCTACCATGCGATCCAGGCGGTCGATGGCGGCGTGAGCGACCAGACGGGCGAGCCGGAGATGATCTCGATCAAGTCGCGCCGAAACGTCGTCCGCAACAACACGATCCTCAACGGCTACGGCGAAGTCTGCATCCGCCAGGGTGACTACAACGTGGTGGAGGGCAACGTGTTTCTTGCCGGCGGGGCGTACGACTCATCCGGCAACATCGTGCTCACGGAGACCCGCAACGACCGGATGGGGGGCGTGAGGGCGTTCGGCTTCGGCAACACCATCGCCAACAACTATTTTTACAAGCTCGGCAGCGACGGGATTCGCTCGGCCGTGATCCTGGGCTCCGGATCGACCGCCGTGGGCACGCTTTCCGCGCTCACCAACGGCAGCAACGGGGCCCAGTACGAGACGGCCAACTACACCCATGTGATCGGCAACACGTTCATCGACTGCAAGACGATCTCCCTCGACAACGCCAACGGCGAACCCGTCGCCGTCTACGGCACGCAGTTCCTCAACAACGTCATTTCCTACAGCAGCAACATCAGCGCCAACGGCATGGTGGGCAACGACACCGCCGGCTACGGCAGCCTGCTCCTGGCGGCGCACGGCGGCACCGCTTCGGGCAACCACGTCTACTCCGCGACGAGTTCCCAGCTCGGTAGCGCGAAGGCCCTGCTCGGCGACACCTGGCTCAACGACACGTTCGAGGGCTACTCCACGGGCGCCACGCCCACCTCGGCCACGTCGCCGCAGCTTGTCTCGGCCGGCTACACGACCGTGGCCGCCGGCAACGGCGGCAAGATGGCCCGCTACCTTAAGACCTCGGGGTCCACCGTCGGCTCGTTGCAATACAGCCTCTCGTCGTCAAACTCCACGGCCCGTCCCCAGGGCTTCATCTCGTTCGACATCCAGCAAAACGCCAACGCCTCGGTCGCCGCGGCCAACCAGCTCTACTTCCGCCTGGGTGTGAACGATACCGTCGCGATGTCGTCGGCCGCCTCGGCCTTCGTCGACATCCGCTTCAGCCAGGCCGCCACCGACAACCTCAAGATCTACTCATCGGGCACGCAGGTCGGCACGACGACCACGATCAGCCCGACGGCCGTGAGCAACGTCAAGGTCTGGTACAACAACTCAACGACCGCCACCCGCTACGTCGATCCCTCCGGCGTGGACCAGGCCTTGAACGCCAACTCGTTTGTGGTCTACGTCGGCACCACGCTCGTCACGCCGAGCGCGTCGGGCTCGACGATGAGCAAGCCCACCTCGGGCAGCACGTCGCTCGACGTCGGCAAGATCGCCTTCCTCACCGGCTCGACGGGCCAGGCCGACTTCTCGATCGACAACATCTTCGCGGGCGACGCCAATCCCCGCGGCGTCGTCAACACGATCAGCACCGCCTCGGCGGCCAATCCGCTGCTCACGGGCACCTACGACGTGCTCGCCGTGCCCGCGGCGAACAGCCCGCTGATTGGCAAGGCGGCGGCCACGCCCACGGTCAACGACACCTCGTCCACCAGCGCGAGCCACGACCTGGCGGGAACCGTGGCGAAGTATGCGGGCCTCGACGTCCGTGACCTCGCCCGCCCCGCCACGGGCCGCGACATCGGCTGCTACGAGGTGGAGGCCACGGGAACCGGATGGCGACCCCTCCGGCGGACGGAAGTGGGTGTCGTCACCGCGTCCTATCCGACGATCAGCGGTGTTACCGTGACCTCTGGCGCATCGGGCACGTCGGCCATCACCGTCACCGGTGGCCTCACCCAGGTCAACGCGGTGCTCGCCACGTTGACCTACACCGCCCCTGCGACAGGCGCTTCCGCGACCCTGACCGTGCAGCCCAACGACGGCACCGCGGCCGGCAGTCCGCTCACGACGGCAATCGCGCTCACCCTGCCGTCGCCCACGATCACCCCCTCGGCGGCCGGCACCACCGCCACACCGGTCAGCTCCGTGACGATCACGTTCGTGCGACCGGTGACTGGATTCAACCTCGGCGACCTGTCGCTGACCCGGGGCGGGCTCGCCGTCTCGCTGGCGGGGGCCACACTCGGCACCACCGACTCGCGAACCTACACGCTGGGCAACCTCGGAGCTGCGACCACGGCCGACGGCGTCTACCTGCTCACGCTTGCCGGCGCGTCGGCTGGGATCGCCGATGGGGCTGGAAGCCAACTCAACCAGGCGACGACTTCGACCTGGACCCTCGACACGGGGATCGTCGTGCCCGCCGGCCAGACGGTGATCGACTCGACGGTCCGCAGCGGCACGATGGGCATCACGAAGCGGGGGGCCGGCACGCTCGTGCTCACCGCGGCCGCGACGTTCACTGGCAGCGTGATCGTCGAGGAGGGCGAACTGGTCGTCCGCAACGTCGCGGCGCTCGGTAGCGGGCGGGTGGACGTCCGCGCCGGTGCCCGCCTGTCGCTCGACGTCGCCGCGGGCGGCGTCTCGCTCGCGTCGCTTGTAGTCGACGCCCTCGGGCGGCTCGATCTTGGAAGCGGCTCGATCACGGTGGCGGCCGGGGGCTTCGTCGCAGAAACGCTCCGGCAGCGGCTGATCGCCGGTCGCAACGACGGAACCTGGGACGGTGCCACCGGCATTGTGTCGCGATCGGCGGCGGCAGCGCCGATTGAAAGGTCGGTCGGCTGGATCATCCTCGACGACGGATCGGTCAAGATCGCGTTTGCGGCGGCCGGCGACTCCAACCTCGACGGCACTCTCGACGTTCTCGACTTGATGGCGTTCGTCAACTCCGGCACGTTCAACACCGATGTGCCGGCCGACTGGGGGACGGGCGACTACACCTACGACGGTCTCTCGGACATCCTCGATGCCGCTGCGTTCGCCGGCAACGGCTTGTACGACGCTGGGGACTATCTCCCGGCTGGGTCGGCTCAGGCCGCATCGCTCGACCCCACGAGCCTGGCCTTCGCGGCTCTTGCCAGCACCGACAGCACCACTTCCCCAAAGAAGAAGGTCCTCCGCTCGCTGTAGCCGTCCGGCATGGGCAGCTGCCGTAGAAGCCCAACGCCGTGAGGCGTGGGGCGAACGAACAGCTGACGCCACGTTCCGTGTGGTGCGCCCGCGGCCTCACGGCCGGTCGGCTTGCACTCGGCATACGGAGCGCAGGTTTTCAACCTGCGGCACAACCGGCACAGGTTGAAAACCTGTGCTCCGAGTTGAAAACCTGTGCTACGGGAGACAACCCGTCTTACTCGCCCCCCGCAAGCCGGCGACGATTGGCCGCGACTGCGGCCGCGGCGTCGGGACGCGCGGCGAGGATTCTCAGGAAGAGGTCGTCGAGGAGTTGCCGGACGGCCGACTCGTAGATCAGATCTGCCACGTGCGGAGCCGCCGCCTGCGCGGAGACCACGAGGCAGTCGTCGGCCACGGCGAGCAGAGATGCAGTCCTCTGTCGCGTGACGGCCACGACGCTGCCGCCGGCGGCTCGCATCTCTTGACCGGCCTGCAGCCAGATTGGATCGTTGCCGCCATCGCACACCAGCAGGAGTGCGTCGCGGTCGCAGGCGGCCAGCAGGCCCGCACGCAGGGATGCGGCGTGCGTGTAGGGGATGCAGCGCCGGCCAAGCGCCGACGAATGCGCCGCGAAGGCCTGCGCGGCGAGACCGCCGCCACCGTCGCCGGCAACGAACAGCGTCTCGGCGTCGGCCAACCGCCGTACCGCGGAGGCCAGCAGCTCCTGCGGGTTGAGCGCCCGTGTCTCATCGTCGGCGGCCGCCTTGCCGCGCGAAAGTGCCTCAGCGCGGGCCGTGTCGGGGTCGGCGGAGATGACCACTGGCCCGTTGGAGGCGGCCTCCCGCGCCAGCGCCTCGCTGATCGAGAGTTTCATGTCGGGATAGCCGCGAAAGCCGAGTCGCTTCGCAAACTTCACCACGCTTGACTGGCTGACCGACAAGGTGTTGGCGAGTTGCTGCGACGACCGATCTCGGACGCAAAGCGGATTCTCGACGATGTACTCGGCGATGCGCCGCTCGATCACCGACAGTTCCCCATGCTCGGCCCGCAGCGCAAGCAGATTCCGCATGCGATCCCACGAGGTGATGGTCAGGCGGCTCGCCTGGTTCGCTGCGGGGCTGACGATGTCATGTTCCACGGTAATGATGGCATGTGCTCCTGTTCGAAGACCACTGTTTCCCCGCCCGCCGTCTACCGTAGAGGAACCCCTCACGCGGGCAATCGGACGATCGTCCGAGCGCCCCACCGGGGGATGTGTCTTGCCCGGAAAGCCGCGGCATTTGAAGATAGACTCCGGCCGTTTGGGTTTCGGCGGCAGAGTCCGTCCGCCGAGGGTGAGCCGCATGACCGATCGAATGCCTCGAGCCAGAACCGCCGGCCGGAACCTCGCCGCAGCGGCGGCGGTCTTGGTGGCATGCGCGGCGTGGTGCCCCGTCCGGGCCGAGTTGCCACCGTCTTCTGCGCCGAACAGCCTCCTCGACGACTATGCGCTGCGGCAGTGGACGGTCGAAGACGGCCTGCCGGAGCGGACCGTCCAGTGCGTCGAGGAGGGGCCGGACGGCTTCTTCTGGGTGGCGACTTTTCGTCACCTGCTGCGGTTCGACGGCATCCGCTTCGTCGACGCGGGCTCGCCTGGCAACGATTTCGACGTCGATCCGGGCGAACGCATCCTGAAGATGCACGCGGCTGCCGACGGCCGCGTGTATCTCCTCACGACCGAATGCGTCCGCTGCTATGGGCCGCGCGGCTGGAGCCGGCTGCTACGGCGGTCGCCCGACGAAATGCCTGACGAGTGGCAAACCGCGATGCTGACGGGCGATTCGCGGGGCGCTGTCCACCTGAGCGGGGGCAGCGGGATCGTCACGTTCCGCGACGGGGCAATCGCCGCGCCGGACGCCGGTGCCACGACTCTTCAATGGACGGTGGTGGGGGGCGTGCCGCACGCGATCATCGGCGGCGATCTCGAACCGCGTCCCGTGCCCGATCACGACGGGAGCGAGCGGACCATCCAACTCTCGGTGTCCGACGACGCGCCGACGGCGGTCACGGCCACAGCGATCTATCGCTGGAAAGAGGGTGCGTGGGAAGCCATCTGTGACCGGCCACCGGAGACGACCTGCGCGCTGGTCGATCAATCCGGGAGCCTGTGGTGCGGTGGCGAGCAGGGGATCCGCGAGTACCGCCGTGGCCGGTGGGCGGTGCTCGAGACCGGCGCAGCGCCTGTGAACGTGGCGGTGCGGTCGATCCTCGAGGACAGCGACGGCACGATCTGGGCCGCCACCGACGGTGGACTCGTGCGATTCCTCCACAGGACACAGGGCGTGCGGGTGGTTCCGGTTGCCGGACCGCTCCCTGGCGTCAAGGCGGCGTGGCAGGCCGACGACGGCACGATCTGGGCCACACCCGAGCGGGGCGGCCTCGTCCGTCTGCGATCCGGTGAGGTGGACGAGGCCTTCGAATCCGTGGAGCTGCCTGCCGGTGTCGCCGGGCTACGCTTCGAAGCGATCCTGGCTGACCGTGATGGCGAAATCTGGCTCGGAACCGACGGTGCCGGGCTGTGGCACGGGAGACTGGACGGCTCGTTCGAACGCGTTCCGGATGCCAGCGGGGGGCGGCGATTGTCGATCGTCGCCGCGCTGAGCGGTGACCCAAGGACACGGCTCTGGATCGGCAGCGGTGAGGGCTTGTTGTTTCTCGATCCGGCGACAACTCCCCGACCCGCCGCCGAGCCGAATGCCTCCGTGCGGTTGGTCGAGACGATCGTCCCCGACACCGACGGCACGTTCTGGATCGGCAGGCAGGGCGACTGGATCGCGCAGATTGATGCCGACGGCAACACACTGCGGAGGCTCGATGCGGCGGGACTGCCGCAGGGCTCCGTGTGGTCGTTCCACCGCGATCGTCAGGGCACGCTCTGGGCGGGCGGTGACGGGCGGCTGATGCGACTCACCGAGCCGGTGGCGGTGTTCGACGTGAACCACGGACTGCCCGAGGCGGCCGTCACCCAGATCGAGGATTCGCCCTCCGGATTGCTCTGGGTAGGCACGCGGGACGGCTTGTTTGCCGGAGACCTTGCGGCCATCGAGCGGTCGCCAACGCGACGTGGGCTGTTCCGCAGGTTCGACCCCGACGGGCCGCTCGCACGCGTCACCTGCACCGGCCGCATCAACACGCTCGACCGCTCGGATCAGTTCCTCTTTCCGTCCGCGCAGGGACTGCTCGTTCTCGACGGCGGGGCGAGCGTCGTTCGGCGCACCGCCCCGCATGCGGTCATTGAGGAAATCAAGTCGACGCGACGGGACGGCACCGTCGTCGAGGGCACGCCAGCGGGGATGATCGTGCCGGCCGGCGATACGGCGGTGGCGGTGCGGTTCACCGCGATCCACATGGCGGCCCCTGAGGCCCTGAGGTTTCGATATCGCGTCACTCCCGGGGACAATGGCGTGGAGGCCGACCACTCGGATGACGACTGGACGCCGATGGGCCGTTCGCGGCGCATCGTGCTTCGCGGCCTGCCCGCCGGCCGCCACACGTTCGAAGTGCGGGCCAGCCTCGACGGCAAATACGCCACGGAGGGGGCGACGGCCACACTGGACGTCGAAGCCTTGTTCTGGCAACGCCCGGGCTTCATCGCCGCCAGCGGCGCGGCGGCAGCCGCAGCGGTGGCCGCGGTGGTGCTGGGAGTGGTGCGCCAACGGTATCGCCGCCGGCTCTCGCGTGAGCGGGAACTGCAGCAAGAACGGGAACGGATCGCCCGCGACATCCACGATGACCTCGGGGCGGGCCTCACGCAGGTGGCCCATCTCTCGGCGATGGCTGCGGACCACGACGATGACACCGGTGCGCGGGCGCTGTTCCAACGGATCTGCACCGCGACGACCGGTCTCACGCGGTCGCTCGACGAAATCGTCTGGGCGGTGAATCCAGCCAACGACTCGCTGGACAAACTCGTCTCCTACCTCGCGGAGTTCGCCCAGGAGTTTGCCGCCGCCGCGGGCGTCGCCTGCCGCCTCGACCTGCCGCACGACGTGCCGCACCGCGTCGTCTGCTCGCGGGTGCGGCACAACATCTGCATGCTGCTCAAGGAGTCGCTCAACAATGCCGTCATGCACGGCCTGCCCAGCGAGGTGCTGGTGGCCATTCGGGTCAACGGCCACCAACTCCGGCTTACCGTCCTCGACAACGGCAGGGGGTTCGACAGCAACGCGATCCCGTCCGATGGATCGGGCCGGCACAGCGGCATCACGACGATGCGGCACCGCACGGGCGAACTGGGCGGGCGGCTGACGATCGAGTCGCTGCCGGGCACCGGCACGACGGTCGACATCGCGGTGGAGGTCTGACATGGCTGCACCCCGTCAAGAAGCCGGCGGCGCCGCTCCCGAGGGGGCGCCGATCCGCGTCGCGGTCATCGAGGATGACCGCCGCGTCCGGGAGAGCCTCGGCGACATCCTCAGCAGCAGCCGGGAGTGCCAGTTCGCCGGCGCCTTCTCCAGCGGAGAGCAGGCACTCGAGCAGCTCGCAGACGTCGACCCGCGGGTGATCATCGTCGATGTCAACCTGCCCGGCATTTCGGGGGTCGAGGTGATCCGCCGCATCGCCGCCATGCGGCGGCCATGGCAGACGCTCGTGCTGACCGTCTACCGCGACACCGACACCATCTTCGAGGCCTTGTCGGCCGGGGCGGTCGGCTACCTCGTGAAGCCGATCACGCCGGCCAAACTCGTCGAGTCGGTCTGCGACGTTGCGGCCGGCGGCGCGCCGATGACCGGTGCCGTCGCCCGCAAGGTGGTGCAGGCGTTCACCCGCACGTCCCAGGCCGCGCCGGCGATGGCGTCCACGCTGACGGCACGCGAGCGGGAGGTGCTCGACATGCTCGTCCAGGGGCTTTCCAAGAAGGAGATTGCCGCACGGCTGAGCGTCTCCTTCGCCACCGTCCGCACCCACCTCGAACACGTCTACAAGAAGCTCCACGTCCGCACGCAGGCGGAGGCGGTGGCCCGCTGGCTCGGTGGCCGCGAACCGCCGCGATAGCCACGATTCAAAGTTTCCTTCACGAGCGGGCGCGTCATAAACGCGCTGCGAAATCGCATCGCTGCCAGGGCGATCGTTGTTGTCATGCATCGCTTCGGCATGGGATACTCGACGGTCGGAAGAGACTGCCGACGGAACGATCGACTCGGGGGTGTTGCATGCTTCGTGAACGAACGCTGGCGTGGGGATTCATCTGTATGGTCGCGGCCGCGACTCCAGCGCCCGCCGCGGATGAGGCTGCCAATCGCCCCTTCAACGTGCTGATGATCGCGGTGGACGACCTGCGTCCCGACATGGGCTGCTACGGCAACGCGATCGCCAAGACGCCCAACATCGACCGGCTCGCCGCCCGCGGGGTCGTGTTTGGGCACGCCTACTGCCAGCAGGCCGTCTGCAGCCCGTCGCGGACATCGCTGATGACCGGCCAGCGGCCCGATATCACCCGGGTGCTCGACCTCAAGACGCATTTCCGCACGGCGCTGCCCGACTGCGTCACGCTGCCGCAGCACTTCAAGGCCAATGGCTACCACTGTGCGGCGCTCAGCAAGATTTACCATCGCGGCTACGAGGACGGCCGCTCGTGGAGCGAGCCGCACTGGTATCCCAACGGGAAGACCGTCGATGCCGACCCGAATGACTGGACGAAGCAGACCACGAAGAAGGTAGGGGGCGGCGTCGAGGAGTATTCCGCCGACACGCCGCGGGCGGAGTCGGGCAAAGGGCCGGCCACCGTGGTGAGCGACAAGTCCGACGACGAACTGCCCGACGGCTACACCGCCGCCGAGGCGGTGCGGCGGATCGCCACGCTCTCCAAGCAGGACAAACCCTTCTTCCTCGCCGTCGGACTCCTCAAGCCGCATCTGCCGTTCGTGGCGCCGAAGAAGTATTGGGACCTCTACGATCCGGCCGCGATCCCAGGGCCGGCGATCGACGAGCTTCCGGCCGGCGCGCCCGCGTTTGCCGGACACTCCAACGGCGAACTCCACCAGTACCTCGACATCCCGCCGGGCAACCCACTGCCGGCTGACGTGGCCCGCCGGCTTCGCCACGGCTACTACGCCTGCATCAGTTACGCCGACGCGCAGATCGGCCGCCTGCTCGACGCCCTCGACCAGGCCGGCATCGCCGACAACACGGTCGTCGTGCTCTGGGGCGACCACGGCTGGCAGCTCGGCGACCATGGCCTGTGGCACAAGCACACCAACTTCGAACTCGCCACGCGGGCGCCCTTGATCATCTCGACCCCCGGATGCGCCGCCGGGAAGACGGCTGCAGCGCCGGTGGAGTTTGTGGACGTTTACCCCACGCTCGCCGACGCCTGCGGGCTCCCCTCCGCCGCCGGACTCGCAGGCACCAGCCTCGTGCCGCTGCTCCGCGATCCGACCGGCTCGGTGAAGCCCGTTGCCATCAGCCAGTATCCGCGGGGTAAGGGAGACGGTATCGACGTGCCCGTGATGGGCTACAGCGTCCGCGACGACCGTTGGCGCTTCACGGCCTGGCGGGAAGACGGAAGCTCACGGATCGTGGCGAGCGAACTCTACGACGAACGCGACGATCCCAATGAAACCCGCAACCTCGCCTCCGACCCTCAGTTCAAGCCGGTGATCGACCGCCTTTCGGCCCACCTTCCTCCGCCAGCGCCGGCGTCGGCGAAGGCGGCCAAGTCGAAAAACAAGAAGGCCCAGCCGGCGGCGCTATGAGCAGGCTGGTTTTGCTCGTTCTGGTCGCTACCCTCGGCGTCGGCCCGGAGGGATTGGCCGAGGATCCGTCCGCAGCGCGGGTGTATCACGCCGCCCGCCCCGGCTCGCTCGTCGAGGCGCAGCGGAGGCTTGCCGCGGGCGACCGGGAGATTCGCGACGCCGTCGACACGCTGATCAACGAGGCTGACGCTCTGCTCGACGTGCCGCCGCCGACCGTGACCGCCAAGCGGTTGCCGGCACCGAGCGGCGACCCGCACGATTATGCAAGCCTCGCGCCCTACTACTGGCCCGATCGCTCCGCTGCGGACGGGCTGCCCTACATCCGCCGCGATGGCCGGCGAAATCCTGAATCGGACGACCCGCAGTTCACCGACCGCGGCCGGGTAGGCCTGCTGGGTTCGGCCATGGAGACACTCGGCCTCGCCTGGCGGTTCACCGGCCAGACGCGGTATGCCGAGCACGCCGCCGCGTTCGCCCGCACGTGGTTCATCGACGAGGCGACGCGGATGAATCCCCACCTCCGCTTCGCCCAGGCCATCCGCGGCACCAACGATGGCCGCGGCGCCGGCATCATCGAGGGCCGCGATCTGGTCGATGCGATCGATGCGGTGGCGCTGATCGACGATGCGGGCGTGCTGTCGGCCGCCGACCACGAGGCCATCACCGCCTGGGCCGGCGACTACCTCGACTGGCTTCTGCAGAGCGACCCCGGCCGTCGCGAGGGGGCCGCCACCAACAACCACGGCACCTTCTTCGATACGCAGGTCGTGCAGTTGGCCCTCGTGACCGGCCGCCGGGATCTCGCCATCGGCGTGCTCAGAGATGCCGGCCCGCGGCGGATCGCCGCGCAGATCGAGCCCGACGGGAGCCAGCCGCACGAACTGGTGCGAACGAAGTCGCTCGGCTACTCCGCCTTCAATCTCCAGGCGCTGTGCCACCTCGCCACGCTCGCGGAACACGTCGACATCGACCTCTGGCAGTATGAGACCCGCGACGGCCGATCGATCCGCCGGGCCATCGCGTTCCTCGTGCCCTACATGTCGGCCCCGCACCGCTGGCCGCACGAGCAGATCCGCCCGATGGAGCAGGCCGATTTTGCCACGATCCTCTGGCGAGCCGGGATCGTC
>Ga0209597_1000909_pt1 | contig 19339 bp, 17 predicted proteins | sample M_140625_MF_Meta_FD_187316 | JGI IMG/M metagenome (GOLD analysis project Ga0209597, IMG submission 187316) | Freshwater microbial communities from Lake Montjoie, Canada to study carbon cycling - M_140625_MF_MetaG (SPAdes) (version 2) | ecosystem: Environmental > Aquatic > Freshwater > Lake... | reverse complement strand
CCTTTACTTCTTGAAGATTTTTCAGATTTGTTACCTTTACTTCTTGAAGATTTTTCAGATTTGTTACCTTTACTTCTAGACGATTTTCCTTTTGCACCACCACTTTTCATTGTATGATATCCATCATAAATATCATATAAATCAAATCTTCCACCAGACATAATTATATTATTTATAGCTACAATCTGTTCATATGGAATCATATATTTATGCGATCCTAAAAATGGATCGGTGCGAGAGATAGAATCATTAGCTATACTATCAATCAAATCAAAATTTTTTTTTTTACATAAATTTATATAATGTTTTAAAAATATTTCTGATTTTGATAAATTCTTCATATATTATAAGTATAAAAAAAATTGAATATTTTTTTGTATCAAAATATTATTATAATTTAAAGAATAAAATACTATATAATTTAAATGTTTGGTAAAAAGACTGACATACAATCAAATAATGATGATATTCCTAAAAAAAGAGGGCGACCTCGTAAAGATGATATTCGTAATGAAGTAAGAGTCAGAGTTATGCAAGATAAATCTGAAATAGAAAAACCTGTTGATGATGAAGAAATTATTTTACGATTACCATTATATGATGATAACAGTAGTTTGAGTGGTAAAGATAATAGTAATAAAAAATATACTATGTTATCATTATCTGATAAAGATTCAAATGATATGATTACAGAAAATTCTGATATAAATGTTAAAAAATTATTGAGTGAATTAAAAAAAAAAGATTTATTGATTAGAAAATTAAAAAGTGAGATATCTAGCAATAAAGAATTATCTGATACAAATTCTATACAAACAAATAATGATATTCGGTCAAAAATGTTAGATTTAAATTTAATTAATTTTATTGATAGTAATACTATTGTGGTTGATAAAACAAATTATGCTTGTTTTTGGTGCACAGAAAAATTTGATAATCTTCCATGTTTTTTACCTGATAAATTTGTTGGTGGTAAATATTATGTGTTTGGATGTTTTTGTTCTCCTAGTTGTGTGAGAAAATATAATAGTTGTATGAATGATTATCGAATAACCATCAGAGATGTATTGATAACTAAATTATATGGGTCTATTTTTGGAGATATTCCGATGGCTCCAGAAAGAGAATTATTAGAAAAATTTGGAGGACCGCTTAAATTAGAAGAATTTAGAAATATGGCTCACTTACTTAAAAAAGAATATAGAATGAAACTGCCTCCCATCATACCATTACTTCCAATTATAGAAGAAGAAAAAAAAAATCAAGGGAATATTATTATTCCTTTGAAAATTAATCAAATAAAACAAAAGCCTATAAAAAATTAATTTTTTTTATCTGTTTCAAATCCAACTGATGCTAATAATTTAACATAGTGGTTTGGAACAGGTCTAAACATATATTGAAATGCTTGTAAGAAGGCATCACACATATCATCTTTTTTTTTATATTTAATCAATATATCATTTTCTGCTGATGATATGATTGACTGACAATATTTGATACCAAGTGTTTTGGTTAACTTATAGGTATGTTTGTCTTGTATTTTAATCTGATTATCTATTGGAGTATTTTGTTCCGTTTTTTCAGACGTGCTAGATTTACCAATAATTTCATCTGTCAGAGTCTCATTTACTTTTAATTTATTTGATGGTGAGATAAATAATACATTTTGTATACTACTACCACTCACACTCTTCTCAATAATACCTTTCATCATAAAATATGAATATACAATACCAGATATTGTTTTCATTGTTGGATTTTTTAAACTCGGTTGATTTTCAATCAACACTTCATCCACTAACAAAAAATTAGTATGTGTGTTAAAATTATTATACATTTTTATTAATAATTCAGATATAGCCTCCTTATTAGCATTTCTAACAAATATTTTTTTTGTTTTAATTTTTTTTACAAATGCTATACCTTTTAAATTATAATGTTCATCACACCAACCATATGATGTTCGGGATAAAACTACTGAAGCAGAATTAGAACATAAATAACATTTTTTATCACCAGATAAAATATTACTAACTGTTGGTATCATTTTTACATAATGTGTCTGACAACTATTTTGTGATAATTTATTTCCAAATAATTCTACTTTACCTAAATGATATATTTTTGTTCGTGCAACACTATCACATTTTGACCCATTTCTAATAATAAAATCACATTTTTCTAAATCATTGCTTAGATTTATAATTCCCCAATCTAATATTTTAAATTTTTCAGCTTCTATATCTGATGAAATATTTTTTTCTAACACACAATATGCTAAATTTTTTATACCAATATCAAATGATAATACTCTTTTTTTATCAATAGGTATGAGAGGATTCATTATAATAATCCTATATTTTATTCTTATATGTTTATAATTGTATGAAAATCTGATTTAATATTAGTTTCTTCTGGTTTGGTATCATCAGATGCTAAGTTATCATATGTATCGTATGTATCATACAAATTCTGAACTTCTGGTTGAATAAAATTAAATTGATTTGATTCAAAAAATGTTTCAGGTATGTTTTTATGAGATATTGAGATATTACATACCGAAACATCATCATCTGTACTAGATATTTTTTCAGTATTTGTAGAGCTAGTATGTGTGCCAGTATTTGCAGAGTTGGTATTTGTATGTGAGTCAGTATTTGCAGAGTTGGTATTTGCAGAGTTGGTATTTGCAGAGCCAGTATTTGCAGAGTTGGTATTTGCAGAGTTGGTATTTGCAGAGCCAGTATTTTTATGAGAGCTACTATCAGAACTACTGCTACTATTTTTTGAATCAATATGTTTGCTAACTCTTGTAAAGTCTAATATATTTAATTCAAATATTTCTTCCAATAAATTTAATGAATTTTTTATTTCATCACTTACATCCATATTAATACAACTAATAAAAAAATTGAAATAATTAATTTAATTTATCATATTTATATCATATTTATATCAATCTACTAATACTACATATGATATCAGAAATACCAAACTACTCTGTAATATATTCTCAGAAAACGAGTGATTGTATTATTAATAAATTAAAACAACAAGCAAGAGATGATTTAGAATTTAGTAAGTTGCCTGAAAATGTATCCATATCAACAATGACAATAATTTGTGAAGTAGATACAAAATTCTTATGTAGAAATATTGCTACCTATATTGATTTAAAAATTGATGGAATTCAAAGTGTTACTCATGGAGTAAATACTGACCCAACAACAAATCGAACAATAATATTTACCAAAAAAGATAAAAAGAAAAAAAAGAAAAAGAAAATTTTTTACAATCAGGTTTCAATGTATGTGATAGTTTGCAATAAAACCAAACCAGTTAATGTAAAAATATTTTCAAATGGTGCAATTCAAATGACTGGTTGTACAACAACAGATAGTGCGATTGATGCTCTTGATAAAATTTTTACAGAATTTCAAACAATAAAAGGAGTTGTAGATTTTGAAACTATGCAAATAGTAGAGAAACCTTTTGTAGAAAATACTAAAATTCTCAAATTAGAAAATATAACTAAATTTAAAATAGCTATGATAAACAGTAACTTTAAATTTCCGCTAAAGATTGATAGAATAAAATTATATAATGTATTGCTAAAAGATAATTATGAATCTTATTATGAACCCATCAAACATGCAAGTGTTGATATTAAATTTGATCATTTGGGTAAAATAATATCCATCTTTGTTTTTGAAAAAGGGTCAGTGATTATAACAGGTGCAAAAAATTGTAGCCAAATTCTTGATGGTTACAATTTTATAAATAAATATCTGTTAAAATATCACAAACAAATAATAAAAAATGATTGTTTGAAAAATATAGATATTGATAAATATATCTAATTGTATGTTATGATAGATTGATGAATAATATTATTAATATATGGATTACCTTGCAAACTTAATTCTGGATAATCTGAAATTCTATCATTTTTATATATTCGTGGAACATGATTATTTGACATTTCAAATGGTATTTTATCAACAGTTGAAATCATACCGTTTGGATAAATTTCTCTATTTGGTTCTAATTTTTCAACACTTAATCTATATGCAGTAAGGTCTGTAGATGGTCCTTTCTGATAATTAGCCGGAACAAATGTTCTTCCCACATTTGCTCTATTGGTTGATAACAATTGATTATCTGATGCTAATCGACTTTTTGTTTGTTCGATATTATAACCACTCGGACCAATTCTATTTGTTTGTCCAGTTATTTCTCTTTGTGTTTGATTGGGTACTGATAACTCATAATTAATTACATAATTTTCTCCCTGATCCACACCATGCATCTGTCCAACATCTGAATATTGTTGTTGTTCTCTTATTGTTAGTTTTGTAACATCATTATAGTTAATAGTTTTACCTTGTATGATATTTCCTGTAATTGCCTTACCCTCTCTATCATATTTATTTTGAGACTGTCTGATGGTTGCTTTTGTAACATCATTGTAATCAGTAGCTTTTCCTTCCATCATATTTCCTATAATTGCCTTACCTTCTCTATCATACTGATTTTGTGATTGACGGATAGTTGCTTTAGTTGTATCTGAATAATCAACTGCTCTTGTTTGTCCCATATTTGCAACAATTGCTTTACCCTCTCTATCATACTGATTTTGTGATTGACGAATTGTTGCTTTTGTTGTATCTGAATAATCGGTTGCTCTTGCTTCCATCATATTCCCCACAATCGCTTTACCCTCTCTATCATATTGGTTTTGGGATTGACGAATTGTTGCTTTTGTGGTATCTGAATAATCTGTTGCTCTTGCTTCCATCATATTCCCCACAATCGCTTTACCCTCTCTATCATATTGGTTTTGGGATTGACGAATTGTTGCTCTTACCACATCATTATAATCAGTTGCTCTTGTTTGTCCCATATTTGATGCAATCGCTTTACCCTCTCTATCATATTGGTTTTGGGATTGACGAATTGTTGCTTTTGTGGTATCTGAATAATCAACTGCTTTGATTTGTCCCATATTTGGTGCAATCGCCTTACCTTCTCTATCATACTGATTTTGTGATTGACGAATTGTTGCTTTTGTGGTATCTGAATAATCAACTGCTTTGATTTGTCCCATATTTAGTGCAATCGCCTTACCTTCTCTATCATACTGATTTTGTGATTGACGAATTGTTGCTTTTGTGGTATCTGAATAATCAACTGCTTTGATTTGTCCCATATTTGCTACAATTGCTTTACCCTCTCTATCATACTGATTTTGTGATTGACGAATGGTTGCTCTCACCACATCTGAATAATCAGTAGCTCTTGTTTGTCCCATATTTGGTATAATCGCTTTACCCTCTCTATCATACTGATTCTGGGACTGACGAATTGTTGCTTTAGTTGTATCTGAATAATCGGTTGCTCTTGATTCCATCATATTTCCTACAATTGCTTTACCTTCTCTATCATATTGATTTTGTGATTGACGAATAGTTGCTTTTGCGGTATCTGAATAATCGGTTGCTCTTGATTGTCCCATATTTGCTACAATTGCTTTACCTTCTCTATCATATTGATTTTGTGATTGACGAATTGTTGCTTTTGTGGTATCTGAATAATCTGTTGCTCTTGATTGTCCCATATTTCCTACAATCGCTCTACCCTCCCTATCATATTGGTTTTGTGATTGACGAATAGTTGAACGTGTGATATCATTATAGTCAACAACTTTAGTATTTCCTACCTGATTGATACCAACTGGACCAATATAATTTGTTTGGTCTTCTCTATTTGTAATACTAGGTTGATAACTTTTTTCATTAGGTCTTGCATCTAATCCTTCAATTAATTGAATATTTCGTGGCTCGGCTTGCAAGAAATTTTCCTTAAATGCAACTCTATATTTTGCACGTAATGAATTAGGTGCAGCAAGGTCAACAGTTGAACCAGCCGTACCATATTGCACTCTATCAAGCAAACCTCTATTATTTGTTCCCAAAACATCTGGATTAATCTCACCATATATACCAGGTGCTCCCACATCTGCTCCATTAGCCATTCTATCAGCATCATCATTTTCTTTGAACCTAGGTGCTCTATATTTTATAGGATTTGCTTCAACAGGACCACGAGCTCCCAATTGACCCGAAATATGAACAGCTTCATAACTAAGTTTTGGTTTATTTGCAGTTCGGATTTCATCTGTATCTCTAAACATAATACGATATGGGTCACCACTTCCTTTACTATATTGTCCGATACCATTAGCAGATAGTCCTAATCCAGGAGTTACTTTTACTGGTTGCATCAACTTTTCATTTCGTCTTTCTTTTCCTGGAATATATCTACTTTCATAAAAGTCTGTCATATCAGGAGTTCCAAAAATATTTGTCACACCAACAAGTGGACTAAAAAGAGGTGTTTGTTCTTTTTTTTGTCTCCAATCTTGTTGTTTACTACTACCTGTAAATAATTCTAAATTTCTATCATATACACGGTCTCTACTTTGCCCATTCTGATTCGCCATACCTTTTGATTTAAAAAATGGTTTCATATTATTATGAGTAAAATGTTCTTTGGAAGTTAATCCGTAAGTATTATCAGAATATTCTGCAAAATTAGAATAACCACCAGATAGAGATAATTCTCTTTCTGTCTCCATACGTCTAATTGCATTTCCATCTGATACAGCATTTACTGAAACTGGATTACCTTTATTATCAAATTTTAGCTCATTAAATTGATTCAAATAATTATCAGAATCTTTAAATTTTTCTACAATTTTTCTTTCATGTTTTCTATTATCTACCAGTCTATCACATTTATCAATAATTCCACTATCTGAACAAACATCTTCATTTGAAAAACTTTGGTCATCATATTCATCTGAAAATTCCGAATCATTATTTTTCTTATTTTTATTAACATCAACCACATTATTATAAAATTTGGGAATTACTGATGGTTTAGGACTCTTTGAATCTCTGAATCTTTTGGTGGCTTTATTTTTTCTATAATCAGATGCTCCATCGCTATATTGAGAGTCATATATATTTTGTTCATTACGTGGAATCTTTGGTTGCACTTTTATGTTTGATTGATTTGTATCAAGTTCTTTTTTATTATCTCTATTATTTAAAAAATTACCTAGAAATGACAATCCTCCTATAAGTTCCATCTTATATATGATTGTATGATAAAATAATTATTATAATTATTCACAATAAATATTTATTTTATATCAGGAATCTTTCCACATTGAACCATACATACATCTTTTGTCCACAAACTTAAATCTGAAGGGTCTGATTTATCAGCATACGAACAAGTTGATATTATATTAGTATTTGTTCCTGCATAAGTTTTTGTTCCTCCTCCTGTTGTATCAATCTGACACGCCATACATCCTGTTCGCTTACTTACGTATGGTTGATCACCAATCTTATTTCTAAAACAAACATAATCTCTTCCCACATATCCAGATGCTCCACCGATACTTGATGGTAATATAATTTCATCATATTTATTATATATTTGTTTGGTAGCACTTGTTTGAAGTTGAGATACATTTGATTCAGATAAACTTGTTTGTGGTTGAGATACATTTGATTCAGATAAACTTGTTTGTGGATAATTCATATTTGTTTCTAAACCACTAATATTTTTTTGTGAATCAATTGATAATCCATTATAATATAATGATTTGATTGATTTCTCAACATCAATTGATTTAACTGATGCTGATAATCTGACTATTGTATATAACAATATTACGAACGCAAAAATAATTAGTATAGATATTATTAAATATTTTAATAAAATACTCGGATTCATTCTATAATATGTTATATACAATTAAAATTTTTTTAAAGTATATAAAAATTATTTTAGCACACAAAAATAAATTATATATTTATATAATATTAGAATAAAATGTCTGGAGGTTATAATTCAGGTAGTCCGGGAGGCTTTACAAGAGTTGAATATGATAATTGTGCATATAATCAAAAATTATATGAGAGCACTGAACCACTAGTATGGAGAATGTATAGTGGTAAATTTGAGAATTGTGAAAAATGTGTATATGACAAAAATAATTTTTGGAGACCATTTGATAACGAGATTGTTGATACTGAATCAGAGCTAAAAAATATTACAAGAAAAAATACTAGATGCAATCGACAAAAATATAACCCAAATTGCAAAAAATCTGGAACTTGCACTAGCACATTTGATAAATCTGTTCCAATTGTGTTTCCTCAAGAAGTATGTCCAATTGTTAAGAACAATATTCAAAAAATGACTGGACCCGGTTATTCTTTGTATTCGGCTCCTCTATGTGATGCATATAAGAAAAATGTCGATTATCAGAGAAAACGAAGTAGTGAGCTAGATTATCGAGTTTAATAAATTTATTTTATAAAAATTGAAAAATATACTAATTATATATTTATCTGTATACTATGATAAATATATATAAATGAATTCTACCCCCAATCTTAACCGTATTTCTCCTCGTTTGAAGAAAGATTTTAGTGATTTGATATCTGAATTAAAAAAAGATATTCCAAAAAATGAAGTTGTATGTGAGGCTGATTTTGAGTCAGATATTACAGATATCACTCCAGTATCTCCAAATTATAACAAACTTATATCTGAATTTACTGTTCTTCTCAGAGGACCAAGCGGAACTCCATATCAGGGAGGATTATTTCGATTAAAAATAACTTTAAATGATAGTTATCCATTTAGACCTCCTACTATTGAATTTCTTACTCCAATTTATCATCCAAATATCAAGGATCGTAGTATATGTTTGGATATACTTAATCAGTCTTGGAGTCCAATGTTAAATTTACATAAAATTATTCTCTCACTATCTATATTGCTATCTAATCCAAATGAGAAAGACCCGCTCAATTCAGAAGCAGGAAATATATTAAAATATGATATAGAATATAAGACAGAAAATTTTAAAAAGAAAGCGATTGAGTGGACAAAATTATATTCAATTCCAGATAAACATTTTAAGTATTTGGAATAATAAATATAATTATTTTATTTATTTTCATAATCTATAATATAGTTTAATGAACATCGGATATTCAAGTAGATTACCTTATGATGACTGCTATTACCAAACAAAACTAAAACAAAGTATTGACCCTTTGAATTATAAAGTAAATGTTGATTATATTAACAATTGCAATAGATGTTTATCAACACTTGGTCCCCGTTCTAGCCATATGGGGTATGGTGTGAGCACAGCCAAAAAAGTCGGTGTAGCTCCCGCATTAGAACTTACTGATGTTGAATCAGTATTATCTAATAGAAATGTCAAAAAATCAAGTTGCTTTAATGGACATATAAATCCTGTCAATCCTACTCAATGGAAAGCAACTGATAGTGCAGAATGTGATAATTTTCTAAATCCAGAACGTAGCAGACTATCATACCCTGCCAGAACCTACAGAAGTATGAATATCAATAGATTTTATAATCTACCACTTGATGCACAAAAACCAATATTTTATGATTTTGCATCTCATACAAGACTTGAGGCAAAAGATAATTATATGCCAAATCTTCCGGAAGATTGGGGCTCGGGTGGCGTGCCTGTTGAAAACAGAACACCTCCCTACAATATGTGTGGTGGTATGTGTGGTGGAAAATGTGGAAAATTCTGTGGTAAAAAATAAATTAATTTAATATTTCTCTTGGTAGAACTTTTTTGGCTATTTCTTTATTGAGAGAACGACTTGCAAATCCTCTATCGTTAACAACATGTTCTGGTTTTTGCATATCATTTGAAATATATGAAAAACTATGTTCGAATGAATTTGGATAACCTAATGATTTAGCTCCACGAGATGGAGTTGAACCAAATCTAAGAAATGAATCCATCTCAATATCATTTGAATCATTTTTTTGATTAAAATTATCTTCAAAACATAAATCTTGATAAGAATTATTTTTTTTTCTATTTAATCTAGTTTCCTCTCTTTGATATGTGCGATCTAATCTACTATTATATTGATTCAAATCTCCCATAATCTGATTCAAACCATACGCCTCATCTGAAACTTCTTTATTATCTTTCCATGGCATATAATGATTTAGTTTGATTTTTGGTGCACGATGTGGAAACATATTATTTTTATATGAATTTGATTCATTAAATGTAGAACCTAATGGTTGAGGTAGAGGAGCTTTGTATGGGTTATCATCGTAATCAGACAAATCTTTTGTATTCATCCATTCACCAACATCTTTAAAATCATCACCCCGCATACTGGCAAAATCACCTGTTTTTCTATACATATCATAATTTCTTGAAATTAATGAATAATTGTTTCTTTGTTGATTAGCCTCATTATCTTTTTGTTGTTTATGTTTTATTCTTTCTAAACGTATATCAGTTTTTGGTATATCTGATTCAAACATAGACTTTGTTGGGTCAACAAAATCTTGATGTCTTAAATTATAACCCTTTTTGTCTCTATTCAAATATGATTTTATTTGAAATTTGTCTTGTTCAGATATCTGATATGATTTTTCTAAATTTTCAACCATAACACCATTTCTCTTATAATTTTTTTTCTTATTCAAATATTCTAATAATCTGGGTTCTAATTCGATTGAATCATTCTGTGAAGCACTATAATAATCACTCATTTATTATATTATAATCTAATATAATAAATATTATGATACGCATTTATTAAAAAAATAAATCATTATATTTTTATTACACATATTTTACAACATATATTGATGTATACCAGCTATATTCCATACATAATCACCGCTCACCGCATACTTCTCAATAAATTCCATAACTTTTCCATCATATGTGGCGAGTGAATTGTATGGAATTTTTCCATTATACTTTTCATATAATTTGTAAGAACTAACATATAATTTTAATCTATCAGAATCATACACCTCTTCGCTTTTTATTGTTCTACCAACTTGAACACCTAAAAATTGGGTATTTGGTAATATTTTTTGTAATACATATAAAATGGTTCCAGACCCCACAACCAACCACAATCTTTTAATTTTATCTTTTATTGGTTTTAAATATTTTGATAATTTTTTGTATAATATTTTTTTATATTCTTTGAAAGCAAATCCAAATGGTATCAGATAATCGGTAGGTGCAGTGTAGGCATCCACAATAGGATATAAATCTTTCATAGTTCCTTTAATCAAAGTATATTGTGTATTTGGGTGATAATATTTAGACAATTCTCTTAACTTTTTTGTTTCAATATCATCCAGTTCCTGAAATACAAAAATTAATTTTATATCACTTCTTTTCAACAAATACAACACATATGCGATGGCGACTTGGGCGTATCCATTTGATGCACCAGAATAAATTAACTGTTTGATATCTTTTTCTTTGATAACTTTTTGAAGTAATGTAACACATGCTCTAGTTTTTGTTCCACCCACCACATAGTCATCTCTAAAAACATTTAGAATCAGATTATTATGTGATATTTTATCTATCTGTAGTTTTGGATTATAGAGGAATTTGGGAATTTTATCTGATTTTTTATAAATAAATATCGGATCCGGTGAACGAAGTTTTTGGTCAGAATAGTGGATGGTACCGATATGATATATGTTGGGAACACTTGTTATCCATTGTAAGAATTTTTCCATATATGTTTTCCCTTTTTCTTGTGAGAAATATAATACCATTCTACCTCCTAATCGTAAAGCATTAACTGCTTTTAGAATAGATATCTTCAAAAAATCTTCCAACCATTTATCTTGTGTATTATATTTTAAATAACTTTGTCTACTATCGCTTGTATATTTTTCATAATCAAAATATGGAGGAGATGTATAAACTAAATCAAAATCATTATCCATAATAGTAGTTTTTTCTGACCCATCCTCAATCATAAGATATTTGGCTGATGGATTAGGAGAAAATTTAGATAATAATTTTATCATATTTTGATAATTTGGATGCAAACATGGATTAGGGTCAATACCCATATATATATTAACTCCCGCCGCCATCGCTCCAAGCAATCTATCACCCCATCCAGCACTCAAATCCAATACTTTTTTTGATTTATATTTTTTGATAAAGTATTTAATGATACATGGATTATGAATTGAACATTCCATAGGAAGACTATTATAAATCTCTTCTCTCATATTATAGTCAGTTAAAGGCTTACCTGCTTTTTTTATCTTATTTTCTAAATTTTTTTTATTATCTTTATAATATTGTATGGGTGTAGGGTTGGAACCAAATCCGCAAGCTGCACGGCAATTATCATTAAATAAATCACTAAGAATTTGAACTTTATCATAATCACTGCTTTGATATATCAAATATTTGTATCTACCACCATACAAAAATATCGGTTGAGGAACCTGTATATTAAGATGTGGTTTTTGTTTTTCTACTCTGAGTTGAAGGTCTGTCTGAATCAAATTTTTAAATATTCTGATTCTATCATCATCTGTGTAAAATTTATTTCTGTATGGAAATGTATCTGATTCAGAACCATCCACAATTTCTGATTCAGAACCACCCACAATAGGTTGAAGACATTTTTTTAACTGACTCATATTAAGTATTCCAAACTTTTTTTCTCCATCATATGTATTGATAGTTGATTTATCTAATACAATATTGTTAATATTATATCTTTTATTTCTTGTTTTTTCATCAAGTTTAAGAAAAGTATCTGTATAGTGGTTGATAATTGATTGATCGTATAATTTTTTAAGTTTTTTATTTGGAGGCATCGCATCATATAAGTAGTGCCATATTTTTTCATCATCCCATTGGATTTTGATACCTTTTATCCATGGTTTATAAAATGAGTTAAAATTATACAACAATGCACTATCTGAAACTTCTTTTGGATAATCCCATGGAATAACAGAATATTTTCTACATATTGTATACAAATCATATTTTTGTTGTCTGAGAAAATAAAATAAACTTGCCTCATCAGGAAAATTATTTCTAGATGAATATATACCATCAGTGCCAAATATTTCTTGTGTAAAATTTTTATACAAATTATAAAGTTTTTTAGAGGGTGAGAGTAAGACTATTCCACCATCTAATCCACCCCAACGAATAATATGATGCGTCACATACTCCAAATAACTTTTTCCAACATTTGGAACAAATTTTTCATTACATTTTGATTCAACCATTGGATTCATTTGACATCTCAGGATAGCGGGTGTGTTAAAATCAAATATATTGTAGAAATCAATATTTGCTACCAACATATCAACATCAACAAATAATATTTTATCATACTCTGAATATTTTAAACATTGCCATTTATTAGTTGAGTATGATACCCATGAAGCATATTTTTCCTTCGCATAATTATATTTTGTGCTAATATTAAAAAAATCTAGGTCAATTAGTTCAACTCTATCATAGTATAATTCTAATACATCTTTAAATTCATCATAAATAGCTTTATCGCACATAACCACCATATCAATTTTTTTATTTAACCGGCTTATAAAACATTTATGTGTATAACCGCTAATACAAGCACCCACAACATAGTGTTTGTTTAACATACATAATGAGAATATGGCATATTTTGACATTTTATATATTAGAAATTTAAAATTAAATTAGAAAATTAAATTACTATCTTCATATATAATGAGTTTTAGTGCGATTACAAAAGTCAACAAACTAAATTTATTTGATATACCAACTCATATAATTCAGATGATAACAAATCATATAAAACAAATACCATCAAATCATATTGATAAACTTATTGAGGGAGTTGATAGATATGATTTGATAACATCTGATTCAAAACCAATTATACTTACATTTTTGGGAAAAGGAGATGAGGGAACCGTATATGCGTATGATAAATTAGTTGCAGTAAAATTTTTTGTAAATTCAACTAATAATGAGATAAATTTTCTGACAGAGTTAAAAAAATTATATAAGGAGGGTGTGATGATTCAGACTCTTATTATGTATGATTATTTTATTGTAAATAATCATCTTGTATTATTATCCAATAGAGCAGATGGAAATATTGATAAATGGATGAAAGAATTAAAATCATCCGATATCGATACAGAGTGGTATCATATGATGCTACAAATAGTATATGGAGTTATGATTATTCAAAAAAAATTATTTACTTATCATAAAGATTTATTGCACCGAAATATATTGTATAAAGTTTTAGACAAACCTATTAGAATAAAGTATTTGATTATATATGAGGGAAAAAAAACTGTAGTTATATTTCAAACACAAACAATATTTTTTATTACTGATTTTGGTAAATCACAATCATTGTTATTTGATTCATCAAATATTATGTCAGAAAAAGAAATTATTAATAATATTGAGTCAAATAAAGATTTAGAAGGGCTTGCTTCCATATACAATAAATTGTTTGTTGATTATATTTATCATAATATTAATCATAAAAAATTATATCAAATGATTGAGGGGGATATGGATGCGGCAAAATATTTAGAAGAGATTGAGAATAAGATGAAAGAAAAAGCTAAAAAAATTCCCAAACCTTCAAATTATATTAAATTACAGGTTACTAGAGGTTTATGTTATTATTTGATAGAAAATAATTATATTAATATTGATAAATATAAAAGTAAAATTAATGCATCTATACCATCCAAAAAAGTAAGAAAAATATTAGAAAATTTGGCTGATTATAGACCTATTTATAAAAAGATACGAATAATAAGAAAAAAGTTAAAAAATATTCTATCTTAATTAGATATCAAATCACTTAAACTAATATACTATATCAAACACTAATGAATAAATTTATACAGGAGCAAAATAGCAGACAACAAGAAGATTTATATGATAATCAGACAATTGCTATGAAGATTCTTATGGATGATATACCAAAGGATTTTAATACAAAATTACAAACACTTACTGATGAAAATGATGATGAAGATGATCCGATATCATTTTTTTTTGAATTATTGATTAATATTTATTTAGAAATCATACATATTTTGATAGAGTTAGATACACCTAATATGGTTCCAAAAATTACTTCAGAAAAGTTTGATAATATTATTCCACTGCTCAAAGAAAATATGAAAAAAATTTCTATACTTACCAATATATCGGTTTATCGTATAGATGATGAAGTTGTAGATGATATTCTGAAAGGTAGATATTGTAAAATTATTCTTAGACATAATCCTTCTGACCAAAAGGCTTTCAAATTATATGCATCAAATATTCCATCAGATAAAAATTTTCATTTTTTGGCAAATCCAAATTATCAGACACAAACTGAATTAAAAAAAGTATATGGAGTTGTAGTGGTTGATAGTAAAGTATATTGTGTGAGTTTTAGCCAAATATAATTTTATCATAATATTATATGGAGTGCGAAGATAATTTAGGAAATAAATATATTGCGATTAATTTTTATAATAAACAATATATTGCAGATAAAACGGTACCGGTGATTTATTATAATCCACATCTCGCCTACCCTTATAATACAGATAAATGTATAGTGATAAAAAAATATAATTTAGAAAAATCTATTCCAGAAAAAATCTATTCATAATACCCTACAAAAATAACTGTATTGGTTTCAACTAATCTAAAATAATATATAAATGGATGATTTGCTATAAATTTTCTCATAGTTCTGTATCCATGAATATCAGTATTTTCTTTTTTTGATGAATTGGTATCAATAATTATTTTTATATTCTGAACTATATCATGTATCTGACAACCTTCTGGTAGGAATAGTGGCGATATAATATTCATAAAAACTGTTTGCAAACCAGTCTTTTTTAATAAATTATTAAATCTAATCTTACAATCTTTTACAAAACAGGGTATCATAACTTCATCCAGTACACATTCCTTCATATTAGATATGTAGAAATGTAATTTTATAGTATCAATTGGAGGCATTGCTTCAGTCTTTGGAAGTATAATTCCCATCATCATTTTATTTTTGTCGCATCCTATTTCTAAAACCTGATAACTTCCATCTTCAAAATATCCATAGTTTTTACTTATTGAATGAAGATATTTTGTTGGAATTTCTGATTTTTGATTATCAAACATACCTTTGGAGATTTTATCAAATCGTCTTGTCCACACAGGATTAATTGTAGTAGTATTCAGAAACATCATTTGTAATTTTTCTAAATTTTCTGGAACGATTGGATTTCTCATTTGAATTCCATCACATAATCCACTAATAATGGTATTTAGTTTTTCTGCTTCGCTGATTGTTTGGTCAATATTTATTCTCATAAAATAACATAATGGTTTCATAATTTTTATAAATTTTTCACTGTATGGTATTTGGTCTGACATTATAATAATATTATTATGTCGGATACTTCGTATTTCATCAAGCACTTTATAAATATCAGTTATACCTTTTACACATAGTTCTTTTTGAGGAAAACTAAAATATTTTTTTAATTCAATTTCAGTTGTGGAACGTGATGATGCATACAATAAGCCAAAAAAAGTGTATAAACCCAATGAATTTATCAAATAATGTGTATTAAGATTATTTTTTAACTCATAAAATAGTAATAAATTAGATTGTTCGATTCCTTTCCCACATACATCTGATGGATTGTGTTGTGTGGTAATTTTTTCCATACTTGAATCTATATTGGCAAAAGCACCGCTATCTGAATGTTTGTCAAAAGAATCTATATTAGGATTGTATGTTTTTTTATTATATAAATCAAAATCTAAATATGCATTATCATCATATAATGTTTTTTTAATATTATAACCTGCTCTGGAAGGCATACCAACCAATTCGTCATCTAATGATTTTTCTATTTGTCTGTTCATTATTATTATTTGGATATTATATTAAGATTTTCAGACACATAGTCTATGATAAATAATATAAAAATGATATGCGAAAAAACTATAATAATTTATTTGAATTGTATTCGTATACAGAAAAAATGTCTCAAAATTTATATCAGATACAAAAATATAGCGACCTTGTTGATTTTCTCAAAGGTGGAAAAGATAAATTTATAATTCTTACACTTATTGATGATAATACGGATACAAATATTCGTAATATGTTGAAAAAATATATAAAAGATAAATCTAAGAAATTTACCAATGTATTATTTTTATATTATGTGGTTAAACCTGAAGATGCAGGAAGAGTTCATATAGGAAAAGAAGATTTAACTAAATCAACACCCAAAATGCTACATATATATGATGTGCATACACTACTAATTGGAATTAGTCAGATTGATAGTGTGGAGGATGTAGAGCATACATTTGGTCAGGTTGAAAAATATTATTTGGATGATTTGGCTGAGAATATGGAAAGTGTATCAGATAAAAATCAGAGTTCGCAAGAAATTAAATCAGACAAAAATCAAAGTTCACCAGAACTCAAATCAGATAAGAAAGAATTTGTTCAACTGGATCCATTGGTTGAAAAAAAGAAAATGTTGGATAAAATTGTATTATTAAGAGATAGAGTAGAGAAATTTAACAGAGATTTTTTAAATGATATAATGTTGAGAAAAAAAGAGGAAGAAAAAATTTAAAAATATTATAATCAGATAAAAAAAATATAATCAAACAATATATATGACTGATAGATATATATTCTGGATAACTAATCCATCCGTATTATATAGAAATGATAATTATTTAAGTTTTTTTCCAACCAATCAGATGAATCGTGTTGAGCAATTGAATGCGATTACTAGATTTATGATATATCTGATAATATTATGTGTTGTGGCAAAAAAATCAAAATACTGGATACAGATTCCTATGATGATAATAATATTTTGTATATTCTTGTATTATGTGTTTGTGTCTGATAAAAAAGGTATTGAAATAGAAAATTTTGAAGATAGAACTACCGACCCAACAAATCCCAAATCAAATAAAGCAATAAAAAGAGTAAGATTTGAATCAGGATATTATGATTCAGATGGAAAATTACAAATAGATGAATTTGTTGGCTCAAAAAATTCAAATAAAAAAACAAAAAATCCATATTTGATTAAACAATACACTAAATCTATTTTAAGAAAACCAACATCCGATAACCCTTTTATGAATCCAACCGCCAATGAGTTTAATACTGAAGACCCGCCAAATCCATCTAATGTTGATGATGAAGAAATTTCTAATAAAATAACTGAATCATTTAATGAAGATTTGTATAGAGATATAGAAGATATGTATGAAAAATATAATTCACAAAGACAATTTTATACAATCCCCACACCCTCTATTCCACCTGATACTATGGCTCTTGCAAAATGGTTATATCGTGGACAAGAACAACCTTGTAAGGTTAATCAATCGAATTGCTTAAAATATGAGGATATACGTTATAAAAGAGATAACGCTATACCTTCAACCACATATATCCGATAAGTTGATTGGATAAATTTTTTTATTAAATTATTCCCATAATATAAATATTATAAGTATATATATATATGGATTATCAGTGTGATGAATATCTTAATTTGGTAAATAATACATCAACTACATATCGACAAATAGATACAAACAGATTATATGCACCTGTTTCTAGCCGAACAATAGGTTCTGCACCTAAAAAAGTTAATGTGTTACCAGTAAATCAAGTTAATACAATTTCACAAATACCTCAAACAGTTAGTAATATATCATTATTATCATCAATATTCGGACAATCAAGATCACCGGCAAAATTAGGACCACCAACAACATCAGGACCACCATCCCCCTTATTAGATATTATGCGACAAATGAATGCTATTAGTAATGATAAGACACCTGCTGAGCAATTTGATATTTTAGAAATATTATTGAAGGAAGGTTATACATATACAGATAGTGAAATAAATCAAAATAAATTATTTATAACATATGTTGAAGCAATCATAAGATCAGAAGCATATAAAGCACGGGTAGATGATCAGACAGAAGATGAGAATATTCTAGACCTAGGTCTACTTGTCCAATCTTCGACAATTTATAATTTATATAGCAATGTAGAAGATGTTGAAATTGAGTTTAAAAAAATGAATATTCAAATTAGGTTATTTAAATTAATATTTGAATATATAAAAGTTAAGTTTAATTTAAAAGATAATATTATTAAAAAAATTAATAATGAAATTATTAATCTATTAATAGTATTACATATAAAAGAAAAATTTATAAATATATTGAAAAGTAATAATAAAGTAGAGTTTATAAATAATTTGATAGAAAATTTATCTCATGATATTGTAAATTTAAATAAAGATAATATTAATTTAGAACTATATATATTTATAGTATTTGTTAGAGATATGAAAG
>Ga0209597_1000899_pt1 | contig 19485 bp, 18 predicted proteins | sample M_140625_MF_Meta_FD_187316 | JGI IMG/M metagenome (GOLD analysis project Ga0209597, IMG submission 187316) | Freshwater microbial communities from Lake Montjoie, Canada to study carbon cycling - M_140625_MF_MetaG (SPAdes) (version 2) | ecosystem: Environmental > Aquatic > Freshwater > Lake... | reverse complement strand
GACGTACACAGTCTGACCAGCGGCCTGACGGGCCGAGGGTTGCTCGTGGATGGCGATGCTGCCGGCCACGGTGTAGTTCAACTGAACGCGATCGCCGGCCACGTGCAAACCATCCCAGCGGACTGCCGAGGCATCGGTCGGTCCGAACGGCTCCTTGCGGGCGTCAGTGAACATGCCGGTGAGGGAAACACCGGGAACCACGGCCGTCCCGAAGGACTGCTTGCCGACGATCGAAGGATGCCCGCCGTGGGAACCGTCGAAGGTCACACCGCGGGTGTTTATATAACCTCCGGTCCAACCGGCCGCCATGCGGCACAAGTCGGTGTCGAAGAGCATGTTGGCGTCGGCCGCACCCGGGATGCGGATGGCCAGACCTTTCATGGCAGTGTTCTTGGCCGGGAACGAGGCACTGATGCAGGCGCCCTGGAAGGGGAAATCCTTCTGGAGCAAGGCTTCATTGATCTTCTCGGCGGCGGATAGAGAGACGATGGACAGCGCGAGCGCGGCTGCCATCCGCAGTGAGCGGGAATTCATTCGATTTTCGTGCATGGAATCAAAGGCAATAACGAATACCAAAGTGTGCCCATCAAGGCCAAACGCAAACGGCGGCAGATGAAACTTCAGTCACCCCTCATGAACACGCGATCCAGAGCCGTGGTAGCAAAACCGGGTGGTGTGGAGACCCATGTATTGAGCACTACCCCTGCGAAGGCCGAACCTCCCCATAGATCACTGAGCCCAGTCGTTCAATCCACCCGCAAACGCCTTCGAAACGGAGGCATGGAAACTCCAGAGGGGGCGTTCAAGCCTGACCCCGTGCTGGGTTGCCTGATGGAAGCCCGAGGCGAATGCACCCTTTGCCGCGGAACTTTCCGGGTTATCGTCGGCACATCGATGGAATCACAACGTCCCACCAAAACACCGGAGCTCAATGTGCTCGGGCTGCCTTTGGAGCCCTGCTGCTTTGCTCCTCAGACGGGCTTCTACCGCGATGGCTACTGCCGCACCGGCCCTCAAGATACCGGCCGCCATATCGTCTGTGCTGAACTCACACTCGAGTTTCTGGAGTTTAGCCGGGCCGCTGGAAACGACCTTTCTACGCCCCGGCCCGAATTCGACTTCCCTGGCCTGCGCGCTGGGGATCGCTGGTGTTTGTGCGCCCTGCGCTGGAAAGAAGGCTTCGAGGCCGGGTGTGCTCCTCCAGTGATCCTCGAAGCCTGCCATCAGCGGGTGCTCGAACTCATTTCTCTTGAAGCCCTCCAAGCCCATGCCCTCTGAACGGCCCGGTTGGACACCCGAGGCCGAAACCCAAACCGGCAGCCCTGCCCCACTCCCTGCCGGGTGGCGCTGGGACAATTCGTACGCCCGACTGCCGGAGGGGTTGCACAGCCGCGTGCAGCCGACGCCTGTTTCCCAGCCTCGTTGGGGAATCTTCAACCAGGACTTGGCGACCACTCTGGGCCTCGACGGGAACGCATTAGGGCAACCCGGGCAGGTGGGCTTCTTTGTGGGCAACCGGCTCTTCGAGGGTTCTGAACCCATCGCCCAGGCCTATGCCGGGCACCAATTCGGCAACCTAGCTCGACTGGGTGACGGCCGAGCTATCCTGCTGGGAGAGCATCTCGATCCCCAGGGGCGGCGATGGGACATCCAGCTCAAGGGTCCGGGCCTAACCCCCTATTCGCGCGGAGGTGACGGACGCGCCGCACTGGGCCCAATGCTTCGAGAATACCTTATGAGCGAGGCTATGCACGCGCTGGGCATTCCGACGACCCGCAGCCTGGCGGTCGCTCTGACCGGCGAACCGGTCTTCCGCGAAACAACTCTTCCCGGCGCAGTCCTCACCCGGATTGCCGCCAGCCACATTCGCGTCGGCACTTTCGAGTTGTTCTCGGCCATGGGTGATATCCAGGCACTCAAGACCCTCGCCCTCTACACGCTCCAGCGCCATTTCCCGGAGCGCGCCGACGACCCGAAACCCGGAAAAGCCCTGCTCGAAGCGGTCATCGAAGGGCAATCGGCCCTCGTGGCCCAGTGGATGCGCGTTGGCTTTGTCCATGGCGTGCTCAACACCGACAATGTGGCTCTGAGTGGCGAAACCATCGATTACGGCCCCTGCGCCTTCATCGATGCCTACGATCCAGCCACCGTCTTCAGCTCCATTGACCGTCAAGGCCGCTACGCCTTCGGCAACCAACCGAAGATTACCTCGTGGAACCTCGCCCGCTTCGCCGAGGCGCTCTTACCGATCCTCGACCCCGACGAAGCCACCGCCGTCGAAGTCGCGCAGGCCTGCCTGGAAGCATTCCCCGCCCGGTTCCAACGAAACTGGCTCGCGGCCTACCGCGGCAAGCTCGGACTCCTGACCGAGGAGGACGGCGACGCAGGCCTAATCGAAGAACTCCTGGCCTGGATGCATTCGACACAAGCGGATTTCACCCAGACCTTCCGCACGCTCCGGCCCATCGACCCCGGCCTGAGCGGATCGACGGCGCCCACTCTGAATACGGATCAGGAGAACATGACCCACTCGGAATCCACCGCGCCGGACCCGAAATTCTTCGACTGGCACCAACGCTGGAACGAGCGCCTCCAACGCCAGAGCCTCCCCCTACCCCGGGTACTAGAATGCATGCACCGGAACAACCCCGTGGTCATCCCCCGCAATCACGTAGTCCAGGCCGCCCTCGATGCGGCCTCAGAACAGAACGATTGGACCCCGTTCCACACGCTTCTGGCAGCGTTGCGATCTCCTTACCAAGAGGCCGGAGCACCAGATTCACTCCGCAATCCCCCCCCGCTAGGCACCCCCCGCTGCCGCACCTTCTGCGGCACCTAACCGAGGTCGAGTATTCAATTGGATTGATGCCCCGGCTGGACCCGCCGATGGTCGAAGAATGCACTGGGCCATCTGCAACGAGATCTTCAAGGAGTGGCCTCTGGAGAAGGCGTTTCCGTACATCGCGAAGGCCGGCTATCAGGGGGTTGAAATCGCGCCCTTCACGCTGGCGCCGCTCATCACCGATATTTCCGCCGGGCGACGGCGTGAAATCCGGCAACTGGCCGAAGACTCTGGACTCGTCGTCTCGGGCATTCACTGGGTGCTAGCCTTCACCGAGGGCATGCACGTGAACCATCCGGACCCAGCCTCGCGCCAACAAGCCGCCGACTACTTGCGCCATGCGGTGGACTTTTGCGCTGACCTCGGCGGCACACGCATGATCTTCGGCTCGCCCAAGCGCCGGGACATCTTGCCTGGGGTAACGCCCGAGCAGGCGCGGGCCTGGACGCTGGAGACCTTCCGGCCGGCAACGCGAACCGCGGAAGAACGCGGCGTGGTGATTTGTCTAGAGCCCCTCGCGCCGTCGGAAACCAACTTCCTCAACACCGCCGCCGAGACCCGCAGCCTGGCCGATGCCATGGGTTCGCCGGCCTTCCAAATCATGCTCGACGTGAAAGCCATGTGCTCCGAAAGCCGGCCGGTGGCCGACACCATCGAGGCCTTCCGTGGGCGATTCTCGTACTTCCACGCCAATGACGAGAACCTCAAGGGACCGGGCTTCGGCGACACCGACTACAGACCCATCGGCCAAGCCCTGCGCAACACGGGCTATGATGGCTGGGTGTCCGTGGAGGTTTTCGTGTTCGACGAAGGGCCTGAGGCCATCGCCACCCGCAGTCTGGCTCATTTAAAGCAGCACTTGGCCTGAACCTGCCTCACGATTTCCTCATGCCTTCCTCCCTGTCCGCCAACCAGTGCCAAGTCACCGGCGTCGCCGTGTGGTTCTTGCCGGTCACGACCCGGGTGCCGCTGAAATTCGGCACCGAAGCGCTGACCAGTGTCACCTGTGCTCGAGTGCAAATCACCGTTCGCGGCGTGGATGGCCGATCAGCCTCCGGCTGGGGAGAAACCCCACTCAGCGTCCAGTGGGTGTGGCCCTCGGCCTTGCCCTACGCCCAACGGCATCAGGCACTCCAAGACTTCTGCCAGCGTCTGGCCCACGCCTGGAATGCCTTCGATGAAAGCGGTCACCCGATGCGGTTGGGCAATGCGTTTAACGAATCCGAACTCCCTCGCTTGCAAGCCGGCTTCAACGTCGAACGCACCGCCGAGGGGCTTGAAGCCCTGCCCCACCTGGCAGCCTTGGTGTGCAATTCGGCCTTTGACATCGCCTTGCACGACGCCTTCGGCCAGTTACTCGGACAGACTGCTTTCGACATTTTAAGACCCGAGGTGTTTTCCGAAACTCTCGAAGCATTCCTGACACCGGCTCCAGGCACTGAGGTCTCCTTCCAAAGCCGCTCTCTGAACAGCTTTCTGCTAACAGAGCGTCGCAATTCACTCGAAGCCTGGCACCTCGTCGGTGGTCTGGACCCAATCGACGCTTCCGAGCTCACCGGCTCCGAACCCCACGACGGCCATCCCGTGCTCCTGGCCGATTGGATTACCCGCGACGCCCTTCAATGCCTCAAGATCAAGCTGCGCGGCAATGATGCCGACTGGGACTACCAGCGCCTCGTCCGCGTCGGGCGTCTCGGACTACCGCTCGGGGTCACCGACCTGACGGCCGACTTCAATTGCACCGTGCGCGATCCGGCCTACGTGTGCGAGATCCTCGATCACCTTCAGCGCGACCATCCCGACCTCTTCCAAGCGCTGACTTATGTCGAGCAACCCTTCCCGTATGATCTAGAGGCGCATCCGATCGCGGTGCACGAAGTGAGCCGGCGCAAGCCCCTGTTCCTCGACGAGAGTGCTCATGACTGGCGCTTGGTGCGCCTCGGCCGGGAACTGGGTTGGACCGGTGTGGCCCTCAAGACCTGCAAAACCCAGACCGGGGCTTTGCTCTCGGCCGCCTGGGCCCAGGCCCATGGAATGCAATTGATGGTACAAGACCTCACCAATCCCCGCTTGGCCCAGATCCCTCACTGCTTGCTTGCGGCGCACCTGCCCACCTTGCGCGGAGTCGAGACCAACGCCATGCAGTTCTACCCGGCGGCCAGTGACCTGGAGGCCACGGTTCACCCAGGTCTCTATCGACGGCGTGATGGTCGCGTAGATCTCTCCACCCTCACGGGTCCGGGATTCGGCTATGCCGGTGCTGAGACCGTCCGCGAACCCGGCGCACCGAGCCTCGTCCTTGGGAATATCTGAACCCATTGATTTCCCTGAAGTTCGAAAAACCTCGCCCCTGGCAGCGAATTTGAGGTCGCGGAGCCGTGGGTGAAAGACCCGAGAGAAAACGGATCGGAGACAACCCACGCAAAAAACCCCGTTGTTCCCGGGAGGCATGCAGGGTCACTCTTGGTCCCTCTATGATGGAGCAGGTTAACTTGGGTTTAGTCGGTGGCGGCACAGTGGGTGGTGGCGTCTGGCAAGCGCTGCAACGCAACGGCGATCTCATGGCCGCTCGGCTGGGGGTCCGATTGAACGTCGTCCGCATGGCCGTGCGCGATCCGAAGCGAACACGGGGATTCACCGTACCCGCCTCGGTGCTGACCGGCGATTGGAGTGAGGTCGTGCATGATCCCAAGGTTCAGATCGTGGTCGAATTGATGGGTGGGGTGACAACAGCACGCGAGGTGGTCCGTGCGGCCCTCAAGCTGGGCAAGCCCGTGGTCACCGCCAACAAGGCTCTCCTCTCGGCCCACGGCCCGGAACTCTTCGCCCTGGCTGCAAAGCACCAGACCAACCTCTACTACGAAGCCGCTGTTGCCGGGGGTATTCCGATCATCAAGGCGCTCCGGGAATCCTTCGCCGGCAACCGGATCACACGCATCGCCGGCATCGTCAATGGCACCTGCAACTACATCCTCACCCGGATGAAGCTCGAGGGGGCCGAGTTCTCGGAGGTCCTCTCCGATGCCCAGCGCCTGGGTTATGCCGAGGCCGAACCCTCGCTCGATATCGACGGCCATGATGCCGCCCACAAGATCGGAATCCTCGCCTCGTTGGCACACGGCTTCTGGGTCCGGCCTGAGACCATCCATACCGAAGGCATCCGTCACATCTCCAAACTGGATATCCAGTTTGCCGCCCAACTGGGCTACACCATCAAGCTCCTCGGGATCATCCAACCGATCGCAACTCCGGGCTCGTCTCAACCAAAGACAAAAAAGAAAACCGCAGGCGACGGTCAAAACCCTGCCATCCAGGTGTCGGTCTATCCGGCTCTAGTCCCCAACACCCATGTGCTCGCCTCGGTGAACCACGCCTTCAATGCCGTGGCCGTCCGCGGTGACACCGTGGGAGACACTTTATTCTACGGACGCGGAGCCGGTCAGGATCCCACCGCCAGTTCCATCTTGGGAGACCTCGCCGATGCAGCCCTCGACTTGCGCGCCGGAAACCATCACCGGGTTCCCCCGTTCGTCAGCCACAATGGCCAAGGCATCGTGGCTTCGATGGACTCCATCTCGTCACGGTTCTACGTGCGGCTCGATGTCTCCGATCGACCCGGCGTCTTTGCGCGCATCGCCACTGTGCTGGCCGGGGCCAAGATCGGCATTTCCTCCATCATCCAGCCCGAAGGACACACAGGCGAAACGGTTCCGGTCATTCTCATGCTCGACGCGGCCAGCAACTTGTCGGTTCGTAAAGCCTTGGCGACGATTGGCAAACTGCCTGTGGTGAAATCCAACCCAGTGGTCCTGCGTGTCGAGAACCTCGACTGAGTTCGGATGGCTGATGTTTCCCTGCCCCTTTCCGGACGCATGAACGAGTTTCAACTCATCAACCGACTCAAGTCGCTGCTGCCGCTCAACGACTCCGTGGTGGTGGGCGCAGGCGACGATTGCGCGGTGCTGGCGCCTCCGGCCGCAGGTCAGCAACTCCTCTTCAAGACCGATGCCGTGGTGGAGGGAGTGCATTTCACCGCTGAAACCCCCGGTGAAAAAGTGGGGCGAAAAGCCCTCGCTCGCGCCGTGAGCGACATGGCTGCCATGGCCGGTACCCCCACCTCGGCTGTCATCACCTTGGGGCTTCCCGCCGGATTCTCACCCGAACGGGTCGAAGCCATTTATCGGGGCCTGGCCCAGTTTGCGAGACAGGTCGGCATCGCGCTGGTCGGCGGGGAAACCACCCGGAGCCCGGGCGCCTTATTCCTCAATGTTGCCTTGCTGGGCACCGTGCCCACCGGACGAGCCGTCCTCCGGTCGGGCGCGAAGGTGGGCGACGCAGTCTTCGTCACCGGTGAACTGGGAGGTTCCATCGACGGGCACCATCTCGACTTCGAACCCCGCCTCACCGAAGCGCGCTGGTTGGCCGAGCACTTCGACATCCACGCCATGATAGACCTCAGCGACGGGCTCGCCGGCGACCTGCAACATATCCTCCAAGCCAGCCAAGTTCCCGGGGGCGAAATCTTGGCCCCAGCCCTGCCCATCCGTCATGCAGCAAGACTTCGGGCCCGCTCCGGCGATACGGCCAAGCCGGCCGTCGTGGCTGCCCTAACCGATGGCGAAGATTTTGAACTCGTCCTCACCGTGGCGCCCGCAGATGCCGTGCGACTCCTTGACGGCTGGAAGGCGCGTTTTCCGGAAACCCGCCTCACCTGCGTGGGCAGACTCAACAATCGGCCCGGGCTCTTTTTGCGGGACGAGCGCGGACTCAAGCCTCTGGGCCACGGATTCCAACACTTCGAATAATGCCGACCGTGCGGACCACATCCCCGGAGCAAACCGAGGCTCTTGGCGAACAGGTGGGGCGTGCGGCCCAAGCCGGCTGGGTCGTAGGCCTCGATGGTGATCTGGGTGCCGGCAAGACGGCCTTCGTTCGTGGTTTCGTTCGAGGGCTGGGCTGCGCATCCCGAGCTCATTCCCCAACCTTCGCGCTCGTCCACGAATACCGCGGAGGACGTTTGCCGATCCAACACCTCGACCTGTACCGACTGGGATCGGCTGAGGATTTGCACGCCGCCGGACTCGACGCCTGCCTGAACCCCATCGACGCTGTCTCCATTATCGAGTGGTTTTCGCGAATCGAAAGCCTGGTCCCATTCCTGCCGTCGCTCCACCGGATCTCTTTGCGCTGGGTCGATGAATCGACTCGTGAAATTACCTATGATCTGCCTGGCCTTTGAATTCACCAGTGACCGCCGCTCGGTGGCCATTAGCGACGGGTGCCAGCGGGTGCTCAGTCAGGTGTTTCATGACCGTGGCCGAACCACCCCGGTCTTCCACATGATCGAACAAGCCCTTGCCGAAGCTCAAGTGGCTCGGGCCTCCATCGAGCGACTGGCCATTAGCATCGGGCCGGGCAGCTACACCGGCATCCGGCTAGCTATTGCAGCGGCCCAAGGATGGCATCTAGCCACGGGCGTCGACGTGGTGGCCGTGGACACGTTTGAAGCCTTGCTACGCCAAACGCAGCGCCCGGCGGTCGCCGGCCCCCGAGTCCTCTGCGTCAACGCCCAGCGCCAGGAATTCGCCGTCCGGGAATGGAATGGACAGAGCTGGGCAGGCCCCCTGCATCTAGAGTCCGCAGACTTGCTGCTGCAGCGAATCACCGGCGGGCAACCCGTGTTTGGCCCCGACCTAGGCACTTGGATTCGAGGCCTTCCCTCCGCTTCCGGCGAACTGACCGCCCGAGCCGATGCGCTCGAGGCCTTTCCGCAGGCGAGCGACGTGGCTCTATTGGGTGCGAACAATGATCCAGTGCCGCCGGAGACATTGGCCCCGGTCTATCTGCGAGAAGTCTCCTTCGTGAAGGCACGGCCTCACCGTGTCATCCCGGGAATCACCGACTGACGATGCCGATCTTCTGGGAATGTGATCGATGCACCGCTTGCTGCCGCTGGCCAGGTCAGGTCCGTTTGACCGAGGCCGATGTCACGCGCATCGCCGCCTACCTGCAACTCACCGAGTCGGAATTTATCCAAGGCCACACCCGCCTCAATGCCCAACGCAACGGATTGGCTTTGTTAGATCAATCCGACGGGTCGTGCAGCTTCTTGGACGCCGTTGGGAACTGCCGCATCCAACCCGTCAAGCCGCACCAGTGCAGCGATTTTCCGAACCGATGGAACTTCCCAGGCTTCGAGAAAGTCTGCCGAGCCAAACCCGTGGAGGTGACCGCCGAAGAATGGGAACGCCGCGTCAACGCCCCGCCACCCCCGTTCGCTGAGCGCACCCTCGTAGAACCTCACGAATAGGCTCACAAACCCCTCCTTCCCCCGCCGCAGAAAAGACGCTAGAAAGCGGTTCATGAAATCCCCCCGGGTCTTCGGTCCCGTGACCCTGTTTTTGGCCATGACCTCCCTGCTCCATGCTGCCGACCTGAAGATCGGTCTCATCGGATTGGACACGTCACACGCCACGGCCTTCACCGAGATCCTGAACGATCCCACCTCCAAGGGTCATGTGGTTGGAGCCAAGGTCGTGGCGGCGTTCAAGGGAGGAAGTCCCGACATCGAATCCAGCATCACCCGGGTCGAAGGCTACACCACCACCTTGCGAGAAAAGTACGGCATCCAAATCGTAGACTCGATCCAGGATCTTTGCTCGAAAGTCGATGCGGTGATGCTGCTCAGCGTCGATGGACGGCCTCATGTGATCCAGGCAATGCCGGTGTTTGCCTCTCGCAAACCGCTTTACATTGATAAACCCATGGCTGGAACGCTGCGCGATGTCCACACGCTGGCGCGACTGGCCTCCGAGTCCAAGACGCCGTTCTTCAGTTCCTCGTCGTTGCGTTTTGCTAAGACCAGTCAAGCCGTCCGTAAGGGATCCATCGGCATCGTGACCAATGCCTGGTGCGGCAGTCCGGCCAGCTTGGAGAAGACCCATCCCGACCTCTTCTGGTATGGGGTGCACGGATGCGAATCGCTCTTTACGGTCATGGGCACCGGGTGCGAGTCGGTCCGCCGCGGCAAAACCGCCGACGGCAAGATCGAGGTCGTGGGCACCTGGAAGGGCGGCCGTACAGGCACCTTCCGTGAGGTTGAAGGCTATCAGGGCCAGGCTCAAGGAAGCCTCGGCACCGCCGATGTTGGAGGCTTCGATGGGTACGCGCCTATGGTGGCCGAGGTGGTGAAGTTTTTCCAGACGCAGGTCTCCCCTGTGCCCATCGATGAAACCCTGGAACTCTTCGCCTTCATGGAGGCCGCCGATGAGAGCAAGCGCCGCAATGGGGCCGAGGTGAAGCTCTCGGAGGTCATTGAGGCGGTTCGTCGACGTTAAGCCCGAACGATCCCATTGAATCATTCCGCTCAGGCGTCTCGAAGCGGTGCAGTCGGCCACCACCGATCTCAATAAAATGAATCGCACCAATCCGACGCGGAATCGATCGTGGTATGGCGGCAGCGCGGATGTGAAATCCCGGTTGACCTGCCGGACACCCCAGATAGATTTCAGAGCTTTGGTAAGGTAAACTGGTTAACGAAAACGAACACTATGGCAGTCAATGTAGCGATCAATGGTTTCGGCCGTATCGGCCGTTTGGTCTTCCGCGCTCTCGTCGAGCAAGGATTGGTGGGCAAGGACATCAACGTCGTCGCGGTGGGTGACATCGTCCCCGCAGACAACTTGGCGTACCTGCTCAAGTACGACTCCACCCAGGGCCGCTTCGCCGGCACCGTCAGCTCCACCAAGTCCTCTCCGGACAAGGCCGAAGACGACGTCCTGATCGTGAATGGCGCCGAAATCCGCGTCGTTTCCGCCAAGACCCCGGCTGAACTTCCCTGGAAGGCGCTCGGCGTGGACATCGTCATCGAGTCCACCGGTCTATTCACCGAGGCCGACAAGGCTAAGGGACACCTCGTGGCGGGCGCCAAGAAGGTCATCATCTCCGCTCCGGCGAAGGGTGAAGACATCACCGTCGTCATGGGCGTAAATCATGAGAAATATGACGGTGCCATCCACCACATCATCTCCAACGCCAGCTGCACCACCAACTGCTTGGCCCCGGTGGTCCACGTCCTCCTGCGCGAAGGCTTCGGCATCGACGAAGGCCTGATGACCACGGTGCACGCCTACACGGCGACGCAGAAGACCGTGGACGGCCCGAGCAAGAAAGACTGGAAGGGTGGCCGTACGGCAGCCCAGAACGTCATCCCCAGCACCACCGGTGCCGCCCGCGCTGTCGCGCTGGTTTGCCCCGAGGTGAAGGGCAAGATAACCGGCATGGCCTTCCGTGTTCCGGTGCCGACCGTCTCCGTGGTCGACCTCACGGTGAAGACCGTGAAAGAGACCAGCTACGCCGAGATCTCCGCGGCCATGAAGCGCGCCAGCGAAACCTACCTCAAGGGCATCCTAAACTGGACGTCCGACGAAGTGGTCAGCAGCGACTTCATCCACGACAACAACAGCTCCATCTTCGACCACAGCTCCGGCATCGAACTCAACAGCCGCTTCTTCAAGTTGGTGAGCTGGTACGACAACGAGTGGGGTTACAGCAACCGGGTCGGTGACCTGGTCAAGCTGGTGATCAGCAAGGGCCTGTAATCCAGGCCTGCGTTTCCCGAAGTTTGCTTCGGAGCACGATTTTCAAGGCGACCCGCCGGACTCTCCGGGCCTGGGTCGCCTTTTTCATGCCCTTTTTTTAAGCTCTGGGATGATGCCGCCGGTGGACCGTTTTGAGGTGCTCGGGTGCCACGTGGGTGTAGATCTCCGTCGTGGCGACGCTGGCATGCCCCAGCAGTTCCTGGATCACCCGAAGGTCCGCCCCATGGGCGAGCAAGTGCGTGGCGAAACTATGCCTCAGCATGTGGGGAGTCACATGGCGTTCAACCCCGGCCCGCAGAACCGCCTGGGTCATGCGCTTCCAAAGTGTGACAGGGGCGAAGGCGGATCCCCGGTTTGTGAGAAACACCACGCCCGGACTTTTCGGCCGGACCAAGGTGTGCCGGACCGCTAAGTACCGCTGCAACGCCGTCACTGCCGCAGCCCCGACAGGCACTACGCGCTCCTTGTTTCCCTTACCGATCACCATCAGGAACCCCGCCTCGAGGTGAAGTTGCTCGAGCCGCAAATTCCGAATCTCCGCCAACCGGAGTCCGCTGGCATAGGCTGTTTCGAGAATGGCATGAGTACAGAGCGCCTGCGAGGTCGCCTCCAGTGGAGCCCCCAACAAACGCTGAACCTCCGACTCGCTCAACGCCTTGGGCACCCGACGGCCCCGGCGCGGCAACGACAAGTTCTCGGCCGGATTGCCGGTGACATGGCCCTCCTCATCGGCAAACCGGAAAAAGGACCTCAGGGCAGCGATTTGAAGGTAGAGGCTAGACGGGCTGAGTCGGGATTGGGCCGACGCCTTGGGTTCTTCCAGCGCTCTGCCACGTTCGTGCTCCATGTACCGCACCAACACGTCGGCATTCACGCCGCGCCAAGTGGCAATTCCTGAGGCCTCTGCCCATTGGGTGAATCGCTGAAGCAACGCCTGATAAGTTCGGGCCGTATGCGCTGCCAGTCCCCGCTCATGACTCAGGTGGATTAAGAACTCTTCGACGAGCGCATCCAACATGGCGTCAGACTGGGGTGGGCCGAAGGGATTCTCCAGCGGGAAGCAGGCTAAGAAACACGCTGCGGTCGGCTATCGCCTGATCGCGGGCCGGAGAGCGCCGCGTGAGGACACGCGGACTACGAGGTTGCCGGTGATTTCATGGGGACGGTTGGTTGATCACAGGAGCCGCGTGAGGGCACGCGGACAGCAATGGGTCAGTGAAGCGTTTTTCGGAAAAACCTCCCATGCATCCACCTCGAAACACAAACCTCGGGCAACCGGAAGGACAATTCTACCGACCGGCTTCCAACCGGATGTAGTGGAAGAGGTATTGCTGGGCGTAGCCCGAATACGGACCAAAATAACTCTCGCTGAAGGATTCCAATTGGGCCGCGGTCACCCGCCGGGCGCGGGGGAAATACAATTGGCTCAACGCCCGCCGGACCCACACATCAATGGGAAAGGCGTCCTGCCGTCCATAGGCGAAGAGCAGCACGCAGTCGGCGATCTTGCGACCCACGCCGTGGATTTCCATCAACGCCTCGCGAGCGGCCGGAGTTTCCAGACGCGCCAGCGCCTCTAAATCTAATCGCCCTTCCACCACCCGACGGGCCGCATCCAAAACGTACGGAGCGCGGAACCCCAATTTGCAATCCCGCAGCGCTCCTTCACCGGCCGAGGCAATCGTCGCAGCCGTCGGAAACGCCCGATTCAAAACCGCCCCAGGCGGAGCCGCCACCTCATGACCCCAACGCTCACTCAAGAGCGCCACAATTTGCCGGATTTGGACAATTTGCTTGGTCGACGAGCAGATGAAACTGGCCAGGCATTCCCAGGGTTCCTGACGCAGCAACCGAAGCCCACGGCACCGTGCTACGGCCGAACGCAGCGGGGCATCGTCCGGAAAGGAGGCGATAATGGGCTCCAGAACCTCATCGGCCGCCAGATGATGCTGCAGCCAAGGGGCCTCCTCGGTGCCAGCCATCCAAGACACCGTCAGACCGCCGGGTGCCGCCTCAACCCGAGCCCATCGGTCGCAAATCACCGACTCCCACCCTGCCCCAGAACGGATCCAACGGAACGCCTGACCGCATTCTAGAGTCGACCGCAAATCATAGTCTGCCACGGGCCAGAATTGGACCACGAGACATGATGGATCCGGCGATGGGTTCACCGTTGATTGCGGCACGCGTACAGGTGGAGGCGATGAAAAACACGCCCTCGAACTTCAACATCACGAACCCCGAGATCCGTGACGCTTTCAAACCCCGCCGCCCACGAAGCACCCAACCCGGTGCGCCCTTCGGGGTGAACGTACAAAACCGTGAGCCCGGGCCGCCCGGAATACCGGTATTCCGGCCAGAACCAAATTTGATTGATGGGCCGTTCAGACTCCAAAACGGTCACCCTCGGAGTCTTAGCCACCACAGGTCCGGGACCATCCATGTAGAAGCTCAGCTCGCCCGCCCAACCGTAGTGATCGGTCACCACCATCACGGGGTGACCTTCTTTCAGGAGTTGGTCCCGCTCGGTACGCACCACCGCGGCCGCCTCCCGATAACCCCGCACCCGCACCAATGGCTCGATAGTCATCGGCAGTGAATGCCCGCTCAGCTTCAGTATCAGGTTCGTTTCGTGCAGCAATACCACCAGCGGCAACCCCAAACCCACGCCCCATCGGAGGAGCCTGAGGCCAGTCCGGCTCCCGGCCCGATGGCGGAAGTCCCACCAGAGAACCGCAAACACGGCCAGTGGAGCAAAGGTGGTGGCCACCCAGTTGGGCTGAACCCGGGACCGAAGCGTGTAGGCCAGATAAAAGAGGAAAACCGGCAGACCAAAACACAGCACGTACCGCAAGGCCAGCGAACGGTTCTCGTCCATCGGTACGTCCGTTGTCACCGAGTTGCGTCGCAGTCGCCAGAAACCCACGAGCGCCAGAACGACCCCCACCAAGAACACCGGATTCATGAGCCCCAAGGTGGCTGCGATGAATTCGAGAAGAAGCTGCGGCCGGAAATTCCACGGCTGATCCAGGCTTCCCCGCTGCTGGAGGTGGGTCACGGTGATCCAACCGTTGCGACTGTTCCAAAAAAATACCGGCAAGACCGCAACCACATTCATGGCTAACGCCAACCAAGGACCCGGACGCCGCAGGTGCCGCCTCGCCGGCGGATGGATCCAGAAAAACGCAGCGAAACCCGCGATGAGGAAGGGCGAGAAGTACTTGCTCAGGAAAGTTCCCATCAACCCCACCCCGGTCACGGCCCACCAACCCGTACAATCCTTCTCGAGGGCCTTCCAACCAGCGACCATGGCCAAGGTCCAGAAGGCCACGGTCAGGGCATCGACGGTCAGGATGATGGATCCGACGGACAGCAATGGCATGGAGGTGAGCACGGCCACCAGGAAGAAACCGGCGCGCCATCCCGCCAACCGCGCCACAAACCCGGACAATCCCCACGCGGTCGCTGCCGACAGCACCGGAGCCAGGAATCGCACTCCCAACTCGCGGTCACCCCACAAGTGAGTGCCAATCCACTGCGCATAGGCGATGAACGGAGGTTTGCTGTAGTAGGAAAGATCCGGGTGCTTGGACCAGAGCCACTGATAGGCCTCGTCTTCCGACAATTCGATGACGGCCGAAGCCAGGTATCCCAAGCGGGCGGCCAAGAGCCCGCCGATGGCCATCCAGGTTAGGCGTCGCCAATGGCCATCGAGTTCGCCCGCGGTGCCCGCGGGGCTCAGCGAAATGGGTATCTCATCCACCCGAAGCAACGATGGAACGCGCTGGTGCCAGAGAGGAAACCATCGGAACCCCACGGTTTGCCACGCCGACTCGAAGAACCTTGGCAAACACCACCCATAGAAGGCGCCCCAGGCCCAACCCGCCAAAACGTCGCTCGGGTAATGAACACCCACATACATCCGAGAAATTCCGACGCCCGCAGCCAGCGGGAACATCACCTTCCGTGAGCGCGGGTAATAGGCCGCAGCCACTAGGGCCGCCCCGGCCCAGATCGCGGCGTGACCGCTGGGCATGGATCCGTTCAACCCTTGCCCGGCCAGCATTCGGGTCTCCGGATGTGTTGCATACGGACGTGGTCGACCCACGGTCCGCTTGAGAATGCCCGTCCCCGTCTCGCCCACGGCCAACGTGGCGGCGAGCATCAAGGCACAACAAATCCCGCGACGCCCTCCCTTCCAAAACAGGGCCAAGGCGAGGAAAGCCAAACCGGGTTTGAACAGCGGGTTGCCGCTCAAGATTGGCATCAGCACATCGAACACGGGATTGACAATCCCGCGGTTGAACCACTGGAACAGGGTGTATTCCCCGCTGGCGAACAGTTCCATCACTGGCCAAACCATGCCCATTCAACTTGGGGATGGCCAGAGACTTGACCGTCATCGAGAGCGGCCGCAGCGTCAATCGACGTCATGCGCCCGAAGGCTCCTACAGTAAAGATTCCGTTGCCCCCCGCCGACCCGGCGGAACGGGCCCGTCGGCGTCGAGCGGCCTCAGCGGCCCGGTCAAGAACCATTGATCAGTGGCGCGGGCGCGGTTTCACCAGTGCCGAGACGGCCTGGAGTTCACCGGCCAAATCCATCGAAACCATCCTCCCCGGGGTCTTGGGCTACCTCCGACTGGAGCAACGGCTCGATGAATCCAAGATACAAACTATCTGGTCCCAGATCATAGACCCCACACTGGTGGCCCATGCGCAGCCGGCAGGCTTCGCCAAAGGCACCTTGTTTGTGAACGTGGACAGCAGCGTCTGGCTCAACGAAATCGTCCGCTATCGACGGCACGAAATTCTCGAGCGGCTTCAGACGGCCCTCGGCAAAACCGTCGTCCAAAAGATTTCTTTCCGAGTGGGTTGAGCCCCACTGCGATCATCGGTGGCCGAGTCGTTCTCCTCCCTGAGCACTCACCACCGGTCACCGATCAAACCGACTGCGCGTCGCTCGTTCCAGAGAGAATCCGGGCAAAGAAACGCAGGCTGCGTTCCACATTTTGCTCCCAGTACTCCCAGGTGTGGCCACCCGGGAACTCCTCGTACTCATGGGTGACTTGGGCTTGATCCAAAGCCGCGTGCAAATCCCGGTTGTGGCCAATGAGGAAATCATCCACCCCGCAGTCGAATCGAACCGGTGGCAACGACCCACGGTTGCGGACCAGGGCTTCGATGGCGGTCGAGTCTTCAACCGTTGAGTCACCCACCGGCAAGGGCTCCGCGAGGAACGGGGACAAGGTCTTCAGCGAAGTCGCTGCCGAGTGGGCTGAAATGCCTCGGAAAACCTTGGGATGGCGTGCCCCCAACCGGAGCGCCCCGAAGCCGCCCATCGACAAACCGGAAATGAATCGCGGCGAGGCCTCAGTCACTTCAGGCACTGCCTCGCACGCCACCAGCGGCACTTCATCGACGATCCAACGCTCGTAGTTTCCGGAGGCCAGGGGCACGTAGGCCGTACCATCGCCCCGCAATCCATCCGAAGGCATGACTAAAGCCATGGGCGGGATCTCGCCCGCTTCAATCAGCCGCCGCGCCGTGTGATGCACCCGACCCTTCAAAGCCCAGGCCCAATGGCTTCCATAGACCCCGTGCAACAAGATCACCAACGGCAAGGCTGCCGGCTTCGGCGTCGATGGGGCCCACAGCGTCACATCCGCCCGACCGCCCAACAGCTTGCTATGCACGGTGGCAAATCGAAGGCCGCCGAATTCGGCCAAGGAGGGTGAGAGTTCGACAGTCCGGAACGGGCGCATTCCAAAGACTAGGGACAGGCTGGCCCGCATGACAACCCGCACCGCTTGCGCCCCGGAAACCCGGAAGCCACATTGAGAGAGAATCGATGGATCCCCTTCTGAACCATCAGCCCCTGCCAGCCCACCCCCCGTTGCCCAAACCCGTGGGGCATGGGCGGCGCACGGTTCCGCGCTCGTTCCGAGATCTGACTCCGGGAGACCATTTCAATCCGCGGACCTTTTTCCGCGAAATGGTCTGGCATGCGCTGAAGACCTCGCCCACTGGCTCAGTCAAGATCCCCAATTTCCCCCACCTGAAGGACGACCAACTCGCACTGACCTGGATTGGGCATGCGTCGTTCCTGGTGCAGTTCGAGGGGCTCAACGCCATCATCGACCCCAACTTCGCCAACTGGCTCTTCCTGCTCAAGCGCCTCAAGCGACCCGGGCTCCGCGTAAAAGATTTGCCGCCCATCGACCTCGTCTTGCTCACCCACGCGCACTTCGATCACTTCCACAAACCGACGCTGCGCAAGATCCCCTCACCCAAGATTGCCGTGATGCCCTGGGGCTGCGCGCCCTTGGCCCAGAGTTTGGGTTTCGGCCGCATCGTCGAATTGAAGTGGTGGGAGAGTTTCGGCCACGACGACTGGAAAGTGACCCTCGTTCCGGCCGAGCACTGGGGTGCCCGAACCTTGGCCGACAAGCACCGGGGCTGGGGCGGGTTCGTCTTGGAGTACCGCGGGCGCACGGTTTATCACGCGGGAGATTCCGCCTATTTTCCCGGGTTCCATGAAATCGGACAGCGGCTCAAACCTGAGTTGGCCTTGCTGCCCATTGGAGCCTACCACCCCGAATCCTTCCGCAAGGTCCACATGGGGCCAGACCAGGCGGTCCAGGCCTTCCACGATCTCCAGGCGAAGTGGCTGGTGCCCATGCACCACGGCACCTTCAAGCTGTCCTTCGAGGCGCTCGACGAACCGGCCCGCTGGATGGAATCGCTCAGCCGCGAACACCGCCTCGAGCACCGCGTGCGCATGATGGAAGAGGGTGTCCCGGAGCGGTTTTAACCCAACTTCTGCAACTGGGCCGGTTTGGCGTCGCAAGTTGCGGGTGGACCGCTCGGAGGTCGGTTGTTTCAGGATCAACATCCATCGATCCATGCCGGATCCGTCCCTGCTTCGAAACGTATTTGGAGCGTTCGATCGGCCTCGAGCCCCAACCCGAATGGGCGATTTCTGCTGTCGCGCCGGTCAATTTGACGGTTCGATCGCTGCGTGGCGGTTCACTTCACGATTCTGGGCAGCGGGTCTGCGGGCAATTGCGCTTATCTGGAGGTCGGAGAAACCCGACTGCTCATCGATGCGGGCTTCAGCGCCAAGCAAATCCGGGAACGCTTGGCCTCAATTGGCCGGGTTCCCGAGGGTCTCACCGCCATCCTCATCACCCACGAGCACGGCGACCACATCAAGGGGCTCGGCACCTTGGCAGAAAAGACCGGCACGCGAATCTACGCCAACCGCTTCACCCACGAGGCCATTCGACGGGAGTTCTCCTCGGCACGACTCGATACGGCCACCTTCGAGACCGGGGCCACGTTCACCCTAGGCGATGTCGAGGTGCGCACGTTCAGTGTCCCCCACGATGCCGCCGATCCGGTGGGGTTCCTCCTAGCCACCCCGGCCGGGAATATCGGCTTCCTGACCGACTTGGGGCATGCCACCAAGCTCATCCTCGAGCGAGTGAAACCTTCGAACCTCCTGGTACTGGAGGCGAACTACGACGTGAAGCTGTTGCAAGACGATACCCGACGCCCGTGGAGCACCAAGCAGCGCATCGCCAGCCGGCACGGGCACTTGTCCAACCACGCCGCCTCCGAAGTGGCCACAGCCATCCTCCATGACGGCCTGCGCCGCATTTACCTAGGCCACCTCAGCCGCGACTGCAATACCCCGGAGCTGGCCCGCAAAACGGTCGGAGCCGCTCTGGATGCGGCCGGCGCCAACCATGTCCAACTGGACAATACCTCCCAAGACACCCCCTGCCCCACGGTGACGTTGTAGGCATTCCGGGGATTCTTTATGAAGAGTACCGGACCGTCCAAGACGCAGACCGCTCGATCCTTCGATCAGCCTTAACCGGAGCGATTTCTGTTGGATCGGTCGTGCTGGCTGCGCCTTGTTGCGCAAGAGCTTGGTTGTTCGCTCGTCGTGGGCCCAAGCCTCGTTCTCGCCCCGTCTCGCACAAGCATCCGACACGCCATTACGTTTCTCCCCCCAGAAATCGTTCCGGCTTAGCGGGT